>Ga0222650_1001504_pt1 | contig 11304 bp, 7 predicted proteins | sample AntAcemetagen367_FD_179820 | JGI IMG/M metagenome (GOLD analysis project Ga0222650, IMG submission 179820) | Saline water microbial communities from Ace Lake, Antarctica - #367 | ecosystem: Environmental > Aquatic > Non-marine Saline and Alkaline > Saline | place: Antarctica: Ace Lake | collected...
CGTAACCCACCCAAGCCGAATTCCCGGCGAACGCCGGGACTTTGGGCCATCGAAGAAAGGCACACGCGGCACGCGACCCCGGCCTGCGCCGGGGAAGCGGGAATCAGGCCGCCCTAAATATCCAGCTCGTCGACGAAGGCGGCATTTTCCTGGATGAACTTGAAGCGCGTTTCGGCCTTCTTGCCCATCAGGATATTGATCAGGTCCGATGGCTTCACTTCCGTCAGCGCGTCGAGCGAATCCGGCAGCGTGATGCGGGCCAGCGTGCGGGTCGCGGGGTTCATCGTAGTTTCTTTCAGCTGCGACGGGTTCATCTCGCCGAGGCCCTTGAAGCGCACCATGTCGACCTTCTGGTTCGGCTTGAAATGCTTGGCCAGGATTTCGGCGCGGTGCGCATCGTCCATCGCATAGGCAATCGTGCCCTTGTTCGACAAGCGGAACAGCGGCGGCTGGGCCATGAACAGGCGCCCGCTCTCGATCAGGCCCGGCGTCATCCGGAAGAAGAAGGTGATCAGCAGCGCCGCGATATGGGCGCCGTCAACGTCGGCATCGGTCATGATGATGATGCGCTCATAGCGCAGCTCGTCGAGGTCGAACTTGCGGCCGAGCTGGGTGCCGAGCGCGAGGGCGAGATCGTTGAGTTCCTGGTTGCCCGCCAGCTTGTCGGCCGAGGCGCTTTCGACGTTCAGGATCTTGCCGCGAAGGGGCAGGATGGCCTGGGTTTTCCGGTCGCGCGCCTGCTTGGCGCTGCCGCCAGCCGAGTCGCCTTCGACGAGGAAGAGTTCGGTGCCTTCCGGGCCCTTCGCGGCGCAGTCGGCCAGCTTGCCCGGCAGGCGCAGGCGCTTGGTAACGGACTTGCGGCTGATCTCTTTCTGCTTGCGGCGGTTGGCGCGTTCTTCGGCCCGGTCGATCGCCCAGGTCAGCAGCTTTTCGGATTCCTTGGGGCTGCCGGCCAGCCAGTGGTCGAACCGGTCGCGCATGGCATTTTCGACCAGACGGAAGGCCGCCGTGGTCGACAGCTTGTCCTTGGTCTGGCCGACGAATTCGGGATTGCGGATGAACACGGACAGGAGCAGGCCCGAATGGCCCATAATGTCTTCCGCCGTGATGTCGCCGCCCTTTTTCTGGCCGGTCAGCTCGGCAAAATTGCGCAGGCCCTTGGTGATGGCCGACCGGAAACCGGCCTCATGCGTGCCGCCTTCGGGCGTCGGGATCGTATTGCAATAGGAGCGGGCAAAGCCGTCGGCCTCGCCAAAGCCGGCGCGGGTCCAGGCAATCGCCCATTCGACCTTGCCTTCCTTGCCCATGTCCACGAGGCCCGTGAACGCGGTTTCGGTAATCGTCGCCTTGTCGTGGAAGACTTCGTCCAGCTGGTCGGCAAGGCCGTTCGGGTAGGACAGGACCGCTTCGGCGGGTATCTTCGAATCTTCCGGCAGCAGGGCCGGATCGCAGTTCCAGCGCACTTCGACGCCACGATAGAGATAGGCTTTCGAGCGGGCCATCTGGAACAGCCGGGCCGGGCGGAAGCGCAGCTTCTCGCCGAATATCTGGGTGTCCGGCCGGAATCTGACGCTCGTGCCGCGCCGATTGGGCGCCGCGCCGACCTTTTCCATCTTTCCTTGTGGCAATCCGCGGGAAAAGCACTGACGGTATAGCACCTTGTCGCGGGCCACCTCGACCTCGACCAGTTCCGACAGCGCATTGACGACCGAGATACCGACGCCGTGAAGGCCGCCAGCCGTTTCGTAGGCCTTGTCGGAGAACTTGCCGCCCGCGTGGAGGGTCGTCATGATCACTTCAAGCGCTGATTTCTTGGGGAATTTCGGGTGCGGGTCGACCGGGATGCCGCGGCCATTGTCTGACACGGTCAGGAAGTTGTCGGCGTCCAGCTTGATCTCAATCCGGTTGGCATGGCCAGCGACGGCCTCATCCATCGAGTTGTCCAGCACTTCGGCGAACAGGTGATGGTAGGCGCGCTCATCTGTACCACCGATATACATGCCCGGCCGCTTGCGAACGGGCTCGAGTCCTTCAAGAACTTCGATATCCTTGGCCGAATAGCCTGAAGAGTCTGGTATCATGGTGTCGAACAGCTTTGCTTGATTGGCAGCGCCCATATGTGGTCTCCCTTAGTGGGCAAGCGACTCAGTGTCGATATTGGGAGAACATAATGCCCGTCACGATTAATACCCCGTTAACCCTGCAGAGCGGCCTGGCCTTCCCGAACCGTTTGGTGAAAGCCGCAATGACAGAGGGACTCGCCGATCCGCGCAACCGGGTAACTCAGGAACATCTGACCCTTTATCGCCGCTGGGCCGAGGGCGGGGCAGGCGGCCTGATCACCGGAAATGTCCAGATTGACCGCCATCATCTGGAACGCGTCGGCAATGTCGTGATCGATGCGAGCACCGGCGAAGGCGAGATGGACGGCTTCTCACGCTGGGCCGAGGCCGCCAAGTCCAGAGGTGCCGCGCTGATCATGCAGGTCAGTCATGCCGGTCGCCAGACGCCAAAACTTGTGAATCCCCGCCCGGCGGCCCCAAGCCCCGTCGCGCTTGGCCTGCCGGGCGGCCAGTTCGGTGAGCCGCGCGCCATGACCTCAGACGAGATCGGCGCCGTCGTCGAAGGCTTCGGCCGCGCCGCGAAGGTCGCCAAGCGCACCGGTTTTGACGGCGTTCAGGTCCATGCCGCCCACGGCTACTTGCTGAGCGCCTTCCTGTCGCCGCTGGCCAACCGGCGCGAGGATGACTGGGGCGGCCCGCTGGAAAACCGCGCGCGCCTGCTGGTCGATTGTGTCCGCGAGGCCAAAGTGCAGGGCGGCGCAGGCTTTTCGGTCTCGGTCAAGCTCAATTCCGCCGATTTCCAGAAAGGCGGCTTCAGCCACGCGGACTGCCTCATGGTCATCGACATCCTGAATGGGCTGGGCGTTGATTTCGTGGAGATTTCCGGCGGCAATTACGAGCAGCCCAAGATGATGGACATGGAAGGCCTGGAGCCATCGTTTGAAGAAACCAGGCGCACGTCCACCCGCGAACGGGAGGCTTACTTCCTTTCCTATGCCAAATCCGTCCAGGACCGGGCCAGCATGCCCCTGCTGGTCACAGGCGGCTTCCGGACGCTGAGCGGCATGAATGCTGCGCTCGAATCGGGCGAGGCGGACCTGATCGGCATCGGGCGCCCGCTCTGCGTTGACACGGCAACGCCGGCGAAGCTGCTGGCCGGTGAAATCGAGACCGCCGACCGCTGGGAGGCGCAATTGCGCATCGGTCCGGGCCTGTTCGGGCCGAATTCGCCAATCAAGCTGGTCAAGGCCCTTAACGGTTTTGGCGCACAGGGTTGGTATTATGAACAGCTTCGCTTGCTGGCGGCGGGAAAGGCGCCCAACCCCAAACTCGGCGTTCTCAAGGCCTTCATGGCCCATCAGAAGCGTGAAACCCGGAGTGCCAAGGCATGGCGGGCCGCGATGCCTTGATTTCAGGCGGATTTCCATTTCCCCAGAATCTTGCTCATTCTTCGGGTTGAAGCAGGGCCCCCTGCAATCCACATCTTAGTCAATCGTTCGCCTTTCTTCATGACTGTCGGGCAGAGTAAAAGGGGTTGCCGCCATGCGGGGCCCATATTCCAAGGAGGCATTAAAATGCCAGTACTGAAGAACCTTCCGGTGTTGCCGCTACGGGACATCGTTGTTTTTCCGGACATGGTCGCCCCTCTCTTCGTGGGCCGCGACAAGTCCGTGCGTGCGCTCGAAATGATTGACGAGGGCGATAATGAAATCATGCTGGTGGCCCAGCGCGACGCCGCGATCGACGATCCCGGCGCCGATGACGTGCACGAGATCGGCACGGTCGCCACCATTCTCCAGCTTCTGAAACTGCCTGACGGTACCGTGAAGGTCCTCGTCGAAGGCCAGGCACGTGCGCGCCTGCAAAAACTGCATGATCGCGGCGACTATTTCGAGGCGGAAGTCGAAACCATTCCCGAGGCCGATTCCGACGGCGGCGACGTTCAGGCCCTGATGCGTGCCGTTCAGGAGCAGTTCGAGAATTATGTAAAACTGAACCGTAAGATTCCGCCGGAATCCGTCACCACGATTGGCCAGCTGACCGAGCCGGGCAAACTGGCAGACGCCGTTGCCTCGCAATTGTCGGTGAAGATTTCCGACAAGCAGGAACTGCTCGAACTTTCCGACATCAAGGACCGCCTCGAAAAGGTGTTCGCCCTGATGGAAGGCGAGATGGGCATGCTGCAAATGGAGCGGAAGATCAAAAACCGCGTCAAGCGGCAGATGGAGAAGACCCAGCGCGAATATTACCTTAACGAACAGATGAAGGCGATCCAGCGCGAGCTGGGCGAACAGGGCGGCGACGGCGGCGAACGCGACGAAGCGGCCGAACTGGAGCAGAAAATCGCCGATACGCCTTTCTCCGAGGAAGCCCGCGCCAAGGCCGAAGCCGAGGTCAAGAAACTGCGTCAGATGTCTCCGATGTCTGCGGAATCCACCGTCGTGCGCAATTATCTCGACTGGCTCTTGTCCCTGCCATGGGGCAAGCGCAAGGATATCCAGACCGATCTCGCGAAAGCCGAGACGCAGCTTGATGACGACCATTACGGTCTCGAGAAGGTCAAGGAACGGATCCTCGAATACCTTGCCGTGCAGAAGCGCACCGGCAAGCTGAAAGGCCCGATCCTCTGCCTCGTCGGCCCTCCAGGCGTTGGCAAGACCTCGCTCGGTAAGTCCATCGCCGAAGCCACGGGACGCGACTTCGTGCGCGTGTCGCTGGGCGGCGTGCGCGACGAATCCGAGATTCGCGGTCATCGGCGCACCTATATAGGCTCGATGCCGGGCCGGATCGTGCAGTCGCTGAAAAAGGCGAAGACCGGTAACCCGCTCTTCCTGCTGGATGAGATCGACAAGATGGGCATGGACCATCGCGGCGATCCTGCGTCAGCCCTGCTCGAGGTGCTCGACCCGGAACAGAACGCCACGTTCAACGACCACTATCTTGAAGTCGACTATGACCTTTCGGATGTGATGTTCGTCACCACGGCGAACTCGCTCAACATGCCCCAGCCCTTGCTGGACCGCATGGAGATTATCCGGATCGCGGGCTATACCGAGGACGAGAAGGTCGAGATCACCAAGCGTCACCTGATCCCTCAGGTGCGTGAGGATCATGGCCTGAAAGCAGACGAATGGATCGTCACCGACGAAGCCGTTCGCGACCTTGCGCGGTACTATACAAGAGAGGCCGGTGTCCGGTCGCTCAAGCGTGAGATTGCGCGGCTCGCCCGCAAGGTCGTGCGCAAGCTTGCGACCGACGAGACGCTGACCACCGTCACGATCACGGCGCAGTCCCTGCCGGACTATGCCGGCGTGCGGAAGTTCCGTTACGGCCTGGCCGACGTGACCGATCAGGTCGGTGCGGTCACAGGCCTTGCCTGGACCGAATCCGGCGGCGACCTTCTCACCATCGAGGCGGTCAAGATGCCGGGTCGTGGCAACATGAAGGTCACGGGCAACCTGCGCGACGTGATGAAGGAATCGATCCAGGCGGCCAGTTCGCTTGTCCGGTCCCGGTCTGTCATTCTCGGCATCAAGCCGACCGTGTTCAGCACCAATGACATCCACGTGCACGTTCCCGATGGCGCAACGCCCAAGGACGGGCCGAGTGCTGGTGCGGCCATGACCACGGCCATCGTGTCTCTGCTGACCGGCATTCCGGTCAACCGGGAAGTCGCGATGACGGGCGAAATCTCGCTGCGTGGACGTGTCCTGCCGATCGGTGGCCTGAAGGAGAAACTCCTTGCGGCCCTGCGCGGCGGCATCAAGACGGTGCTGATCCCGGAAGAGAACGAGAAGGATCTCGAGGACATTCCGGACAATGTGAAGACCGGTCTCCGGATCATCCCGGTGTCGGACATCAATGAAGTGCTCGAGCTTGCGCTCAGCGGCCCATTGAGCCCGATCGTCTGGTCCGAAGCCGACGAAGCCGCCCTCCAGGCGAGCCTTTCCGGCCAGCCAGCTGCCGCGTCGGACACGGTGCGCACGCACTAGTCCCTGACGCAGAAACTGCAGACGGCCGCCCAAAAGCTGGGCGGCCGTCTTGCTTTTTGATTCCAGTCCCGGCATCTAGCCGGTTGTGGGGCGGTTAGCTCAGTTGGTAGAGCATCTCGTTTACACCGAGAGGGTCAGCGGTTCGAGCCCGTTACCGCCCACCATGAAAACAAGGCACTAGCCTGTGGAAAAAAGAACATCAGAGAACAGTTTACAGCATAGTTTACAGGTTCTGTTCTTGTTCCGTCCTTAAAACGCGGCGCTCATCCGCCCAGAGCGGTCGCGTCAAATGTGTGTGCGCGCTTGATTTTTTATGCATGACTTAGGTGCCCAGTCGAACAGATCGGTGAGGATTTTATCAGTGAAGCGGTCCCGGCTTAGACGTTGCTGGATTACTTCGCTTCTTGCCGTCCACCACCGTCGGACACCCGCATGAACAGCGCGAGAAGCGGTTCGTTGATATAGTAATTGTTCCGGCCGGCCTGATGCTTGGTTACGAAACCCGCTTCGGCAAGTTGGTCGAGGTACTTGGTGGCGGTGGGGCGGCTGACATGCAGGTCGTGCATCACATAATCGATGCGCGTGTATGGGTGGCGGAAGAGGTTGTTTAAAAGATCCTGACTGTAGATCTTGCCGAGCTCTGCTCGCATCCGTTTCTTGTAGTCTGCCATCTGGGTGCGCAGACCTTCGATCAGCTGCAGGGTAGTATGAGATGTCTCTGCCACCGCTTCCAGAATGTAGAGCACCCAATCTTCCCAGGCGCCGTCATCTCGCACGGCCTGCAGCAATCGATAGTAGTCGTTTTTCGTACCTGTGATGTGACGGCTCAGATAGAGAATGGGAATATCGAGCAGCCCTGTGCGCGTCAGATATAGTACATTGAGGATACGCCCGATGCGGCCATTACCGTCCGGGAACGGGTGGATGCTCTCAAACTGGTGGTGAATGATTGCCATTTTGATGAGCGGGTCCAGGTCGCAGGCGTCATCATCATTGATGAAGACTTCGAGCCCAGCCATAAGGGCTTCAATCTCACGCGGGCCCTGTGGTGGCACATAGACGGTTTCGCCCGTGCGATCGTTCTTCAACTCTGTTCCGGCCTGCGTTCGGAAGCCATCGTCTCGCCCCTTCAACAAACGAAACATGTCGATGATGATGCGGTTAGTGATCAATCCCTGCGTCTTGCGTAGCTGGTCAAATCCAAGCCTCAGGGCGTCACGATAGAGTGCGACCTCTTTTGCTGCGGCTGAGCCAGGCCCTTCGGGAAACAAGTCTGCCTGGAACAGTTCGTCCTGAGTGGTGACGATGTTTTCAATTTCAGAACTTGCCTTGGCCTCCTGCAAGGCCAGCGTGTCGATCAAGATACCCTGATTGGGGATGGCTTTGGCTGCGCCCTTCAATTCCGCCAGTGCCCTGTTGGCGCGCGCAAGTGCCTTCAGCACCGGTACCGTCTCTATCTCGACGGGTGGCGGAAGATCGGGCAATTTGTACGAGGAATCTGGTGATTTCGACATGATATGTCAAAGAAACGCAATTTTCTTTACATGTCCAGCTAACGTGTAAAGAAAATCACCAAATTGGTGTAAATCAACACCAAGCGATCTCTGACCTATGCAGGCGGCATCCTTTACGAGACTTGGCTCCTAGATCGAAGTCGTCATGGCCTCAATAACGGCGGCATCTGACACGTAAATCCGCTTCATTTTCGCGAGTGTACCCGGCGTCCAGCCAAACAAATCGGTCAGAACCTGATCCGATATCAGAGTCGGATAGAGGTGCTGCAGGATGACCATATTTGTCGCGCATGTCTTGCGCATGTCGTGGATGGTTGGACCATCGTTTTCCGGGCCAAGTCCCATACGACTGCGATGGCGATCAAAGCTCGTGCCGAACCCTTCTGCAGTCCATGGCTTACCCTTGCTGGAGAAAAGAATCGTGAGGGGTGCAGTCGCGAGTTTGGCGCGCGCTGCATCGATTTCGTCAAGCAACGCCCGAAGCGGAGGTGTGATGGGGACAAGTGCCGTGTTGCGGCCACGGCTCTTGCCCGTTGGAATGATCAGATGCTGCTTCGCGATCGCCGAGAGCGGCAGCCGGGTAAGATCCTCCCGGCGAAGTCCGGTATGAAGGGCCAGTTTGAACGCCCACGCCAAATGCGCCGACGCGGTTTTGAGAAACCTGGCTTGCTCCTCTGGAGACCAAATACGCGCTTCTGTTGGCCGTTCATAAAGCGGCTCGATTCCATGCGCTCGGTTCCAGTCGAGCCGACCGTCTTTCTTGCACCAGGTCAGGAAGGCCGACAAAGCCAGGACCGCTTCATCAGCTGCGCTCGGAGAGTGACCCCAAACTCGATCACGGTGGGATGTGATAAACTTGATAATGCGTCTGCTATCGAAAACGGAAAGCGGTGCGTTCTTAGCGGGCTGGCCCGCCTTCAGGGGCATTTCCAACCACTTGTCGAGGTACTTGATCCTGGCCGTTTGCCCTTTTGGCTTCATCTTTCCGAATGCGGGAGACTTTTTCCGATAGAGCATGACCGCCATGGCGAACGAATCCGCGACCGGCGCTTTCTCATCCTCCATCACCTCTGAATAGGCCTGGATGAATTCTGGAGGTAGTCGCTTGCCAGGCCCATCCAACCTGGACCCTTCACTCGTCCAGAATTTTGGGCCGCCGCGAAACGCGTAATAATAGTAGCGGGTCTGACCCGTCGCCAGCTTCTTCGCAATGACATGCAGTCCCTTGATGGACATGGTCAGCTCCCTAGCCATTTCGCCTCCGAATCAGTTTCGAGCCTGAGAGAGGCCTTGTCCAGAATTGTAATTTCGCCGTCAGGCATGAGCCGGACGCCGCATACGTCAAATCCTGTATCTTTCGCTGCAGTGATCAGCGTTTTGAGACGACGCTTGATTTCACAGGTTTTTAGGTGCGGAGGTATCTGCGTTCGGGCCATTGCTCGACATCACCGGCGGACTTGAGTTTTCATGACCTTACGAAAGCCAGGATCGCTCGAAAGGAAGGCATCAAGCATCAGAGGAACCAGCACAGCCACCGATGCCTCTGCCCCGTAGGTTGCCGCATGGATCCGAGAATACGCTTCGAGGTCCGCCGCCAGCGGCGGATCGACAAGCACCGTCAGTTTCTGCGGCGTCCGGTCGGGAAGCGGCCCGATCTTCAAATTGACTACGCTCATGGCTGGCCACCTCCTTCATAAGGTTTCAAAACAATATCCTTGTTGACGAGCACACCGAGCCGCCAGCCTGGCCGGATTGTGATCGAGGGCTGGACGTCGAGATTGCGGCGCACGATTTCGGTACCAGCTTCATTCACGCCGGTCTGAGCCGAACGACGAAGCGCGCGAGCGATGTCACCTTCATCGTCGCTCGCGAGTTCGGATCCAACGCCAAGCAAGGTCGAGAGGGCGACACCCTGCAACAGCTTCCAGGAATGATGATCGACCTTGTCTTCGAGCCCGGCATAGCCCCGCGCATCGACGCCTGCGAGATTGTCGATCCGGATCGAGGAGCCATCCGGCATGACGATCCGGCTCCAGACGAGAAGCGCCCGTGACTGGCCAAATGCGATGACACTGTCATAGCGCCCGATCAGCCGCGCGCCCTGCGGCACAAGCACGGTCTCGCCGGTCACCGTGTCATAGACCGGGCGCGTCACCTGCGCGATCACCTGTCCCGGCAGGTCAGAATTTACGCCTGTGAGCAGGGTGGCCGGAATGACCGTACCTGCCATCAACTGCCAGGGCGAAACCGGCGACTCAAGCTGATGCGGATTGTAGATCGAGGCGTCAGGTTCTTCGCTGAGGAAGTCCAGCTTGCGCGCCTGCCGGTTCGGATCCTCGCTCAGGGCAGACCCGAAGGCGCCCGGCGCAGAGGGTGTCAGTGCGGACAGGTCCGGAAACTGAACCGACGGCGCGCGGTAGCCGGTGTCGCCAGACACATCTGCCGACACCATGTTCCGCTGGCCGACCGGGAAGAACACCCCGCTCCCGCGCGCGGCATCCGACAGGGCGGCCTCACGCGCGGCCAATTCTGCTTCGCGCATGGATAGCTGAGGATCTTCGTCATGCGGCGCTGCGTCATATACGTCATCAAACGCCATGCGTCCTTCACGCCGGGCTTTCAGGATGGGCGTACCGAGATCACCAGGCAAAGGCGGGCCGAGCTCGGGCGCGCCGGCCTTCACATCGCTATAGCTCGCAGGAAGCGCAGCAAGCCCCTCTGCGGTCGGCTTGCTGGCGGTCGCGTAGAGTTCCTTGCCGGGCGTTTGCGCGCGCCTGTCCGGCGATTGCAGGGCAAAGGCCAGCGATCCGAGGACAATTGCGCTGGCGGTTCCAAGCAGGATGGCAAGCGCGCGCTTCGAGAACCGGCGCACCGGCCGCGGTTTCCCCCGGATCTCGAGCGCCTCAGGTGCGGGGATGGATGCTTCGCTCATTGACCCGGCGTGCCGAGATCGGACCGCGCGATGCGCACGACGTCCTGCTTCTTTTCGCCGAGCCGGAGCTCGGCCTTCGCAAACAGGCGGTCGACCACATAATAGTCGCCCGACATGCGATAGTTCACGAGCTGGGCGCGGCCATCCCGGCCGATCACGAACAAAGCCGGCGCGTCGCCCTGGTCGAGCCGGGCCGGGAACTGGATGTAGACCTTGCTTCCATCATCGAACACGCGCTCGGGGCGCCAGTGCGGCTTGTCGCCAGCAAGCGCATATCGAAACTTCAGCCGGTCGAGCTGGAGGCCTTGCGGCGCGTGCGCCTCAGCAGACCGCGGCGCGGCATTGGCCATGCGGGTCACGAGTTGCTGGTCGGCGTAGCGCCAGGAGACGGCCGCCATATAGGTTTCCTCAAAGGCCTGAAGCTCCAGGTGATAGGCCCGGCGTGAGGTGGTCACGATCAGGTTGGTCTTCAGGCCCGGCTGGGTCGGCTTGACCAAAATATGAGCCTGCGCGGTTGACCCTGTGCCCGACACCGTATCGCCAAGCACCCAGCGGACCGTGTCACCGGCTGAGACCGAAACCAGTTCCTCGCCCGGCTCGAGCGCAATGTCAGTCACCTGCTCGGGCGCGCAATAGACCTGGTAGAGCGCGCCGATCGTATAGGGATAGACCTGGATCGCGTTCATGTAATTGTCGAGCGAGGGCTCGATGGAGGCCTTGCTGTTAGCCGTCTCGATCGCTTCATAGGGTTTGAGCGATGGCCCTACGGCGTCGGTAACGGGCAGGGGTTTTAATTGTCCCGG
>Ga0222650_1001509_pt1 | contig 11278 bp, 8 predicted proteins | sample AntAcemetagen367_FD_179820 | JGI IMG/M metagenome (GOLD analysis project Ga0222650, IMG submission 179820) | Saline water microbial communities from Ace Lake, Antarctica - #367 | ecosystem: Environmental > Aquatic > Non-marine Saline and Alkaline > Saline | place: Antarctica: Ace Lake | collected...
AAACGGCGTTAAGACCTCCGAGGGTGACGGTGACGTCGACGGTTGCTTTCGCGATGACGAGAGTGCCACTGGCACTGCCGGCGTAGTTGATGTCATTGATCGTTCCAACGACGGCGTAGCTGCCGGCACTGGTCGGGGGCGTGACTAAATCATTGTAAGTAAAGTTTACGGCGAGCCCTCCGGGTGTGGTGGTGGCAGTCGCCGAGATCGGCGAACCGGTGTAAACGGCGTTAAGACCTCCGAGGGTGACGGTGACGTCGACGGTTGCTTTCGCGATGACGAGAGTGCCACTGGCACTGCCGGCGTAGTTGATGTCATTGATCGTTCCAACGACGGCGTAGCTGCCGGCGTTGGTCGGAGGACCGGTCGAACCATCGTAAATCAAGTCCACGGCAAGACCACCGGGTGTCGTTGAGGCAGTCGCGGAGATCGGCGAACCGGTATAAACGGCGTTGAGGCCTCCAAGGGTGACGGTAACGCCGACGGTTGCTTTCGCGATGACGAGAGTGCCACTGGCGCTGCCGGTGTAGTGCGCATCATTGATCGTCCCGATGACCTCATAGCTACCGGCATTAGTTGGCTCCATGGTCGAACCATCGTAGGTAAAGTCTACGGTGAGCCCTTCGGGCGAGGTCGTGGCGGTGGGCGTAATGGGGTTGCCGGTGTAGGTTTGCATCAGATTGCTGAGCGTTACCGTGGCAGAGGACTGGGATAAGCAGGCGGGTGAGGGCGGCACGACCAGATCCAAGTCTTCGACCGTGCTATTAGTTACGGTAACAACTCCGGCTCCGGTAGCTTCTACGGTCCCACCGACGCGTGAGTCCGTCAAAGTTATCGCGCCATCGCCTGTGGTGACACTGCCGCCGACGAGGACGCCTACCAGCGTCACGACACCAGCACCCGCGGGGCTGACGTCGCCTCCGATCGTGCTTCCACGACCCACTCCGATGGCACCTGCAATGGAGCTGATACTCCCGCCTATTTGCACATTGGTTAAGAGCGTGACGACCCCGGCACCAGTGGTGATGACGCTGCCGCAAGTCGACCCCCCGTCACTCATGGTGATGCCGCCCGCTATGGTTCTAATATCACCATCAATTTTGACGTCTGCCCCCAGTGTGACTGCGCCAGCTTCGGCCGTAATGCCACCTCCGACAGTCCGGCTCAAGGCTCCGACGGTGATTGCGCCTGCTACGGTGCTAATAGCACCTTGCACTTCGACGTCTTCCCCCACCGTAACCACGCCTGCCCGGGTGGCAATTTCACCGCCGACAGAACCTACATCTCCGACGGTGACCGCGCCATCGTCAGTGTGAATGTAACCAGCCACCCTGCTATTAGCGCCTAGGGTAACGACACCGGTGGTACTGGCTGTTGTCAGGTTACCGCCCAGAACACTACCAATCCCCAAGTTGACGGCAGCAGTGCCGGCAACGTTTGCGTTCATGATAGTCTCGGCACCTAGCGTAAGCGTCCCAGTTGTGACGAAAGTCAGATCGGAGGCAAGTCCATCGGCGTTGATAAGGTTACTCACGCCCGTTGTGAATGCACCGATGAAAGTGATAGTGGCAGGCTTGGTCCCCCCAATGCTAATTGTGTCGTCCGGTCCGAGCGTTAAGACACCGCAAGAATAATTGCCCGGGCTCACGATAACGAAGCCTGGAGGGAGGTTGGCTGAGTCGTCTGAAAGGGTATAATCCGCCGCTTTTGCGGGCAGACCCACTAGCAGGAGGGAAACTAGCGCTACGAACTGTAATACTAAGATAAGTTTACTTCTAATAATTCCCTTGGAGTAATAGGGTGTCAGGAAGGGCGAATTACGCCTAACCTCATGGTTGATAGATTTCGATTTCAAAAAAACATTCCTGCTAAGCATTTTTCCGTAATCTACCCCTCCCAACAACCAGTCAAGTTTTTAAAATGTGTATTTTTATAAATACTTGCATAAAATGATAAAAAATAGAGGAGTAACGCACTGATTTTCAGTGATAACAGACCTACCTTGATAAGGGCCCCTCAAAATCGCAGTGACAACAAGCATCTTTTCTCCCAGCTCATCGCCTTCCTCGACATCAAGCTCGCCCCCACCAAGTGCCCTGCTCTCCGACCTGCAACGGTATCGGATCGTCGAACTTGCCACCGAAAACCCTTCCGAGACCAAAAACAAAAATTGCTCCCGGCGTTTTTGAATTTCTCCCCTGGTTGTGCCCTCTCTCTCTTTGCCGTCGGTCGTCTCATTCTTCAAAAACTCCTGAACCTTCAAAGGATCGGAGCCTCTACAGGGACTACGAAAAGCGAAAGCACGCCAAACACCCTCCCCCGCGGTATCGTCGCTTATAATATCGCTATTTGCGGCGCTTTGACAGCACTCCGACGAACGACTCATTGGGGGAGGCCTAATCTCAACAAACGGATCAGTCGCTTCAAAAAACCGCTAAAGCTGATGAATTACGCAAACTGCTACGCCCCCAAACCCCATGGGATACCGTGAAGTCATACACCATAACATGAGAGTTCATTAATCACTTTTTTACATTGTTTTTGATATCATCACTAAGATGTAAAACATGACATAATTTCTCACGCAGTTTGTAAAAATTTAGATAACGAAATCTTCTCTACTTTATCGTATAGTAGACACATAAATTCATCAATTTTCGCCATCGCCGCGCCCGCCTCTTACCGCCCTACCAGGAAAAGTTCACCATGGCTTCCGAAGCGACCATCGAGGCCGCAGCCGCCTCTTCAGCGGGGACAATTTGATTGATCAGAGCGCGCGCTAACTCATACTTACGTCCGCCTAAGCACCTTCCCTTACTCCCTTTCTCCTCCCCTCTCCGATCTTTTCAATGACGTTATCAAGCACCCTAAAAAAGTAATTTGCTGGCAGCAGGATCACGAAGCCTTTGCTAGCCGATTCGCGCGCCACTCAGAACCCCACAAACGAGGGGTGAAGTGGACCCGTTGGCCTAATAATACCCCAGAACGGTGAGGGTGGAATTCGCTTTAAGGAATTTCCCTGAATTGGACGGGAACGGTTTCGCCTAAATTCCCGGAACATACCCTACGAAATAGCCATTCAGCCCAGCACCCTGAATCAAGGCTTCAAAGGTCGCTCCCATGAAGGCCAGGCTGTGGTGCACGACCTCAGGGTTGCCTAGCTTAAGAATGACCGCCCGGCAAAAGGTTTTGACGGGAATGTCCGGACGCAGTTCGAGGTAGCGATAATCACCCGCGCCATTGGCCGGGATACTCTAAGAGGACATGGTGAGAATCACTTCGCGGGGTGTACTTCCGGACCACTGCATGAGACGATAGAACCCAACTCTCGCTTCGGACCAAGAGTTTCGCCGCTCGTGGAATAGGAAAAACAGCTCTAATACAAGCCATAAATCGAATCAGATCGTCGCAAAAAAAGGGTGAAATTCACGCCCTAATTCTTGCGAGGAAGAATTCCCGCCATCCTTACACGGAAGAGGAGAACCACGCCCGTCTCCCGCCTCCCCCTCCCCCGAATCTGAAAGGGTGCCCGCTCATTCCATCTTGACCCCCTCATCCCATCGGCACCAAGCTCTTCTCACAAGGGCAAAGAAAAGGTTGATGGCTCAACCTTTCACTTCAGCTTCCTGTCGTTCCCAAATAAGTCGTTTTACCAATACCATCACCATGAAATCATCCCTCCTCAAAGCACTCCTCCTAGCCGCACTGGTCGTTTCGCCACCCCTGCATGCCGAAGACGCCCCCGCAAAGGCAATTCTTGTCAAGAGTGGTCAGAAGATCGCCTTCCTCGGTGATTCCATCACCGCCGCCGGAGCGCGCAAAGGGGGCTACTGCCAACTCGTGATCGAGGGTCTCAAGAAGGAAGGCATCGAGGGCACTGGCGTCTTTGCCGGCATCTCTGGTCACAAATCCAACCAAATGCTCGCCCGCCTGGAGAAGGATGTCCTCAGCAAGACCCCGAACTGGATGACCCTCAGTTGTGGAGTGAATGACGTGTGGCACGGCGCACGGGGAGTCTCCCTGGAAGACTACACGAAGAACATCACCGCCATCGTCGATCAGGCCCAGGCCGCAGGCATCAAGGTGATGATTCTCACTTCCACCATGATTAAGGAAGACCAGGAGACCGACCTCAACCAAAAGCTCGCCCCCTACAATGCCTTCCTGAGGGAGCTCGCCAAAGAGAAAGACTGCTTGCTTGCCGACCTGAATGCCGAAATGCAGGAGGCCTTGAAGACCTTTCCGAAAGATGCGCCAAGGGGCAAACAACTGACCAGTGACGGTGTCCACATGAACGCCCTCGGAAACAAGATGATGGCCAAAGGCATCCTGAAGGCCTTCGGCGCCACCGTCAAATAGACGCCCCCGGTCCAAAGAGAAGTGACTTCCGTGGTCGGGCCACCCGGAAGCCCGTTGATCTCACTTCCGGAGACCGGGCGAGGTTAAATTCTATCAGGATCATCCAGCACTCCCACAGCACCGCTGGGGACAGCAAAAGCTGGGTTTCCAAACCCCGGAAGAAAACTCCTAACAATCAGTCGTATCCCATGAATCGACCAGCTCCCTCAGTATCGCTCGGTTCGTCTTCAGGTTTTTCCTCTTCCCAAAATGACGGACTGATCGTTTGCCCTGAGCCCTTATTTAAAGAATACCATGTCCGCATCGTCTGAGCTCACTCCCGTCTCAAAGCGATCTTGGTGGTCGCTTGGTGCAGTCCTCTTTGTGCAGGCGCAGAACGCCTTCAACGACAACTTCGTGAAGTTCGTCCTCATAGGGCTAGCGATGGCGGTAGCCGCGGGAAGCGCAATCGGGGATCATATCGAATTCCTTCTCGCGGCTCTGATTCCCCTCCCCTTTATCGTCCTGGCGCCGGTGGCGGGATTTCTTTCCGATCGGTATTCGAAGCGCGATGTCATTTGGTTTTGCCTCCTCTTACAGTTGCTCCTCTTTATCTTGATCTCAGTCGCCATCGTAATGCGTTCGGTAGAAATCGCGGTCTTCGGGTATTTTCTACTCGCGGTACAGTCGACGCTCTTTTCCCCGGCGAAGCAGGGCATTCTCAAGGAAATCGTTGGATCACAGCGCCTCGGCTTCGCCAACGGCCTCATGTCGATGCTCACGATGCTGGGCATCATCGGAGGGATGTGGCTGGCGGGACAGTGGTTCGATCATCGGCTCGCCCATTTCAATGGGGTCGACGGCCTAAGCGCCGAAAACGGATGGCGGGCGGCCCTTCTTCCAGTGATCGTAGCGGGAGTGGCCTGCCTCGTCGCTCTGGCGATCGGAAGCACTATTGTGCAGACCCCGAAGTATCCGAGCGAGCCTTTCTCCAGAGGGGTCTGGATTCGTCACTTCAAACATCTCAAATATCTCTTCAGCGAGACGATGCTGCGGAACACCTCGCTCCTGATCATGTCCAACTGGCTCGTCGCGAATTCCCTCGGGCTGGGATTTATGCAGTTTGCCAGAGAGATCTCTCCAAATGTGAACAAAGCCGGACGGATGACCGCGACCGCAGAAATGCTCTTCTGGGTGGGCGGCGGCCTCATAATCGGTAGCTCGATCGTTTCGGGTCTCTCAAAGAAGCGCATCCGCCTTCCTCTTGCACCGAGGGGAGGAATAGGAATGGCCATCGGTCTGGCCGGGACGGGATTATTCGAGCCCGTTTCGTTGTCGTGGAATCTCAGCCTCGGGCTCGTCGGTTTCGCGAGCGGATTCTACGTCGTCCCTCTCAACGCGTGGCTGCAGAATATCGCGGAGGAAGCGCATCGGGCGCGCGTCATCTCAGCGCTGAACTTATTGACCTCATTTTCCGCGATTGTTGCCATTTCCTTGGGATTCCTTTTAAAGAGGGCGGGATTGACGGCCTCGCATCAGATGCTCCTCTGGGTTCCTTTTCTGCTCGTGGTGAGTTTCCTGCTACCGCGAGCTCTCAAGTCGAGGCCGGTATCGGAATGACGTTTCACGCACCGTGATTCTCACCAATCACGAGTCTCCCGAGGCTCCCGACGATTCCGCCTCGCACCGGCTTCTCAATACGGTATGGTCGCGATTCTCTTCACCTTCATTTCTTAATTTTGAGACCTTTGTATTTCATCTTTCTCGCATTCCTTGCTTTGGAACAGTCGCTTTTAGGGGCCGAACCATTCGAGGCGTTTTTGGGGACGCATTGCGTGCGTTGCCATGGGCCCAAGAAGTCGAAAGGCGATTTGCGGATCGAGCAACTCTCGCGCGATTTTAAAAGGGGCCTCGATGGCTCTTTTTGGGCGGAGATTGTCGAAAAATTAAGGCCGGGAAAATGCCGCCGGAAGAGGAAGAGCAACCGACCGAAGGCGAAATCGCTTCTGTCATCGCCCATTTCGATTCACGCATTGGCGAAGGACGGGCCGCACGCATGGCGGCGCGGCCAGCGGTGGCCCACTATCGCCTGAGTCGAGAGGAATATCAGAACACGGTCTACGATTTACTGGGCGTGCGCTACGACCCGAAAAAACCGGGTGAGCTGAATGAGGATCCACGGTGGCACGGCTTTGAGCGCATCGGCTCGCAACTCTCGCTCGCGCCCTCGCATGTCGAGCGCTACTACCGCGCAGCCGAAACGGTGCTGGCGCGCGCCTTTCCCGCGACGCCGGTCGAGGCACGTAAAATTCGTAAGACCGCAGCCGAACTCCGGTATGGAGGGGGCGAAAAGCAGCAGGCTTACCTCGATCGCTTCGGGATCAAACGCCCCTTGCGCGCCCTCATCTTTCCCGGCCGGGTGCAAGTAGCCTTCGCGTCAAACTGGTTCGCCACATCGGGATCGGAACACAGCGGGCTCTACCGCACCAAGATGAAAGCCAGCGGCATTCGGCCTCTCGAGGGACAAACCGCCCACCTGCGTATCGGCAAAGAAACGGGCGAGGAAACGAACGAAGGATTAATTGAACTCGATATTCCAGCGCCAGAGGATGAGCCGAAAATCTCCCAATTCGAGGTGTTCTTGGAAATGCCCACCAGCCTCAATTTTAATGTCGTCGCAACCGACATCATCGACCGCCAAAAGGGCGGGCACTACCGCAATGCTCTTTCCCAGCCGTTCTATATGTTCACTCATTCGAGCGAAACCCACCTCCTCAATCCAACCGCTCCCAAGATGTTCGATGATGACGGCAATGGGATCTACTCATCGGTGCTGCTCGATTGGATCGAGTAGGAAGGACCGATCGTCAGCGAGGCCGAACTCGCCACTCGCAAGGGCATCTTGCCACTCGGAGAGGCCACCTCAGAGGAGGTCGCGAGTCATTTGCAGCGTTTCGCGGAGCGGGCCTCGCGACGACCCGTGGTAATGAATGAACTGCAGCCCTACCTCCAGGCCTACCAATCGGAGCGGGCGGCTGGCGAGGAGGTTTTTGCAGCCTACCAAGTGGCGTTGCTCGGGGTCCTGACGTCGCGCCATTTTACCTACCTCGTTGAAGGTGATGTTTTACCGCGTGAACGGTTGACGGATCATGAACTTGCCTCGCGTCTATCGTATTTCTTGTGGAGTTCCATGCCTGACGAGAGCCTCATTAAAGCAGCACAAGGTGGAAGATTGACTGGCGACCGTAACGACTTGGCTGCCCAGGTCGACCGGATGCTGAGTGATCCAAAGATCGCGCGGTTCATCGACGACTTCCCGCGCCAGTGGCTTCAGCTCCATCGCCTGGGAATGTTTCCGCCGGATGGTGAACTCTACCCAAAGTACGACGTTTGGTTGGAGGCGAGTATGCGCAAAGAAGTGGTGCACTACTTTCACGAAGTCTTCGCGAATAACCTGCCGCTCACCTCGTTCATCACCTCCGACTGGACGATGGCCAATCCACGCCTCAGCGATTTCTACGGCCTGCCGGGACCAAAAATATCCGGCTTTCAGCGCGTGGCATTCCGCCCCGAGCACCATCGCGGTGGTCTGCTGACAATGGGGGCCGTCCTCGCGCTGACCTCGGACGGCACCCGCCATCGCCCGGTCCACTGCGGAGTTTGGATCAGCGAGGCAATTTTCGGAAAAACGCCACCGCCACCACCGGCGAATGTCGAGCCAATCGAGCCTAATCCACCGGACAGCCCCAAGGCGACAATTCGCCAAAAAATCGAGGCGCACACCCGGAACGTAAACTGCGCCGCTTGTCACTGCGGGATCGATCCGCTCGGCTTGGCCTTTGACCAATTCGATGCCATCGGGGCCTGGCGCACCCACGAGCGGGTCGACAAGGGAATCGGCGAAGATCCACCCGACGATCCCAGCGGCACCCTGCCCGACGGACGCGCCTTCGCCGCAAAGAAAGCGTCCTTGATTCAAACCTTGAGGAAGTCCGCTCGCTTGAGAAAAAAATGGGCACCGCAGACAAGGGACGACTTGCTCAATATCTCACCGCCGTCCGCGAGACCGAGATCCGCACGCAGCGCGCCGACGCCTGGCTTGATATCCCCCGCACCCCGATTTCCGATGCAGATCGCAAGCGCACCGACCGCGAGGTCCCCCAGACCCAGACAGGTGAATACTATCGGACCCTCTATGATTTGATCGTGCTCGCTTTCCAAACTGACGCCACACGGGTCGCCACTTTCAGCAGCGGGATGGAAGGCCAGGGTCTCCCGATTCCCGAACTGGGCATCTCGCAATCGCGCCACGAACTCAGCCATCACAACGGCGATCCCGGGCATATTGAGAAGCTCACTCAGAGCGATGCCTTCGCCGTCGAGCAGTTCGGTTATTTCCTGACCCGTCTGGCCGAAACAACAGATCTCAACGGCCGTCCCCTGCTCGAGACAACGATGGCACTCTTTGGCAGCGGCATGGCCTCCGGACACAGTCACGGCAACGCCAACCTCCCGCTTGTCCTGGCCCGCGGGTCAAACTGTGGATTCAAACACGGCCGCCACCTCGATCTCAACCAAGGGCACTTCGACGGATACAAATTGGACGATCCCGGCCACCACTATCGCCTTTGCGGTCGCCCGGCAAACAGCGAGGCCCACATGAGCAACCTCTTGCTAACGATGGCCCAGAAGATGGGAGTGGAAACCGATCGCTTCGGAGACAGTAACGGTAACCTCGAACTCGGATGATCCGCTTGATCCTTTTCCTCGGTTTACTCGGCTCCGTCGGGAGCGCTTTTGCTGACGAAACCTTCCGCCCCGCGCCCGGAAAATTTCCACCGCGCGCAGAAGCTAGGTCTTATCGTGGCAAACTCGTCTTCGTCGATCACGTGAACCGGCGAGGAAGTCTGCGCCTCCATGTCGACGGGCACTATCACGAGGGCCGGTTACACCACTTCGCCATGCTGCCCCACGGCATGATCTTTTACCGAGGTGCGCCGGCAGCCCTGCGGGACATCCCGATCGGCACGATTCTTTACGGCCGATTCTATCTCCCCCCCGACCCCAAGACATCCGCCGTTCCAGAGGTGAAGAGCAACCATGTAACCCAGCCCCGTGAAAACCACGCGGCCCTCCTCGAAGATGGTCCAAACCTGTGTCTCAGTGAGGGCAAAGCCTGGAAGCTGAAGGAAGTCGTAATCGCCGGGACCGCAGGCCATTTACGCGTCACCCTGAACCGGGAGAAAGGCGGCGACGGACTCGGTGGCGAACACAAAGTGACTATCGACGGCTCCACTCGGATCTGGCGTGGCCGCGAATTACTCGGTCTCGACGAACTCGTCGCTGACGGGACTTGGCCAACCAAAAGTCAAAAGACTTTGCAAGCGCTGCCAATTCAACTCAGCCTCACTTGGCATCTACGATATTTTTACCAACAATTTCATGTCGCTGATCTCTGGCTCGACGAGGCCGCAATGAAGGTTGCGAGCGAGCGCCAACGCCAGCAACAGATCCGCCACATCCGCCTGCGCTGGATGCCTGCGGTGATCGACAAAGTGAGCCACCGCAAGTTCGGTCAAGCCACCATCACGGCGACTTTGTTTGGCGGCATGGACGAATCACTTTATGCCGACTTCAAGGCGGGTAGCGGTGGCAAGATGGCGGCGGCAGAAAGCACCCTGCGAACCTGGTGGCCCGACCACGATGGCATGGATGGCAAAATCACCGTCGTGGCAAAGACAGAGGAAAAACCCGAGTTCTGCAGCAGCGGGATCCAAGTTCAATTTGAAGTCCCATTGATTCTCGAAGGTTTCCGCCCCGGGCGCACCGTTCGCTTCCGCCCGCAAAATTGGCCAAACGTAAAACCGCCGATCGAAGAGTGCCTCAATAGTTTCGAGGACCGCTGGCCGAGACCGGACATCTTTAAAAAGTAACCTCGATCATATCTAGACAGCACGAGCTCTCAGTCCAATCTTGCCTTCCACCAGCTCCAAACCCGAACTCAGATTGTAATCGCAGCGGGCATGACTAGTATCCTAACCTCGCCCCATGAATCAACAAACTCCCTCCCAGCCTCCCAGCCAAAGCTCTCATCCCCCTATGCATCCCTCCGGCATTCCCGAATCCGAGCGTCAATGGGGATTATTCTCCCACCTCTCTTCGCTCCTTGGCTTTCTGGGCATCCCTTTACTCAATATTATCGCCCCCCTCGTGATGTGGCAGATAAAAAAGGACACCATGCCTTTCGGCAGTGAGCAGGCGAAAGAGGCCCTAAATTTCCAGCTCTCAATGCTCCTTTACCTCATCATCTCAGTCGTTTTAATCTTTATCGCGATCGGTATTATTCTTGTGCCCATCGTTATCGTCTTCGACCTCGTCTTCACCATCATCGCCGCGATCAAAGCCAACGACGGCGTCGCCTACCGCTATCCTCTCTGCATCCGCTTCGTGAGCTAATCCGCTTGGCCCCGGTCCTGCTTCCCTTTCCCCATGCGCGTCCTCATTGCCAACGATAAATTCAAAGGCTCCCTCTCCGCGCCCGAAGTGGCCCGGGCCATTCAAGACGGGCTCCCCGCCCCCTGTGAAGTCGATCTCTGCCCCATCGCCGATGGCGGAGAAGGCTTTACCTCCACCATGCTTGCCGCGCTCGGTGGAAAATGGGTCGAATGCGACACCGTCGACGCTCTCCACCGCCCCCTCAAAGCCCGCTACGCCATCACCGACACCGGCCTCGCCGTCATGGAAATGGCCTCCGCCTCCGGCTTCGAACTCATCCCGGCGGCAGACCGCGATATCCTCCAATCCTCCACCTACGGCACCGGACTCATGATCCGCCACGCCGCCGCCCAAAAAGGTATCGAACGCATCCTCATCGGGATCGGCGGGAGCGCCACCAACGATGGCGGAGTGGGCCTCGCCGACGCCCTCGGCATCCTCCTCC
>Ga0222650_1001510_pt1 | contig 11277 bp, 8 predicted proteins | sample AntAcemetagen367_FD_179820 | JGI IMG/M metagenome (GOLD analysis project Ga0222650, IMG submission 179820) | Saline water microbial communities from Ace Lake, Antarctica - #367 | ecosystem: Environmental > Aquatic > Non-marine Saline and Alkaline > Saline | place: Antarctica: Ace Lake | collected...
CACAGCTGAAGCTCTGCACCTCAAGCCGGGCCAGCTTTCTCAACTTTTCGCGGTTTTTACCCACATACTCGGGGATCAACTCTTCGTTGATGATCGGCGTGATGGCCTGCTTCAGCTTGGGGCCGAAGAGCTTCGGGTCGGCGTTAAGAAAAAGCTCTTTGTAGGAGAGCGGCTCATTCGGGTAACGCCGCTGCGTAATTTCGAAGAGGGCATCCATGCCTCCCGGGACGTCGGCCAGGGAGGTGGCAATGTATTCCAAGTGCGAATCCAGGGTCTTTGTGACATCCAGGCCGCCGGGGGCTGTCGGTTCTCCGTCATATTGCGTGTAGCTTGCCTTCAGGGTTTCCACCGCCAGTTTATGCACCTTCGGGTCCGCGAGTTTGATTTTGTCCCGCATCGGTTTCATCAATCCCAGTGTGAGGGCCGCCCGCTGGTTTGTGCGGATGAGCTCGCCGATGCGTGGCAGCACCTTCTGGTAGCAACGCTCATCGGCGACCAACGGAATCAGCGCTTTCATGGCGGCGTTCTGTAGCCACCAGTCATCGAGATCGAGATAGGAAAGAAGCAGGTCGGTGTAAGGCACAACCTGATCCGCCGTGGCATAACTGACGACATGCAGAGCCGCATCCTTGACCCACCAGGATTCTTTCGGATCCTGCACGGCTTGGATCGCCAGATCGAATACCTCTGGCGTCAGCAACTTCAGTTGCTGTTCATTCTTAAAAGTCTCCGCCAGTGCAGCGAACATCGCGCGGCGAACACGTGGCGAATCAGATTTAAAAAATTCCATCACAAGTTCGGGGCGCGCCTCACCACCTTCGGCCCGCCAGCCGATATAGCCGCGGTTCACACCCAAAGCTTTAGTCGCAGCGGTCAAGCGGATTACTGTATCCTGATGGTGCACGTAGCGGCGTATGACGTCGTCGCTGACCGAGTCCTTGCCGATCTGCCGCAAGAATTGCATGCCGCTATCTTCGGCCAAGGTTTCCTCACTGAGTTCCTGTTGCTCGCCGTTTGGGTAGGGGACGGCTTCGAGCGAAAGAAATGCATTATCCGCTTCCACACCCCAGGGCTGCTCGGGCAGTTGGTAGGACTTTGAATACTTGGTGGGCGGTGCGCCGAAGATTCGTAGTTGCTTGCGCGGCACGGTGTAGGCCCAACCGTAGGCTGCGCCCCAGCTGAGGTCATCGTATCTGCCTCCACCGAGGATGCCGAAGGAACCGTCAAATCGTCGGGACAGCTCATAGTGGAACTGCCGCTTGTCCATGAATTCGCGGTATTTCTGAGGCTTTTTTTCACGCAATAGACCCATGGAAGCGCTGCGCCAGATCTCGCCGATCCCGCCGCCGGTATGCCCGTGGAGCATGAAGGTCGTGGTGTAAAAAGCCGTCATCGCAGCAGCGTCCCGGGCCTCGGCGTAGACCGAGTCCTCGCCATCCGGCGTTAACGCCGCTGCTGCTGCCATGGCAAAGGCGAGGTTGCCGTTCTTGCCGTTATCGACAAAGCCCATTTCCGGACGGTCATCGCCATAGGGGTTGCTGCCGCGTCCGGCGTAGCGGTAGAAATGGCGCAAGGAACCGAGTAGGGCATGATCCGGCACATCGGCACCACACTCCTTAGCCAACATGAGAAAGGTCACGACCGCAGTGCCGGCTGCATTCAGATGCCCATGCCCATAAGTCACCCGCGGCACGCCCCCACGGCCGGCCCAGCTATCGAGGTATTGCCCGGCCACGGCATAATCCACAGACTTTTGAATATTTGCCATGACTGCTTCGTCGCCGGTGCGCAAATAATACTCGCACAAAGGAATGCCTTCAAAGCCAATAAACCAGGGATAGGTATGCGGATCCAGATTCCGCGCCCACTCGCCGACAAACTCCAGATCTTTTTCATTCCCGGTGGACATCAGGAAAATTAGCCCGATATCCGAGATGCCGCGGTTCCCTTCCGGGCTCTTCAAGTAATCCGCCATATGGCGGACGATTTTATCCGACTTGGGGCAATTAAGCGGCCAAGTTTCGCTGTAGGTGCCCAACACCGGGAGTTGCACCACCACTGGCTCGGACTCACCGCGGATTGCCATCCGCAGCTTGCCGTCCGTGGCCTCCGCCTTGGTGATTATGTTGCCCAACTGGATGCGCGGGTCGATGTCCTGTAGCGACTCCCCGTTGATCGATTCGATGATCTGGCCCTTCTTGAGCTTACCGACCGCGGCTGCCGGAGAACCTTCCTCGATATCGCCCACGCGGATAGTGAAAGTCGGCTGGATCAACTCCAGACTCATGCCCACCGGACCAAATCGGTCGATGGTGACCAATGAATTCTCGGCGCTGGGCCGCTTCGAGAAAAGCGCCTCGCGACTGTAGTAGGAGTCCGCCGCCGAAGCGATGGAAACACAGGCAATTACGAAAAGAAGAGAAAGTCGGAGTCGGGTCATGGTTTATAGTGGAATGAAATTGTATTAGATTGGTTTATGGGCAAAAGGTTCCTTTGGCGACAATCAAAAAGCTCTGAATGTAAGCCTAGGTGGACAGAAAAGGAATAGGTGAGAAGAGGCTTTTTTGTTCAATGTAGCCGGAGCTTCCAGCTCCTGGGGCCTCGTATTTCGGGAGCAAGATGCTCCCGCTACTTTTTGAATTCTGCCAATAAAAGTCCCAGGGTGGTATTCGATCGGATCGCCAGAGCCCTTACGAAAGTAGCGGCCCGCTGCGCAGTGCGCATCTTTCGCGGAACGGCGCCAATCTATTCTTCCTTGTTCCGGAAAGCTTTGAGTTTCGCCTGCATTCGGCTGACGATCTCGGGGTGCTGGTCGGCCAGGTTATTGGTTTCGCCAATGTCGGCCTCCAGATCGTAGAGCTCAATCACCTCCTTGCGGTCCTTGTCTGCGGCGTAGCCGGGGACGGTGTGTTCGGCTTTGAGATATTTCCATTTGCCAGACCGCAGGCCGTTGACGTCATAGGTATTTGCGTTGCGGCTTATCTGCGCGAGATAGAAAAAGGTATTGCGATTCCCTGCCGGTTTTGTTCCGAGCAGTAGACCGGTCTGGTCGACGCCGTCGATGATGCGGTCCTCGGGGACTTGAAAACCAGTGAGCGCCGCAAAGGTGGGGAGGAAATCCAGTGTCGCAAAAATGGCGTCGGATCTTGCCCCGACAGCCACCTTGCCCGGCCAACGGATGATGCAGGGCACGCGTGCGCCCGCTTCATAGCATGAGCCTTTGCCGTTGCGGAGAGGACCATTGTCGCCCCAATAGATGGAGCCTTCGGGGTGGCCCTTTTCCCATGCATGGTAGGCGGGCTGATTCCACGGCCCGTTGTCGGTGGTGTAGATGACCAGCGTGTCGTCCTCCAGACCGAGATCGTCCAGAGTATCAAGCAATCGGCCGGTCTCGTAGTCGAACTCCTCCACCACGTCGCCGTAGAGGCCGCCCTCGGAGGTGCCTCGAAAGTGCTCCGAAGCGTCAATGTCGGTGTGCATCATGGTATGCGAAAGGTAGAGCGCGAAGGGCTTTCCCGGGTCACGCTTCTCTTTGAGAAATTCGATGGCCTTGTTCGTATAGAGCCGGGTCAGGCTGCCCATGTCGGTGGTCGCCCCTGCAGGCTCGTTGTTCTCGTGAAACTTTACTTTACCGTGATCGTTGGCCCCCAGGGGGCCGAAATAGTAGTCGAATCCCTGAGCCAGGGGCATCCGGTCGAGGATGGCCCTGCGGTCGGACACATCCCACTTCCCAATGCAGGCGGTTTGATAGCCGACGCCTTGCAAGAGTTCAGCCCAGGTGGTCTCCGAGGCCGGCATACCCCAGCCGCCACTGCGATGTGGGTAGCGTCCGGTGAGCAGGGCCGAGCGGGATGGGCCACAAACGTTCTGAGCGTAAAAATCGGTGAACATTGTTCCTTCCTCGGCGAGCCGATCCATGCGTGGGGTTTCGTTGGTCGGTGAACCGAAGCATCCGAAGTCGGCGTAGCCCTGATCGTCGGTAAAGATGATCAGTATGTTCGGCCGTGGTTCCGCTTGCGGAATCAGGACAAGGCCTAACAGGCCTAAAATAGCCAGTGCTGATCGTTTCATTTTACTGTCAGGATTACCTGATTTCACCCTTGCCGCGAACGACATACTTATAGGTGCAGAGTTCGTTCAGGCCCATGGGCCCACGGGCATGGAGGCGGTCGGTTGAAATCCCGATCTCAGCGCCAAGTCCAAACTCAAAGCCGTCTGTAAAGCGCGTTGAGGCGTTGTGGTAAACCGTTGCTGAGTCGACGCCATTGAGAAATTGCGCGGCAGCATCTGCATTGCTGGTGACGATCGCATCGCTGTGTCCGGATCCGCAGCTATTGATCAGCGCGATAGCTTCAGCGGTGTCAGCGACCACGGTGATCGAAATAATCAGATCGTTGTATTCAGTTCTAAAATCTTCTTCGGTGGCATCGCATAAGGGCAGGCCGCTGGCGAGGAGTAGCGCTTTGGCTTTTGCGTCGGCGCGCAGCTCGACCTTATTATCGTGTAGCGCTTTGGCCAATGCGGGCAGCATCTTGGCCGCGTCCTGGTGCACGATAAGGTTTTCAACCGCATTACAAACGCTGGGCCGCTGGCACTTGGCATTGATCAGGATAGATTCGGCCATGTCCAGATCGGCACCGGCATCCACGTAAATGGAGCAAACACCGGTGAAGTGTTTGATCACAGGGATGCGGCTGTTCTCGACGGTGAACCGAATCAGGCTAGCTCCACCGCGTGGTATAATGCAGTGAACGGTCTCGTCTTGCTTAAGCAGAACATTAAGTGCCGCTCGATCCGTCGTAGGGATAAGCTGGACTGCATCTTTATTGATGCCGCATGCCGCTAGGCTCTCACCGATGATTTGAGCCAGTTTCATATTACTGTGGAAGGCTTCTTTGCCCCCTCGCAGGATGGAGGCGTTGCCTGATTTTAGGCATAGCACGGCGCAGTCTACGGTGACGTTTGGGCGTGATTCATAAATGATGCCGATCACGCCCATGGGCACGCGAATCTTCCTGAGGTCAAAGCCTCTGGGGGGAGACAGGCGCTCGATCTCGACGCCAACAGGGTCGGGGAGGGCGGCGACTTGGCGCACGCCTTCTGCCATCCCTTCAATGCGCTCTGGAGTGAAGGTGAGCCGCTCAACCATAGGGGCCGATAGCCCAAGGCTTTTCGCTGCATCGAGGTCGAGCTTGTTGGCCTCGATGATTGTTTCGCTTTCGGCAACCAGTCGTTCTGCGAGGTCGAGTAGAAATGCATTCTTTGTCTCGGTTGGCAGCGTCGCCAGTTCGAGCGAAGCGCTTCGTGCACGCCTGGCGATCTCTTCGACAACTTCTGTGATTGGGTCGTTATCCATGAGTCGGAAAGAATTAAATTTGGCTGGTTATTTCAGCCCAGACTACTTCGGGCAGTTCAGTGCCTTGTTGCTGGACGACGGCTGAACCCAGCATAGACCCGATACGCGCGCATTCAGCAAGCGGTTGTTGGCGTGACCAGCCATAGAGGAATCCGGCGGCCCACAGGTCGCCTGCTCCGGTAGTGTCGACAACTTTCCCGGCGGGCACAGCGTCTGCTTTCTGCACGCTGCCTTCTGCAGCGATGTAGGAGCCTTTCGCGCCAACTTTCACCGCAGCAATGCTGCAGAGTTTCGCGAGTTGCTCGGCCATGGCGGCATAGTCATCGCTCATGCCGGTGTAAGCGGAGGCTTCTTCCTCATTAGCAAAAACGATATCAACGTAGTCCTCAAGGATGCCCGGCAGGCTATCCTTCGCGGCGTTGACGACTTCAAAGGACGCCAGATCCAGGCTTATGCTGCAACCTGCTTCTTTCGCGCTTTTGATCACACGCTGCATGAGGTCTGCATTGAAAAGCAGGTAGCCTTCAATATGGGCATGAGCGCACCCGGCAAAGTCTTCGGCGGAGATCTCTTCCGGTGCGAGCGTCATGGCCGCTCCAAGGTCTGTGCGCATGGTGCGCTCTCCATCGGGAGTGACGAGAGAGAGGCAATGGCCGTTGGGGGCATTGCCGATTTTAAAGCGTTGTGTGTTGCCGCCGAGGTCTGCGAAGCGATTTCGGTAGAACTCACCACGTTCGCAATTGCCTGTCTTACCTAAAAAGCTCGTAGCGGCTCCCATTTTCGCGAGAGCAAAGAGCGTGTTGCCGGCCGATCCGCCGGGTGAGGTATGGAGCGGGCTTTGTATACGGTCAATCAGGCTGGCGATCGTAGTAGGGTCAGTCAGTAGCATGCCGCCCTTGTCGCCTTCGACATGCGTGAGGAAGCTGTCTTCGATCTGCGCGATACTGTCTACGATGGGGCTCCCTACGCCTATAATGGTAAAATTGGAATTCATGATTTTGTACTTAGTGAATCTTGGTTTCTCGAAATAAAAAGACCGCCGCTCCAGTAAGGATAGGCGGTCTGTGATAATGATTAGGTGCGATTTACAGCTCGTCGCGAATCGCGGCGTAAATCATCTGGGATTCTGCAAGGTCGCCGAGTTTGCCTACGCGAATGCGGATCTTGGAGACCTCTCCATCTTTAGCTACCCTTGGATAGTAGCTGCGCACAGTGATCTTCTCGTCACCCACCTTACGTGCATAAATCGTAATCGAGCTTTCTTTATGAAGCTCTCCGGTGCGGTAATACCCCATCTCGTCGAGTTTGGCGATTGACGCTCTGAAAACTTTGCCGATCTCCGCGTCAAGCGGCGCATAAAAGTAGCCAGTGCGATATTCTGCAGTCTGCTCCTGTCCGCTTTGCGGGTCGATCGCAACCGGAGTCGTGCATCCTGCTGCAATGAGGACAAAAATAGTGAGGAAGATGTTTAGTATAGCTTTCATTAAATAGTGTATGAAAAGAGTTTTTTTGCAGAGTGCAATCAGAAGCTTTTTATATATACGGTTCCGTTGGCATCACGAAAGACTAATTTTTTGTCTTTAATTCCGATAAAGCGTAAACCTGTGTTTGTTTCAACGAGATCGCCTTTGCTGAAGCTTTCTCCGTTTAAGATGACTTTTGCATTATCACCCGATCGCACTCCGCCGAGGGAAGCATTGGTTAGAAAATCAGAAGCTGTTTGTTTTGAGTCACCGGAACCGACTGGATCGGGTGGTTCTACTGTTTGTTCGTCCACATTCGAATCGGTTGAATCATCCGCTTCGATGACCGGGGAGGCTGATTCGACGAGAGCCGCTTTTTTTGCGGCGACGTCTTTAGCTTTGTTGATGGGGCCGCTGAGCGAGCCGCCCGACGTGCCCGGCGTGTCCGCAGTTGCTACGTCATCGGCGGGGCTTTTCAGGATGTAATACAGGCCGAATCCGGAGCCGCCAAGTAAGGCAATCAGCGCAAACAGAATAAGAATGCTCGATAGCAGGTTGGAGCTTTCTTTTTCTTCTAAATAATCAGCCGACTTCTCGACCTTTGCCCCCACTTCATCGCTCGCGTTTCCAGCGGGTTGTTTAGGTATCTTCGGCGGAGATGACTGTGGTGGCGGAGATTGTTTGGGCTCCGGTTCCTTTTTGATGGAGTGGGCAGGTATTTTGTCCTGAATCGATTCGTTCTTCGGCGCCGGTGCCGTTTTGGGTCCCGACTTGGTTTCCGGTTCCGTCCTTGAAGTCGTTACATCGGACTTGTCGGACTCATCGGACTTGTCGGACTCATCGGCATTTTGCTCAGGAGTTGGCGCTGTTCCCGCTTCCGTGGTGGACTCCGCGTTTTGCCGCTTAAGTTTGAGTGTTTGCTTGGGAGCCAGAGGATGGTCTTCCGGGGGGGTCGAGGGGTTCGGGGGGGTCGAAAAGTTCTTTGTGTCAGGCTGCGCGTCTTCAACCTTCGAATCCTCTGAATCTCGTGATAAGCGAAGCTTGGGTTTGCCGGGGTCCTTTTGCTCTTCAGTCATATAAAAGATATTAGGGTGATGCATCTAGCTCTGTAGGCAAACTCAAACCCCGTTATCCAGTAGAAAAGAATGAGGCCCGCTCCCACGGGTGGGAACGGGCCTACTTTACTAACCTAATAACCCTAACTAACTCACTGAAATTAATCAGCTTGCATGTATGGACACAGCGCCAGTGCACGGGTTCCTTAAATCTGATATTTTTCTGCCAGTATTTGAAATTTGTCGCCAGCCGATTAGGTCAGGATTTTTTAGAAGTGGTATTATGACTAAGCTCAACCTCACCGTCGCGCAGACGGGCGCGTATTGTTTTTTCGCAGCGGACGTTTTCTGTGTCCGGTAAGATCCGTCCATCCTGCGCTTGCAGCACCGCATAACCCCGGTCGAGGGTCGCCTGTAGGCTACTGTTGTTCAGTCTCGTAGCTAAATGCTTCAGGGTGCTGTTTTGATTGAGTATGTGTTGCCGGCTCGCTCGTATCAGCCTGGTTTTATCGCTAGCCATTTTCTGCTGTGCCAGCTCAAGGCGTAGTTTAGGGTGTTGCCGTAGTAGTCTTTGCGAGAGCCCTTCGGTTTTCCTCTGGCTGCTGATTGCCCGTGTTTCGATGCTGCGGAGTAGGCGATTCTCAATTTCGTCGATTTGCATCTGCAGCAACTGAACTTGGCGGGCCGGGGCAATGGTGCTTAACCTGGCCTTCAACGAGTCGGTGTGGATTTGCAGCTGCTTCAGCCCATCTTCGAGGGCGGCATTCAAGTCTTCCCCGAATTGCTCGACTCTACCGGTGATGTTTAAATACAGGGATGAGATGAGCTCGGCTGCTCCGGATGGAGTCTCCGCCCGCATGTCGGCGGCAAAATCTGTCAATACGTGGTCTATTTCATGGCCTATCGCAGAAATAACGGGCAATTTACTGGCTGCGACAGCGCGAGCCAGTGATTCTTTGTTGAACGCCCACAAGTCTTCGATGCTGCCGCCCCCGCGTGTTAGCACGACGAGGTCGAATCCTATACTGGCATTGGCATGCTCAAGCATGGCGGCCACTTCATTGGTTGAGCCCTTGCCCTGCACCCGCGCCGGAAAGATTGTGACCTCGCCCAAAAAGCCACGCCGTTTTAAAATACGTAAAAAGTCCCGCACGGCAGCTCCGGTCGGTGAGGTGATCACGGCAATTCGCTTAGGGAGTAAGGGCAGTTCTCGTTTTTGACTCCTGTCAAAAAGCCCTTCTGCTGCCAATTTTCTCTTCAGGCGCTCGTATTCGATTTGAAGGCGCCCTTCGCCGCTTTGTATGGCAATCTTGGCGATAAGTTGATAGCGGCCATGGGGTTCGTAGACAGATATACTACCTAGCAACATAACTTCCATGCCGTCAACAAGCTCGAAGCTCTGGCGGGCCGCATCTCCGGCAAATAAGACGCAGGGCAACTGACTTCCTTTGTCTTTGAGCGAAAAATAAACATGCCCTGAGCTTTGGCGGCGCAGGTTTGAGATTTCCCCCCGCACCCAGACCTGCGCGAAGCGGTCCTCCAGTTGGCGCTTTATTTTACGCGTCAACGCGGTGACATCGAGCACTTCCTCCACCGGAGGCATAAGTAAATCATCCATCATTTGTGCGGGTCTTTTGCCTTAGCATTTTTGTGAGAAGAACCATAGTAACCAAAAGCAACAGACCCGTTATGGCGAGTCCGGCATGCCCCTTGAATATCGCACCGCCTGTTACGATAAAACCTATGGTCCACATCGCTGTAATGGGTATGGAAACAAGGAAGTAAGGCTTGGGCCGCATCCCGGCGATACCGAGCACTACGTTTTGTATAGCGTAGGGAATGCCAGGGGTGATGCGCATAATGAGGCAGAGTCGAATCGCATTTCTATGGGTTAATTGTGGTAGTTCGTGTTTGCGGCTAACGAATTTTTTAAGCACGCCGCGCAGCGGACCCGAGGCGAGCAGATAGGTCCATGTTGTGCAAAAACTCTGAGCGGCGATGCCTATGGCGCAGGCTGGAATCATTCCGTAGCGTGGAGCAAGCACTACGCCGAAGAGAAAGAGCAGTGGGCTGATGGGAAAACCCATCCCAGGCAGCGTGGCAACTGCCAGAATTAAAGCCCATGGATTTTCCTGAAGAAAGGCCATGCCATCTTCGAAGAGTTCCTGCCAATAGCTCGGTTCAGGGTGTGCCCGCCAAAGCAAAAAAATCGTAAGCGCACCTAGAATTCCCGGTACAAGCAGCAGTAAGCTGTTTCGCACGCTGCGTGATAACTTCGGTTTGGAGGTTTGGCTCATTGACGCATACTATGATAGCTATTTTTACTGCTGGCAATCGCTAGCTTGCCTCATGTTAAATTTCACTTAGATTTTTACCTATTGTGGAAGACGACGATTATGAATCCTCACCCTCTGGTAGCCTTTTATCTGTAGCGCTGGCCGTGCTGGCCATTGTTCTCGGAGGGGCTGGCCTCTATTTCGGGCTCACTGCAAATCAGCGCCTCAGCCCACTTGCCGATACGCTGGAAGCAGGGTCCAGCAGTGCTGCACGCTTGGAGAAAGAAATATCCGGGTTAAAGACTCAGATTGCTGAGTTAAGTGCCCGGAGTGCGGATCTTGTAAGGACCATCGATCGGGTAAAGGCCTATGGCAACACCAATGAGCGAGCGGTCAAAGCGGTGGCTTCCAGTGTGGTCGATAATCGCGACGAGATCGTCGAATTGGCTGGCCGTATTAATGAGGTGATAGCAGGTGGTGTTCAGCCCGCTGTAGTTGCAGCATCAACTTCGGCAACAACTTCGACAACACCTACGCTGGGATCGGCAGCCTCTGGCGCAGAAACGGCAGACACCTACACGATCGCTTCCGGTGATACACTTACCGGCATCGCCAGCAAATTAGGGGTTGGCCTACAAGCCCTTTTAGATGCGAATCCGGATGCGGACCCGCGTCGTTTATCGATCGGTCAGGCGATCAAGGTTCCGAGTAATTGATGCCTGAAGAAGGACAGACGCCGCTTCGTTGGACGATCCAGAGCGATTCGCTGCTCCAGGCATGCCGAGTTTGGGATCTGCGCTCACGTCGCTATCGCCATCCGAAGTCGGGTAAAGAAGGTGATTTCTACTACATTGATTCCCGCGATTGGGCGGTGGTTGTTGCCTGCACTGTAAAGGGCGAAATTATTTTAGTGCGCCAATTTCGCTGGGGTTCGGACGAGCTTTCCTGGGAATTGCCCGGAGGCATTGTTGATGAGGGGGAGGACCCCATCGAGGCCGGTCTACGCGAGCTGACAGAAGAAACAGGATACGTGGCCGAGCGTGGGAACCTGATTGGTCGCTGCCGACCTAACCCTGCGATTTTAAATAACTATTGCCACGTGATACTCGCTCAGGGGTGCAGGCTTT
>Ga0222650_1001512_pt1 | contig 11259 bp, 7 predicted proteins | sample AntAcemetagen367_FD_179820 | JGI IMG/M metagenome (GOLD analysis project Ga0222650, IMG submission 179820) | Saline water microbial communities from Ace Lake, Antarctica - #367 | ecosystem: Environmental > Aquatic > Non-marine Saline and Alkaline > Saline | place: Antarctica: Ace Lake | collected...
GGGTGTCGGCGTAATCGTGACGACGACAGGGAAGTCGTTGCCTTCAGGGAAGGCGACATCCGAGACGAGAACGTCGCCTTCTTGGGTAAACTTCATCCGGGTGGGGTTGGAGCGATCACCACCGATGACGCTGACCTTCTGAGCGGCGACGGGCTGCAAGTTCTCGTCGTCGTTGACGGAGGAGATGCGCACTTTGCGATCCTCGGTGACGAAGAACTCTAGGTGTGGCTCGACGGAAGTGAGAAGGCGACCGCCGTTGGGGCCGTCTTGGATGCCTTCGTGGTCGTGATCGGCGTGGTCACCTTCGTCGTGCGCTTCTTCTTCAGCGTGATCGTCTTTTTCATGATCGGCGTGGTCGGCATGATCTTGATCGACGGGTTTCTCTTCGGTGCAAGCAACTGAGGATAAGGCGAAGGCCAGGGCGGCGAGGAGGAGGAGGCTCAGGGATGAGGTCAATTTTTTCATAATGATTGGATTTTGGGGATGGATTATTGGGCTGCTGCCGCGTTCCGCGCGATCGCTGTTTCGGCGGAACGACGGCAAAAAGTATAGAAGACCGCAGGGGTCACGATGAGCCCGAGGAGAGTGGAACTCACTAAGCCACCGACGATTACGATGGCGACGGGATTCAGTATTTCTTTGCCGGGATCGCCGGCGGCAAGGACGAGGGGGATCAGAGCAATGCCGGCGGAAAGGGCGGTCATGAGGACGGGGACAAGTCGTTCTTCGGTCCCGCGGATGACCATTTTGAGGTCAAAGGATTCTCCCTCGTGCCGCATGAGGTGGAGGTAATGGGAGAGCATCATGATCGTGTTCCGGGCGGCAATGCCCGAGATTGCAATAAACCCGACGAGCGTTGCGATGCTCACGGTATCGAGCGTTAGTTTCGTGAGAATGATTCCTCCAATCATGGAAATGGGGATGTTCGAGAGGACGAGAATGACGAAGGGAGCACTCTTGAAATAGCTGAAGAGCAGAAAGATGATCACCAGCAGAATCGCCACTGACATGAAGGCGATGCGCCGCTTCGCGTCGGCCTGAGCTTCGTACTCGCCTTCGTATGAAAGGAGGTAGCCCGCCGGGATCTTCACCTTTGCCGCGACTTCTTCCTGTAGTCTCTCCACCGCCTGATTCAGATCTCTCACCGTCGGATTGATCGAAACGACAAAGCGGCGCTGGGTGTTCTCTCTTAAGATCGTGTTAGGGCCACTCGCCTGCCGGATGTCAGCGACATAGCTGAGGGGGATCATTTGTCCTGACACGGTATCAATATAGAGTTGGTTGAGCCGTTCCGGAGATTCGCGCCACTCCGGGGGGAGGCGAAGGACAAGATCGTAGGTGCGTTGGTTTTCGTAGACTTCGGCGACGGCTTCTCCGCCCATGAGACTGGCGAGTTCGTCGTTGAGTTCCCCGGGGCGGACGCCGTAGGCGAGAGCACGCTTGCGGTCGACTTCGATACGGAGTTGCGGGATCGGGGCCTGCTGCTCGATGCGGGCTTCTTCGAGTCCGGGGATCTTGCGGGCGACCTCCGCAATTTCGGTCCCAAGGCGGCGGAGTTCATCGAGGTCGGGACCGTAGACTTTGATGGCGACCTTCGCCGAAACACCGCTGAGCATGTGACCGATGCGGTCGGCGAGGGGGCCACTGATCGCGCTGAAGGTGCCGGGGATGCCGCGCATCGTTTTGCGGATTTCCTCGAGGATTTCCTCGCGGTTGCGGTCATCGCTTTCGGCGAATTCGACATCAAACTCGACCGTCGAAACGGGCACGACATGATCGCCCCGTTCGGCGCGACCGGCGCGGTAACCGACGGTTTCGACCTCGGGGATTTTGAGCAGCAAATCGACGGCGGTGTTCGCGAGTTCGGTCGTCTGCTTCAGGGAGGTGCCGGGGGCGGCGGCGGTCGCGACCACCGCAGTCGGTTCGCGGAAAGCGGGGAGGAAGTTGCCGCCCATGCCGGTGTAGAGAAAGCCGGAGAAGATGATGAGGACGAGAGAAAGGGCCATCACGACGAGGGGCTGAGCGAGTGCGAGCTTGAGGGCGGTATTTCGAAAGAAAGATTTCAGTCCCCGCACCGCGAAGTTGTCTCCATGGTCCCGGCCTGCCTTTGGATTGAGGAGGTAGGAACTCAGGACCGGAATGACCGTCAACGAAACAACAAAGGAAGCGGCCATGCTAATGATCGTCGCGATCGCAATCGGGGCGAAGAGTCGGCCTTCAACCCCGCTGAGGCCTAACAAAGGAACAAAGACGAGAATGATGAGAATCGTCGCGTAGAGAATCGATGACCTCACTTCTGCCGAGGCGAGGGCGATGATTTCCAGCTTGGGCTTTCCCTTCGGATTCGCAGCGGCTTCCCGCAAACGCCGGAAGACGTTCTCGACATCGACGATCGCGTCATCGACGACCATTCCGATCGCAACGGCGAAACCGCCGAGCGTCATCGAGTTCACGGTCAGTCCCATGAGGTCGAAGACGAGAACCGACACCGCGAGCGAAAGAGGAATCGCCGTGAGGGTGATGAGGGTGACGCGGAGATTGAAGAGAAAGAGGAAGAGCACCACCGCGACCATGATCGCTCCGTCGCGGAGAGCTTCTTCGAGATTTCCGATCGCGAGCTCGATGAAGTCCGCCTGACGATAGAGGACCACAATCTCAGCTCCTTCGGGGAGCGCGGTCTCGAGTTCCGCGAGCTTTTCCTCAACGCGGTTTGTCAGGTCGATGGTGTCAAAACCCGGCGACTTCGTGACGCTGAGAATGACGCCGGGGTAGCCGACTGCTTCGCTATTCTCCGAAGCCTTCATGTGTTTTGATCCCATCGCGGCGTCCCCGCGCATCGGCTCGATGTCCCAGGTCACCCTGGCGACGTCGCCGATGCGGATCGGTCGGTCATCCTGATAGGAGACGATGGTGTCGGCGACTTCGTCGAGGTTGCTCGTCATGGCGAGATTTCTTACCATGATCTCCTGTGCCGACTCGGTGAGGAATCCGCCGGTGGTGTTGCGCACCGCCGCAGCGGCGGCGGCACGAAGGTCTTCAAAGGTCACGCCGAGGGCGAGCATTTCGTTCGGGAGGGGCTGGACTTGAAGCTGTTTCACGCCACCTCCCATTCCGAGCACTTCCGCGATCCCGGGGATGGAGCGTATTCCCGTCGCGAAGGTCCAGTCGGCGAGGGTCCGGAGATCGCGGGGTTCCGTTTTCCCGGTCGGATCGGTGATGCCCACGAGCATGATTTCCCCCATGAGCGAAGCGACCGGCGTCATGTAGGAGTTGATCCCCTCCGGCAAATTTTCGGTGGCCCCGCCGAGACGCTCCTGAACAAACTGGCGGGCCTGGTAAATGTCGGTATCCCAGTCGAACTCCACGAAAATCAGCGACAGCGAAATGTCATTGACGGAGCGAAGTCGCGAGACGCCGTTCACGCCCATGAGCGCGTTCTCCAGCGGCAGGGTGATGAGTGTTTCGACCTCCTCGGGAGCGAAGCCGGGGGCTTCGGTCAGGATCGTGACGGTGGGCTTGGTCAGGTCCGGGAGAACTTCGACCGGCAGCTCCGTGATCTTCTTGATCCCCAGGCCCAGCAACAACAAAGCGAGCGCGAGAACAAGCGCACGCTGAGCGAGGGAAAAGCGGATGAGAGCGTTGAGCATTCTTTTTGAAGGAGGAGAGGAGTTGAGGAGGTAAGAAGTCGAGGAGGTCAGGTAGCTGCGAGTGTCCCGCTCGGAGGAGGTTTCAGGCTGTCTTTTTCTTGAGCGTTCTCTGGGCGAAAATGAGGGTGGTGAAAGTTGCGAGGACGGCCCAGGCGAGGACGATCCAGAACCAGGTTTGGTTCGGCCCGCCTTGATGTGATTCAGTGACTTCGCGGGCTTCCTTCTGATCATCGGTCATTTCTGATCCGTCTTCGTTGTGTTCGTGGCCGTGGGCGGCGTCGAGGGCGTCCTTGAGTGACATGCCACTTCCACTGCCGGCGAAGCTGAGGGAATACGAGCCGCGCGTGACGACTTCGTCTCCTGGGAAAAGTCCGGCGATGACTTCGACAAACGTGTCGTTCTCCTCCCCGAGGACGACAGGCACCCTGACAAACGCATTAGGCAGTTCGTAGTCTTCGACAAAAACGACGCGCTTCGTCGGGTCGCCCTGAATCGCGGTGCGGGGAACTGCCATGATCTCTTCGCGCCGTCCCGTGATGATCGAGAACTCCGCCCGCATTCCCGGTTGAAGAAGTCCTCTCGCATTATCCAGTTCAAAAATCGCTTCGACGGCCCCGGCTTCGCGGTTCGCTTCGACCCCGAATCGCAAGAGCGTCGCCGCGATATTTTCATCGCCCAATGCCGGGATGCGGATTCTCGCCGGGGTGCCCGGAACGATCCCGGCGACTTCCGGCTCGGGGATTTTTGCGACGGCCCAAAGCTTCGACCGGTCCGCGATATCGAGGAGGTCTGAAGCGGGTTCGACGGGATCACCGACCCGGACGTGGGAATCGACAACGGTGCCACCCTGAAGTGCTTGCAGATCAATCGTCGGGGGAGGATTGCCGGGCTGCCGACTTTCGACCCTGACAAGGACATCACCCGCCTTCACTTCATCACCGAGGTAGGCATTGAGTTCCACGACCCGTCCTGCGATGCGGGAAGAGAGTGCCGAGCGGCTCGCGGGAATTTCCTCGACCCGACCGATCGCGAAGACCGTCGTTTCAAAAGTTTCTTCGGTCACCTCGACCGTCTCGATTTGGAGATTTCGCGTCGCGGTGTCATCGAGGATCACGGTGTTCGCGGCGCGGGCCGGATCGATCGCTTCCGCCGCCGTGGTGGCACCTCCGGAGAGCAAAAGAAAAGGAATGAGAAAAAGATAAGGGTTGTTTCGCATCGTGAAATTTCTATTTGGCGGAGACGGAAAGGCCGGGGTAGGCACCGGTGACGAGTCGCACTTGCGCGGCAGCTCTTTCGTAGTCGGCGATGAAGGCGAGAGAGGCGGTCTTCAGTTCGAGAACCTGCTCCTGTGCGCGCTGTACTTGAATGAGACTTGCCTGACCCTCCTGGTAGGCTTTTCGGAACTCTGCGAGATTGGTTTCCGCGAGATCGAGAAGTTCGCCGGAGGCATCGCGGGCGAGTTCCCAGGCATCGGTGCGGTGGTGAAAGGCTTCTTCGCACTCGCTTCGGATTTGAAAGCGGGCCGCATCGACGCCCTTCGTGGCGGCTTCGGCATTGATCTCAGCCTGCTCAATGCCTTCCTGATTCCGGTCCCGGAGAGGGAGGGGAATGGAAATACCGAAACCGGAGAAAGTGTTGCCGTCGAGGCCACTCGGATCATCGATCGCTTCCTCCTGCTCGACGAAGAGCCGCACCGAAACATCCTGCCACCGTTTTGCCTCCTCAAGCGTGATCGCAGCGGAGGCTTCGTCGATTTTCGCGAGAGCGAGGACATAATCAGGACGGCGCTGCAGGACTGTGTCCAGCGAGACGTCGATGCCGGGTGTCTTGCCTGGAACGCTGAAGCGGGTGTCCACTCTGAGCGAGGATTCCGCGTCGAGTCCGATGATGTGGAGGAGATCGAGAAGGTGATGCCTCTCCGTGGTTTCGAGCGACTTTGCCTGTTGCTCAAGGGTGCGGCCGCTGAGCGTTGCCTGCATCACATCGAGGGAGGAGACGAGTCCCTCTTTGGCTTGCTGCCGCAAAAATTCCACGATCTCCCTGTTCAATTGCACGAGATCCCGGCTCACGGCGATATGTTCTCTCGTCGCGATCAGATCGACGAGGGCAAGATCGACACGACCAGCCAGCTCACGGCGTTGCTCCGCAATTTCCGCTTCGGCGAGAATGACTTGGTAAGCTCGCAGGCTTTTCTCGTGCTTGAGCTTGGCGGTGATGGGAAATTTCTGCGTGAAGCCAACTTCGCTGATGCTTTCGTTGTCGTTATTGCCAAAGCCATCTGCGACTCGCGAGACATCGAACTCAGGATTCTCAAGACGCCCCGACCATTTCAGGCGAGTCGCGGCGCGCTTGATTTCCAGGGTGGCAATGGCGAGCTCCCGATTGTTCCCGTAGGCGAGGCGGATCGCGTCGTCGCGCGTCAGCGTTTCCGCGCCGAGGACCGGGCTGGTCGCCGCGAGAACGAGCATGAGATGGAGCCGGGCAATGATACCGGAGAAGTGCATGTTTGATCTGAATGGATTCGTAGGTTTCCTCTGAAAACGGCAGAGGACCGCGTCGAACCTCTTTCCCGAAGGGGGGAGAGACGGTCGTGAGAGAGGCGAAGAAGTTTCGCCACGCGCGGAGGAATCAGATCAGGAAGCAGCCCGTGACCGGAGGTCGGGGCGGCGACGGAGGTGCCGCAGGATTGCGGGGAATCTCAGGGGAAAGGGTCGGCATCAGGATCACTGAAGCGACCGAAAAATTCAGCCCCGGCGCGAGATCGACCGGAGCAAGGTCAGTCGGAATTTTCACCGAAGAAGGAGTCGTTGCCTCCACGATCGCTGTCCCGCACCCGCCATCGCGGGGTACTTCCTCGTCGTGAGAATGGTCGAGATGGCAATGCGAGTCTTCGTGATGAAACTCCATCCCGAAGGCAGAAGCCGCCTCACACGTCGTCACCACCGATCCCACGCTGAGAGCGAGGAAAAGCTGCGGCAAAAGCAGGCTGAGGAAGAGGCGACGCATTCAAAGGAACTGTAATACCGCCGCGATGGAAAAGTCAACAGGGTTGGGTCGGTGGGTTAAGAGGGTTGCATGGGGGATCAGAGGTGGCGCGAAAAGGAAGCTCAAATGGTGAGAGGAAAATACTGGACAGGGGCACGCCTGCTTTCTATGGTATGTTCATGCGATCAGTTGAGTTATTTTCCGGTGCCGGAGGTTTAGCCCTTGGACTTGAGCAATCAGGTTTTGAGCCGGTTGCACTCGTGGAAAAAAATCGTCATGCCTGCGCGACGCTGCGGATGAATCGTCCGCAGTGGAATGTGCTCGAGGGCAATATTCAGGAGATCGATTTCAACGAGTTTTCCGGCGTTGAACTGGTCGCGGGGGGACCGCCCTGCCAGCCTTTTTCGATGGGTGGCAAGGCGAAAGGCTACAACGATCAGCGGGATATGTTCCCGGAGGCGGTGAGGGCGGTGCGTCAGATCCGACCGAAGGCGTTCCTCTTTGAAAATGTGAGAGGTCTGCTGCGTTCCTCCTTTCGGAATTATGTGCAGTTCATCCGGCTTCAACTGACTTATCCGGATTTTCCTGTCTCGCAGAACGTTCCGTGGGAGGATAATCTGCGACGTCTCGAACGATTTCACACCTCAAGTGAGGCGGGCGGGAGTTTGAACTATCGGGTGACGATTAATCTCGCCGATGCCGCTGACTACGGAGTTCCCCAGCGCCGTCATCGGGTGTTCTTCGTCGGGTTCCGATCCGATGTGAATGCTGAGTGGTTTTTTCCGAAGCCAACGCATTCGGTCGAGGAATTAAACCGCGCGCAGCGGGAGAATGGCGACTACTGGTCGGGACACCAGCTCGCTGTGCCAAAAAAATATGACGACAAGATCGTGACCTCACCTGTTGTGCAGGAGGAAATGGGTTTTGTGGATCGCCCCTTGAGGTGGTCGACGGTTCGAGATGCGATCACTGATTTAGGGCACCCGAGATTGTCGAACTTTCACGACTCCCATTTCTTTCAAGCGGGAGCGAGGAGCTATCCGGGGCACACCGGCAGCCCGCTTGATTCTCCTTCGAAAGCGCTCAAGGCAGGGGACCATGGCGTGCCTGGCGGCGAGAATATGCTGCGGTATGAAAACGGGAAGGTGCGCTATTTCTCAATCAGGGAATCTGCCCGCATCCAGACGTTCCCGGATGATTGGCGCTTTTCCGGATCGTGGACCGAGAGCATGCGCCAACTCGGCAATGCAGTGCCGGTGGAGCTCGCCTTGAAGGTTGCAGAGTCAGTCGCCCAACATATCGTTCCGGATCATGGAAAGCGACGAAGTCTACAATCCTCTTGATAAGACAAATCTGGGGCGAAGTGTCGTCGAGGCGCTTCTCAAAAGTAAAGAGAGGGAACTGGCTGGAATCAAACTTCCGTTCGGTAACTTCGAGGGAGCCGGGATTTATGCGCTCTATTATCGGGGAGATTTTAAGGCATACGAGCTGCTCGCGGTCCAAAATCAAGAAAGCGGGACGGTTCCGATTTATGTTGGAAAAGCGATTCCGAAAGGGGGGCGAAAAGGAAGCCAGCTTGCGACCTCGGCCAAATCAAACGCCTTATCGAAGCGTCTTGCTGAACATGCTTCTTCTATCGAGGCCGCTGAATCTCTAAAGATCGAAGATTTTACCTACCGCCGTCTCGTCGTCGACGATATTTGGATTTCACTGGGCGAAAGCATCGTCATCGAGCAATTCAAACCGCTCTGGAATCTGGTCGTGGAGGGCTTTGGAAACCACAATCCGGGCTCCGGGCGTTTTCAGGGAAAACGACCGCTCTGGGATGAACTTCATCCGGGGCGATCTTGGGCGGAGAAGTGCGTTGCACCGAAGCTGAATCGGGAGGCGATTTTGAGGAAGGTGGAGTTGTTTATGGAGTCGCTGGATGCGGGGTGATTGAGACGTGTTGGCGGTTTTATTCGCCGGTGCTCGATTCGCTCTCCCGCGCTGTCATGATTTCCAGATAACGCTTTTCTCCCGCCCGCCAATTGCGTTTCGATCCCAGGCCGATGATTGTCGCCATTCCAAAGAGGGCTGCCATAACAGCGATTGCGAATTCACTCAAAGTGAGCGGATCCGATAGAACGACGGAAAAAAATAGTAGAACGAGAATGAAGCCGAGCATCGTCTTTCCTAGGTCAATCAAGTAAGATTTCAGCATCCCGCGCTGTCGCCTTGTCTCCCATCGTTTAACGAATTCCTCGTCGCGTCGTTTGGACTGTTCCGCTTTCGCCTCGGCGGCCCGCCTGTTCCGCTCAGTAAGGCTGATGCCGGCGGCCTTCTGCTCCACCCGGGAAAGAGGAGGGTCGCGAAAGGTCCATCGGAAGGTTTTCATGTTTGCGCAAGCCGGGTCTATTCGTGGCCGACGGCCTCGGTTTTAACAGGGTTGAATCACCGAGGCAACCCTGTTGAATGCTCACCCCAAAGGCCTTCAGGATTTTCCTGTCCCGAAGACTGGCGCAATCGGGGAAAAGCGTTAAGATCCTGACCCTTCTCGATTGATGAAAGCCTCCCGCTATCAGACTGACACAGCCGATCCCTCTCAATTTGCCCCCGGCCAGCGCTGGGTGAGTGAAACGCAGACCGAGTATGGACTCGCTCTGATTCTGAACTGCGATTCGTCGATCGTGCAGGCGTTTTTCCCGGCCGTCGGCGAGACCCTTTCCTACGCGGCCCGCAATGCGCCGCTGCGACGGGTTGTCTTTGAGCCGGGCGATACGGTGAAGGATCAGGAGGGGAATTCGTTTTCGGTCGCCGAGGTCCGCGAGGAGGAAAAATGCCTCATTTACATCGACGGCAAGGGCAATGAGTTGGCGGAAAGTGCGCTCTCGGACACGATGAACGTGCAGCGCCCGGAGCAGCGCCTTCTCTCTGGCGTGAGCGATGATCCGCGGCTCTGGAGCCTGCGTCAGTCGGCGATCCGGAATCAGCAGGAAGCCCGGTCCCGCGACATTCGCGGTCTCGTCGGGGCACGCGTTTCGTTGATTCCTCATCAGCTATATATCGCGGAGGAAGTGGCGAATCGTCAGGCTCCACGCGTCCTTCTCGCGGACGAGGTCGGTCTCGGAAAAACGATTGAGGCCTGTTTGATTTTGCACCGTCTCCATCTCAGCGGTCGGGCGAAGCGGATCCTGATTCTGCTGCCGGATGCGCTCGTGAATCAGTGGTTTGTGGAGCTTTACCGTCGCTTCGCGATGTCGTTTGCGATCTTTGACGAGGAACGCGCCGTCTCGATCGAGACCGGAGCGGCTGCCGGTGCTGACGAGGGGGCACCGCCGATGAATCCGTTTTTCGATGATCAGCTCGTCCTTTGCGCGACTTCCTGGCTCGCGGGCAATCCGAAACGCGCGGCACAGGCAGCGGAGGCGGAGTGGGATCTCACGATTGTCGATGAGGCGCATCATCTGGAGTGGTCGACTGATTCCTCCAGCCCGGAATATGATGCGGTGGAAAAAATTGCCGCGAAGTCGGCGGGGCTGCTCCTCCTCACCGCGACGCCGGAGCAGCTTGGGCAGGAGGGTCACTTTGCGCGGCTTCGCCTCCTCGATCCGGCGCGATTTTCGAATCTGAAAGAGTTTGTGAAGGAGTCGGATCAATACCGGGCGATTTCGGACCTCGCGGACCGGCTCAACATCGATCAAAAGCTGCGGAAGGTGGATCTCAAACACCTGGAAAAACTTCTTGGGAAAGAAATCGCTGACAAACTTGCCGAGGTTGAGACCCCGGCGCTCCGCGAATCGGCGCGGACGGCGTTGATCGATCTTCACGGTCCCGGTCGGGTTTTGTTCCGCAATCGCCGTATCGTGCTTGATACCTTTCCTCAGCGCATCGCACATCTGAACCCGCTCGCGGTGGATCCGGAGGATGCGTTTGTCATGAAGATGGACTGGCTCGCGGGTCTGATGCGGAAAGATCCGGATTCGAAATTTCTCCTCATCACTCATGCTCGCGAGACGGTCGAAGCGATTGAAGAGTCCCTCCGGGAGCGAATCAGTGCGCAGGCGACGGTCTTTCACGAAGGGCTCACTCTTTTGCAGCGGGACAAAAATGCGGCGTGGTTTGCGGACATGGAGATGGGGGCAAAGCTGTTGATTTGTTCCGAGATTGGATCAGAGGGACGAAATTTTCAGTTCGCGCAGAATTTGATCCTCTTTGATCTCCCGAACGATCCCGGCCTTCTCGAACAGCGCATCGGACGTCTCGACCGGATCGGTCAGACGGGAGATATTCACATTCACATTCCGTTCGTGGAAGGAACAGAGGAGGAACTCAAAGCGATGTGGTATCACAATGGGCTCGGTGCTTTTGAGCAGACCTTGCACGGATCTGGTCCGATTTATCGCGAATTTTCCGACGAGATCGAGCGACTTTGCGGAGCGTCCTCTGAGGACCGTGAGACGGCCCTGCCTGATTTGCTCGACCGCACGAGGGCATTCAAAAAGGAGATCGATGCCGAGCTTGAAAAGGGCCGGGATCACCTTCTCGAACTGAGTTCTTTCGACCGGGACACGGGCGAAGCGCTCGTGTCCCAGATCAAGGATATCGACGAGGACACGCGGCTGGAGTTTCTCATGCTGAAGCTCTT
>Ga0222650_1001514_pt1 | contig 11248 bp, 6 predicted proteins | sample AntAcemetagen367_FD_179820 | JGI IMG/M metagenome (GOLD analysis project Ga0222650, IMG submission 179820) | Saline water microbial communities from Ace Lake, Antarctica - #367 | ecosystem: Environmental > Aquatic > Non-marine Saline and Alkaline > Saline | place: Antarctica: Ace Lake | collected...
AGTGCGCTCCTGCGCGTTTAAGTGACCAGTGCGCCGCACTGGGTTTCGGGGTTCGGTGTTTTCCATCCCATAGGAATATCACAAAGCCGAAGCTCTGCATAGGGGGTCAATGTTCGGACGATAACCTCACGAACAACAACCGAGCAAGATATGGTCTTCCACCGAACGCATCCACGTAAGGAGCGTTTGGTTGAGCTCGCTGACGATCTCGGGCTGCTCGGCGGCCTGGTTAAGGAGCTCATGCGGGTCTACGTCCAAATGATACAGCTCGACCGGGACGCGCGCCACGGCACCGGAGGCATCCCCGAGGCGAACGGGCGGCGGGGGCGCGTAGGGCTCGGCACTGAAATTACGGATCAGCTTCCACCCGCCGACTCGCACGCTGCGCACCCCTGAATTGTGGTAAATCCCAAAAACGGGGCGGGCTGTCGGCTCTTCTTGAGCCAGCAATGAATCGGCCATGCTCACGCCGTCGAAATTTTCTGGCCGCTCAATGCCGGCGAGTTGAAGAAGCGTCGGCAGTAGATCCACATTCGAGCAGGGAGTGCGCAGCCGCCGCTCGCCACAGATGCCAGCGTCGCCGTAGCGGAGCATGCCCGCAATCCCGAGCCCGCTTTCGTAACAAGTCCATTTATCGCGCCGCGCTTCAAAACCATGATCGGTGGCAAACAGAATAATCGTCGAATCCATCAAGCCGGATTGCTGCAGGGCTTCGAGCACTTTTCCGACGCCAGCATCGAGCGCCCCAACCGCCCCCTGTAGAGCGGCAAAGTGAGCCTCGGACTTCGCATCGGCCTCGATCCAAGGGGGCACCGTGACGCCGCGGCTCCGGTCGGGTGCCACGCCTCCAAAGTCGAAAGGCGTATGAGTTTCATTGAAGTTTACTTGGGTAAAAAACGCCCGTGAATCCGTGCGCGCCTCCAACCAATCAGTAAAAGCATCGCCGACTTCCGGAGCGGTGCGCGCCATGTCGGGATAGTTGGGAAATTCCTCGTCGCGGCTGCGGCAAAGGTAGGACTCAAAGCCCAGGTCGGCCCACTCATGAGGGTGCGCCACATGCTGAAAATGGAAGAGTGTCGTCTCGTAGTCCGCATCCCTGAATAGCGCGGCCGCATGGCGTTCCCCTGGATTGAACGAAAAGCCGTGATGCACCAGCCCGAGTAAGCCGTTCCTCTGCGGCCAGCGCCCTGTCAACATCGAACCACGGCTGGGTGAACAAATGGGCGACGCTGCGGTCAATTGCTCAAAGACCACACTGTCCGCCGCTAAGCGGTCTATCGCGGGCGTCGCCACCGTCCCGACTCCATAGCAACCGAAAAAACGACCACTGTCATGCGAGTTGATCACTAATACATTGGCTCTTTTTGTACTCATAACACGACTATTCATAGCGACTTTAAAAGGCTTGCACAGAAGACGCTAATGCAAGCTTGCATAAGAGGAGGGCTGTCAATTTGCACTTAAGTGCTTTGATTGCTTTTATGCCAATACCTCCGATGAAAAAAACTGACAATAAGCTGCGCGGGTTCACCCTAATCGAACTTCTTACGGTCATCGCCATAGTGGCGGTGCTGGCCGCCATTTTAATTCCTGCGGTTGGCATGGTTCGTCAAAAAGCAGGCACTGCGGAAACTGTGAGCAACCTCCGGCAGTTATACGGCGCGATGCAACTCTACGCCAACGAAAAGGGGAACAAACTGCCCGTGCCTAAAACTTTGGGTGGCACTCTTTGGAATAAGGATGTGCTCTTTCCCTACATGTTTCCCGAAGTGGCCAATCCAGAATGGTCTGATTTGGCGGGAACGGTCTTTACTTCGCCAAACGCGCCAGATATCGGGCAGAAAGATAATGAAAACGCCCCAGCGGTCTCCAACGCGGCAAATCAAGGCTTTGGGATGAATACCCACCTGCCCTCTTTCGCAGATATCCCGGCCAACGCAAACTTCGGAGAGGGGCGTGAGCCTGCTTTGGTTCGCTTGAATGATCTCTCACGCACCATGTTGTTAATGGACTGTAATGCGCAGACCATTATTGGGCAAGATTACTACCTCCAACAGTTCACTACCTATGTTTCCAATCGTCACAATGGCAACAACACCGTCCTCTTCTGCGACGGCCATGTGGAAACGATCCCGCATGAGCGCTTCAGCAGCACCAGCACGGATCCTCTGATGCCCTTCAACGCTGCACTCGGCACGAGTGCTAGCCTTTTTTGGCGCGGTAAATAAAACGCTTCCCCGATGAACCCCTTTCTTCCTCAAACCGAATACATCCCCGACACCGAAGCCCGCGTTTGGGCGGATGGACGGCTCTACATTTATGGCTCCCGCGATATTGGCGGGGTCGAAGACTACTGCAGCTCGGAGTATAAAGTGTTTTCGACCGACGATCTGATCCGCTGGCAGGATCACGGCATTAGTTTCAGAGGCGCTCAGGCCGACTTTTGCCCGAGCGATACACTTTTCGCGCCCGACTGCGTCTATCGAAATGGGCGCTACTATTTATTTTACTGCCTACCCGGCGAGGGCGGGCGCGAGGGCGTGGCCGTGAGTGATCACCCGGCAGGGCCGTTTGAAAATCTCGGGCCGGTCAAAGGTGCCGACGGCTACGGGATCGACCCTGCCGTGCTGGTCGATCACGATGGGCAAGCCTACCTCTACTGGGGGCAAGCGGCACTCCGCGTGGCCAAGCTCAGCGACGACATGTGCGCCATCTTGCCCGAGACGCTACAGGTCGGCATCCTGAGCGAGCAGGCGCATGGCTTTCACGAAGGTGCCTCGATTCGCCGTATCGGTGACAAATACTACCTCCTCTACTGTGATGGCGCACGCGACCGCGCGACCTGCCTCTCCTACGCCATCGCCGACAGCCCCTACGGCCCCTTCCAACGTATGGGGGTACTGATCGACAATACCAACTGCGACCCACTGAGCTGGAATATCCATGGCTCCCTCTGTGCTTTTAAAGGTCAGTGGTATGTCTTCTATCACCGTAGCTCAGCAAATTCCCGTTATAACCGACGCTGCTGCATCGAGCCAATCACGCTGCATTCCGACGGCCGAATCGACGAAGTCAAACCATCGACCCAAGGTGCCGGTGCGCCCATTGCCGCCACCACCTGTTTGGGCGCATGGCGTGCTTGTGCGCTTTACGGGCGCATCTTTACGAAAGTGGAAGATGCCGTGGAATACCTCCAGAGCGAGGGCGAAGGTAATATCGCCACGTTTCGCGATCTGCTCTTTTCGGGTGAATCTAAAGTCAGTGTCTGCCTGCGCGGCCATGGCCGCTTTGCCATTAACCTTGGCAGCCCAGGTGTGGCCGTTGCCTGCATCGAAGTCGCCTCGGAGGCGGAATGGACGACCGTTTCTGTCCCCATCGAGATGCCTCCTCAGGGCGTGCAAAGTATGCAGTTCTATACATTTGCAGGTCGCTTGCAGATACAATCTATCCAGTTTGAAGCCTGAAGCCTGAAGCCAACTAACTCATTTTTCTAAACAAATCCACCCTCGAAATAACGTCAATTAAATTATGGATATCTCTGCTATTTCCCGCCGTATTTTTGCCTCTTTGAGCCTCTGTTTACTGAGCGCAAGCGCTGCCTCGGCCGCACCAGCCACCTTTCCGCTCGACGAAACAGGCTACGAGGCATGGTTGCGCTATACAGACAAAACTGAGAGTCCGCTAGCGCAAGCCTACGCAAGTTTCCTGCAAGTTCACAATGCGGCCGAGGGGCACACCCTGCCAGCGGTGATGGAAGAATGGGCGCGGGCGATGGAGGGCTTTCTCGGCCAAACGGTTGAAACGGTCGAACAAGCCGCCGAGGCAGGCGTCGTTTTTTCAATCGACGATAGCCTAGAAGAAGAAGGCTACCAGATTAAATACGATGGGCAGCTGCACATCTCGGGAGGCTCCGAGCGCGGTTTACTTTATGGCACTTTCGCTAGCTTACAAAAGATGCAGCGCGAGACCCCCGTGGCCGAACTGGCAGAGAGCTCGGCACCCTACATCCCTATCCGCATGCTCAATCACTGGGACAATGTGGTGGTAGATCCGGTCATGGGCAGCATCGAGCGCGTTTACGGCGGCAATACTATTTTCGACTGGACTGACCTGAGCTACCCCAACCCTCGCTACGAAGACTATGCGCGGATGCTGGCCTCCATCGGCATCAATGCCACCTGCCTCAATAATGTGAATGCCGACCCCGAAATCCTATCCGGCGAAATGATCGAAGGCCTCGCCTCGCTGGCGGAGATTTTTCGCAAGTGGGGCATCCAAGTCTATGTGAGTGTGAATTTTGGCTCGCCGGTCTTTCTCGGTGAGCTCTCCACGGCCGACCCACTCGACCCTAGGGTGCAAGCTTGGTGGAAAGATAAGGCCGATGAAATTTATGCCAAGATTCCAGATTTCGGTGGCTTCATCGTGAAAGCAGACAGCGAGGGCAAGCCTGGGCCCGGCACCTACGGGCGCAGCCATGTGGAAGGCAGCCGCTGCATTGCGCAAGCCTTGCAGCCTCATGGTGGTTTACTCTTTTGGCGCGCCTTCGTCTATGCCCGTGAGGACATCGCGGAGCGAATTCCCCTCGAAGGAGAGGCTCTGGAACGGGCGATTAACGACCGCGCCAATCATGCCACCTACGAGTTTATGGATCTCGATGGCCAGTTTGAAGATAACGTCATCTTGCAAGTCAAGTTGTCGGGCGTGGATTTTCAAATATCGGAACCTGTGCACACCCTCTTCGGTTTGATGCCGCAAACGCGGATGTGCGTAGAAGCCGACCTCGCGAAGGAGTATAAGGGCTACGACACCACAATTGCCTGGGAGGGACACTATCTCGATTACGTGCTTAACTTTGAAACCGGGTGGGGTGAGCCGACCGCCACCGTCGCCGAAGTCGTCGCCGGTAAGACGCAAAACCACCTTCCTGGTGCCATCACCGCTGTGGCCAATATCAATAATGCCAAAAATTGGTTCGGGCATTTGCTCAGCGGCGCCAGCCTCTACACCTACGGTAAGCAGGCTTGGAATCCGCAAATGGATACAGACGAGATACTGCAAGCCTACGGAGAGCTGACCTTTGGTCGCGAAGCGGCTCCCATCGTGGCACAGTTGCTCGACGGCTCCTACCAGACCATGGCCAAGTATATGGGCTTAATGGGCGGCCATAGTTTCTCCGAAATACTCCACCACTACGAGCCCGACCCATGGGGTGCCTTCGATCATAAAGTGGGTGTCACCGAAGAGGGCATCGGGATGGATCGAAGCGTCGAAACTGGCACCGGCTATTTAGGCTTATACCACCCGGATGTGGCCGCCATGTATGCAGACCCCGCCACGATTTCGCCCGAAAAGCTGCTCTACTTCCACCACTTAGCTTGGGACTACGAAATGCCCGACGGCAGAACTTTGACTCAAACCCTCTACGACCGCTACTATGAGGGCGCCGAAGAAGTCCAGCAATATGCCGCCGTTTGGCGTCAATTACATGGCGTGATCGATCTCGCCCGCTGGGCCCATGTCTATGACAAAATGGCCAAGGAAGCGCAGTTTGCCGAACGCTGGCGCGACCTTATGTGCCGCTACCTTTTAGAAAAAAGCGGCATCAGTGATGCGCACAATCGTTTTTGGCTGAACAGCCCCTCCCCGCACAATCGCCTGCGCACGGGTGCATGGCAGGCATTCGCCGATTACCGTGCGCGCGTCGAGCGCGAAACCCAGCAGCTGAATGCCGAGATCGAAGAACGGAAGAAGAAAGAAGCCGCCGCGACCGAATAAACCCAGTGGTTCTGACAAGACCACTCTACAGGAACTCTGACTTTCAAAAATTAAATAAATGAATACACTTCGTTGGAAGTCCAACTATGAGGACTACACTTACGAGCCACTCTATTTGGCGAACAACACCTTTGGCGGGCTGTTAAACCTTTCTGGCACGGATCTTAACTTATGGTCGGCTAATATTGTGGGCTCACCTGACGAACCAGAGGGGCATCATGGCGTGCAATTTCCTGTCACGGCCTTACGCACGCAGGTCTATTACCAGTCGCCCTACTATCGTCAGCATAAGTTTCTGGTTTCCAATGCAGCCATCCTCTGCGACGAGCCGATTTATACCTCGAATCCAAGCATGCCGCATAAGGCGTCGATCTATCAGAATGCGCAGTCGCTTGACTTAACCAGAGGTGTGGCGGAAACCTCAGGCACTTTGTATTTGGGGAGTCTATCGAGCCTAGAGGCCGAACCCGCATCCGAGCGAGCCATACAGTTTAAGAGTGAAGTCGTTTTTCTCAAAGAGAGCGCCACCCTGTCGATGAAGATCACGGCGAACCCTGTCGGGACAGAGATCATCCTCGATCCTGTGCTCGTGCTGGAAGACGCTTTTTCGATCCGCAATTCAGGCAATAGCATTTACTCGATGGGTAACGAAATGCAGGCCAATATCGTAGTCCAGCAGTCGGTGCTGCACTCGCAGACGAGCGATCGAGAAATCATCCACATCCTGCGCCCAAATGGCGGCGAGGTCTACTCGATACGAATTCGCACCCGCACGGGCGAGGTCGGCCAGCTCAATGATAAAGCCGTGATCAAAGCAATGGATCTGCTCGAAGCCACCATTGAAATTTTCCCAAACTGCGACCTACGCCAGTCCGCGCGCGAAGCCCCGGCCAGCTCTCACGCGGCGATACTGGCGGAGCAAAGTAAACGCTGGGCTCAATTCTGGCAAACCAGCCGAGTGACGCTGCCGCCGTCGGAAGCTCTCTGGCAGGAGCGTTATCAAACCAGTCTCTTTTATGTAGCTCAAAGTGTGAGTGATGGCCCCACCCACCCCGTGGGTTTGAGTCAACCAATGCTCCCCTACTGGTACGGCTCCTTTCATGATACGGACACCTATTTCTGCCGTCCCTTATTAGAAGCGGGGCATTTCAAACTGGCCTCGCTCAATCTTGACTATCGACATCGCACCCTAGCGCGCGCCCGAGAGATTGCCGCAGAAAATAAACAAGCAGGCGCACTCTACCCATGGGAAGCAGACCCACATGGAAATGGTGAAGCACACCTCGTCCCGCTCAACCAAGCCATCATCGCGGCAGAGGCTTGGCATCAGTTTTGCCACCGTGGCGATGCCCGTGCGGCCGAGCAAGCGATGGCTATTTGTGAAGCGATCTTTGAAAACTTAATCCAAGTCCTTGATCATCAAAAAGGCCGACTCGTGCTGAGCGACACCACGCGCTCCACTTTCAGTGAGACGGTCGATGCGCCCCATGCCGGCGAAGTTTATCTGGCGCTGCGGGCGACCGCCGAAGCCTACCTAGCCCTCAGTCAACATTGCCCAGCGACTGCCCGACTCACAGAAATCGCCGAAAAAATATTGGTCGAACTCCTGCTTCCAATCCACTCCGAAGACGACAGCTACGCCATTATACGGGACAAAGACCCCGAATACATGCGCTGCCCCTCGTTGACGCTAGGCGCCTACCCGCTACGGCACCTGCCCACCGATGCCCGCATGAGTCGGACTTTCGATAAAGAACTGAGTAAGATCGTTTCCGTATTCGCATGGATGCCGCACCAGCTCTCCTGTGTCGCCAGTCGCATCGGGCGGCGAGAAGGTTCGAGCAGTGCCTACCAACTGCTCAAAGAAGCCGATCGTTTTTATAAAACATGGCACGCCTACGATGAATGGGAAAACCGGAGAACCGTGCGCGCCAAAATATTTGTGACCGCAGCGGGTGGCTTCTGCACCGCCCTTCACCACATGCTGCTCGCGCAGACAGATGCCCACACGCTCTCACTCTTCCATGGCATCCCCCCTCATTGGTCGGATGGCTCATTTGAAAATTTAACAAGTGCACTCGGTTGGACGGTTTCCGCAACACTGAAGGGAGGCGCCGTGACCAGACTCCGCGCAAGGCCGAGCTACCCCGACGCGCCCGCGATTCAACTCCGCGCAAGTCGCGTCGCCCCAGACTGCGAGATAGAACTCTCCCCCCAGGCCACGTTTCTGCAAAGCTGACCCTTCCTTTTACAAGCCCCCCACTACTTGCAGCTTCTCATCGCGCAAGCTTGCGCATTTTTCGACTTTCCTTTGTCAATACCCCTCTGTAAATTCAACTAATGTCAGAGTCCAAAACCGACCCCAAAACTAAATTTTCCTCCAAGGTTCCCGAGAGCGAACGTGTTCCAATGTTACAAAAGATTGCCTATGGTTTGGGCAATGTTGGTTCAGGCATTCAAGAAAATGCCGAGAAGATGGTGATGAATCCAGTCTTCATCATCGGGGTCGGGCTCTCGCCCGCGCTCCTCGGCATGGCTGCGGTCATTTACCGGATTTGGGATGCGATCACCGATCTGACCATGGGCTGGTTTTCGGATAATTTTCGCAGCCGCTGGGGTCGGCGACGCCCCTTTATTTTCATAGGTGCGATTCTCATGGGCTTGGTCATGCCAGTCGGTTTCTTTTTTGACCAGTCGTGGAGTTTACCCGCCATCGCTACGTGGATGATTGTCACCACCATGCTGCTCTACCTCTGTCTCACGATTTTCAATATACCTTATCAGTGTCTCCTCTTAGAGATGTCGCCCAACACGAACGAACGCACCAATATCGGTGCGATGCGCGCCTACTTAGGCATGCTCGTACAGTTCGTGATGACCTGGCTCTGGTGGGCCACCCAACGCCCGATTTTTCACATCGACGGCCAGCCAGACGTGCTCAATGGCGCTCGCTGGATCATTTCGGGCTTGGCCATCGCCGTGATCTTCCTCGGCTTGTTGCCGGCCATCTTTTGCAAAGAACGTTTCTACAAAACAGCCGTCACCCAAAAGAAGCTCAGTATTTGGACAAACCTCAAGCTGACCTTCAAGAATGGGCCCTTCGTCCTGCTGATGGCAATTGTAGGGGTCTTCACCATAGGCTTGAACCTCAAGTGGGGCCTCGATTTCTTCACGAAACTTTACTACGTCTGCGGCGGAGATCAAGGACTCGCCTCCCAAATCCAAGGCATCCAAGGCACGCTCCAAATTTTCCTTTCGCTCGCGGGCATTCCTATTTTTCAATGGATCGCCAACCATAAGGGCAAACAAACAGCGCTCATAATTATCGTCAGCTTGGTCACCTTAGCCAGCCTCAGCACATGGTTTTGCTACACGCCCGCTTACCCTTACCTAAGTATGCTCCCCGTCTTCTTTATCGGGCCAGCCGTTTCGGCTATTTGGGTGATCATCCCCTCTATCGTGGGCGACATTGTCGATTACGATGAGCTTAAAAACGGCGAACGGCGCGAGGGTGCGTTTTCGGCCGTCTTCTCATGGAACTTAAAAGTCGCTTGGTCGATCGCCGGCGGTATGTCCGGGGTGCTAGTAGTCTGGGCAGGCTACCAAGCAGGCGCCCACAAGGAATCCGTCCCTTACGACATTCTCGTCAATATGCGCCTCATGTTGACCTTCATCCCCGCAATCTTGATTGCCCTGACTGCGCCACTCATTTTAAAATTCCCACTCAATCGCGAGCGCGTAGCCGAAGTGCGCGAGCAACTCGAAGCCATCCGCGGAAAGGTGTAGTCAGCCAGCTGCTGGCCATTCTGGGAAAAAACGTAGTGGCGTGCTTCAGCCGCCATTTGACGTAGTGGCGTGCTTCAGCCGCCATTTGACGTAGTGGCGTGCTTCAGCCGCCATCTGACGTAGTGGCGTGCTTCAGCCGCCATCTGACGTAGTGGCGTGCTTCAGCCGCCATTTGACGTAGTGGCGTGCTTCAGCCGCCATCTGACGTAGTGGCGTGCTTCAGCCGCCATCTGACGTAGTGGCGTGCTTCAGCCGCCATTTGACGTAGTGCTGGGGCTCTGTGATGTGGTGGCTGAAGCCGACCACTACGGCTTGGGCTCTGCGATATGGTGGCTGAAGCCGACCACTACGTGCTGGGGCTCTGCGATGTGGCGTGCTTCAGCCGCCATCTAACGTCGTGCTGGGACTCTGCGATGTGGTGGCTGAAGCCGACCACTACGACTTCCCCTTCAAACCGCAGTGTCAGCGTGGTCGGTCGCCCCTCCGTGCCTAACCCAAGTTTCTTACAGTAGCCCGCTATGGTGCATAAACTAGGGGTATTGTGCTCAAAGGCACTACAAAATCGATATCATTTCTTAATAGATTTGAGGGCGGGGCATGCTTGTTTCCAGTCGATGCCGAGTTCTTGGAAGATTTTCGCCTGCTCTGGGTCGGGCACCGAGGGCTTACGCACCTGGATGATGGTTCCGTCCTTGAGCGGCACGATTGTGGAGACCAAGCTGTGTGTGCTGAGGACGCGCCGGATCGTTTTCCACTCACGCGTGTCGCCGCTGGTTTCGAGCCTGTGGTGTATCCATGTAAGCAAGTGATAAGCCAGCACACTGATAAAGATATGGGCATCGACGCGCGCTTCGAGTTGGTGGTAATTGGGGCGTAGCCCCAGTGAGCCCTTGAGCATCCGGAAGCCGCGTTCGGCTTTGAGTAAAGTCATGTAGAGGTGCCAGAGCTCGTCAGCATCGACTTGCTTGTCGGTTTTTAATACGTAATCCCCGCACAGTTCGAGGGCTTGCTGCATCTGCGCTTCTTTGCGCTCGGCCACGAGCGTCCCCTCGCTCATATTAATTGTGTAGTAGCGTTGCACCTTGGAGTGCTTCTTTTGCAATGTCCCGATCTTGCGCTGGATCTTCTCAGAGTCTTTCAAGCGCCCGGCTTCAATACGCTCGGCGAGCGCTTTGATGTCGGCCAAAAAGCGCTCCTCTGCCCGGGAGATCATGGCGACCTCTTTGAGTGCCCGCGCCGCGCTGCGGCAAAGTACTAGCTGACTGTCCGGATCGTCGGGATCCTGGATCTTTTTGACCTCGACTTGGGTTTTCTCTGTGCGCCCTGGTAAGGCCTCAAAGTCTTCCGCTTCAAACTCCTGCGCATACTTTGAGCGGCTACTGCGGGTAATGTTAATGAGGTAGGAAAAGCCGCGCTCCTTCAGTAGTGCGAGATTGTCCTTGGAGGCAAATCCAGCGTCCAAAATCACCACCGGCTTGAGCCCTTCATCCTTGATCGCCAGGCGATCAAGCAAAGTAACCAGTGTCTTGGTGTCGGCGATATTGCCCTCGAAGACCTCATGCGAGAGCGGTAGTCCATGTTCATCAAAGGCCATCCCAATGGCCACTTGCGGGCAATCGTTGCGCTTCTGCTTGTTCTTGCCGTGCCTAGCCTTCGGGTTCTTCGAACCGGTGCCTTCGAAGTGAGT
>Ga0222650_1001515_pt1 | contig 11244 bp, 7 predicted proteins | sample AntAcemetagen367_FD_179820 | JGI IMG/M metagenome (GOLD analysis project Ga0222650, IMG submission 179820) | Saline water microbial communities from Ace Lake, Antarctica - #367 | ecosystem: Environmental > Aquatic > Non-marine Saline and Alkaline > Saline | place: Antarctica: Ace Lake | collected...
GGAAGGGATGGCGGAGAAGATACTCGGCGAGGCGTTTGCGACCGGGGGCGTCGTGGGCGGGAATGGGTTGTTCGCCGCCGTGGTGGATGTCGAAGCCGGAGTGTTTCCAGGCGAGGAGATTGGCGAGCTTGGAGGGGCTGATAAGTTTGGCATCGCGGAGGGCTTGGAGGAAGCGGTGGCGAAAGAGTTCGATGGCGGGACCGAGGTCTTCGGCGGGAATGTACTACTGTTAGTGCGGGAAATAATATGTTGGGAATACAGGGTGAAAGGGTGTCCTTTAGTTTGATCCTGAATCTTTAAGATTTCCCCTCAACAGAAGGTGACACTGGAGCTGTCCCGTTAGGTGTGCCTAACGGCCCGATTTTTGACCCTTTTAAAAACACGGCTTGCTGAGAACGGCTGTGTGGAATCAAGACTCTCGTGAGCTGAAATTTCTGAATCGGCTGCTGCTTGTTTGTTTGAGCGTCAGATGATACGTTGGAATCCTAACAGCATGGGGTGTCTGACGACAATTATAAATTGAAGATGTTCCACGCCTTTGGGAGGGAGGCATTCAGTCCTCAACACAGCCGATAAAGGCATTCTAGCGGTTGTGTTGAGGACTGGATGACTCCCGTAGAAATGTTCCACGAATTGTCGTTCTACAGACCACTCCACTTTCTGGCTTCGGCGCCCGATAAACTACGCTAAATATGAATATTTTTTCAACTATTCAAAAAAAACTGGACCAAACTCCAACCCTCTAGGCTTCATAGCTTTAATTCTCTGAAACATACGCTGAGAGATCACCAAACGTCGAGAGTGTTTGTGTGGTTGACCAAAAATTTCACGTGTTACCATCATATCACCCGTGAATCTATCTTTCAGACTATCGTCATAAATCAACTTGAGAGGGAACCCGGCATACCCAATTCGTCGGGTTGTTGGATCATAATCTCGGTCTCCTTTATCAGGATTGAAGAATACTACCTTGGAACAGGGCAACTCAATCTCTGATGATATGACGTAAAATTCCCTACCTAAGGAAGAAACAGAGACTTCTTTTTCACTAATTTCATCTCGATATTTACAATGTAAAAGTTTCAGCCCATGGGAATCTACATTGAGTTCTTCAACCCTAGAAGGGCTAATTAATAGAACGTTGGAAGATTCTAATGCCCCAAGAGTTGATTGACCTGCTTTAAATTTTTTATCCATCATGATCTCTATCAAGTTGGTTTGAGGGTCTACCACATAACCGTTAACAATAAACGAACTAACTTGCGTATCGACTGACAAGAACTCAGCATGAGCTAGCTCCTTAGCTGTATACTCTCGGGTCTCGCTAAGCTGAAAACACAATTCATCCGGGACCTCACCACCTGGTGCCTCGGGGCGAAAACCGCGCTCGAGGACTATGGATAGCTTTTCGTCGAAAAATTTGTCCCCGATCTCAGAAGACGTACTGCAAATCGTCTGACACCTTAAATTGCCTTAAATTGCTGCAAATCGTCTGACACCTTAAATTGGAGAAAAGGAAATTAGCACCGATTGCAGCTGCGCTTTGGCTTACCCCAACAGCTCGCTCAACATCGAGTTACTATCAGCGAAAGACTCCACAGGGATACCAGCCTGTCGCAGCATGGTCAGGTGAAGGTTCGAGAGGGGAACTGATTCAGCGAAACGTCGGTAGTGGCCGTGCTTGAAACCCATCGCCTTACCGCCCGCCAGCACCAACGGATAGTTCCGGTTCGTATGGGTTGTGCTATTGCTGCTGCCGTAGATGATCGAGGTTTGATCCAGAAGGTTAGTCGTACCTTCGGCGTTCGCCGGGGTATCACGCATCTTTTGAAGGAACCCGGCAAACTTGCGCGCGAGGAACTGATCCCACTTGCCTAACGGCTCAATCCCCTCGGGCTTGTTCCAGTCATGGCAAAGTGAATGAAGGTTTTTGCCCATACCCAATAGCTGAGGGAACTTCCCTGCCAACGTCGTCGCGTCTCCCATGCTCGCGATTTGATAGGTTGCAACTCGGGTCGAGTCGGTTCGGAATGCTAGGTAAATCAGTTCATACATCGTCCCGATGTAATCCTCGGGCACTTCGGAATCCGACTCGAGTTTAAGACGCTCTCGATCCTGGTCCGTAATTTCTGGCTTGGGAAGATCGACCCAAGCCTGGGAACGCTCAACCCGCTTCTCCACATCTCGAATCGAATCAAGATACTCATCAAACTTATCTTGATCCTCACGCCCAAGACGCCCCCGCACGCGACGGGCATCGTCCAGAACAAGATCCAGCATGTTGCTCCCGCTCCGTAACCGACGCCTCCCCAACTCAGTCGCATCATCACCCCCCCCAAATAAACGCTCGAATATCTGTCGTGGCTGATTGAGCGCCGGGATAGGACGACCATGCCGGTTGTAGGAAAGTGTACTCGATCGAGTCGGCTCTCCAACGCCACCATCCGTTGACATCACTAACGATGCAAAACGGGTTTGCTCAGCCAGATGATCCGCCGCGATTTGATCCATCGAATGGACATTGTGCAGCTTACGTTTCAAAAGGTCGCACCCGGTCAGAAAGGTATCAGCGCTATCGTGCCCATCAATCTGGCGAACATCTGGATGAGACAATCCCCCCAGGATTGTCAGGTCTTCACGCAAGGGCTCAAGTGGCTGCAGAGCCTTCGTGAATTCAAAGCCCGCACCTTCGTCCTTGGGAAACCAACTCCACTCGGTCTTACCGCTATCAGCGGGAGGCATCGACACCCCAAAGGGGAAATAGATCGCTGCGAGGCGACGAGGTTCGGCGGCAGGAGCGATCCTCCCCATACATTCCAACGCAGGGAGAGCCAGAGCCGCACCGGCACCTCGCAAAAAAGTTCGGCGATTCAATCGCCATGATTTCTTTGATTCCATATTCATTTGCTTTGAAACATCGGTGTCGCGACTATCGCTTGCAGTAATTGCCCAACTCGCATCTCGTTCTTCACAAACTCATCCGTCAAGGCCGAGATGGCCGCCTCATCGGAAAACTCCAGACTCCGGCCAAGAGAGTACACTAGCAATTTCGACACCAGCGCGCGAGCAAACTTTTCCCTCCGATGCTCCCATAAGTATTCCCGCAATTGCGCGATACCATCGACCTCACGCCCATCAGGAAGCGTGGCCTTCGCATCAACCGGCAACTCGATCGTCTTCCCCCCACCAACCGGCCATACAATCTTTTCACGCCACTTCCCTACCGCATCGAACTCTTCCAGAGCTAGCCCCCACGGATCAATCCCACGATGACAGTCGGCACAGGCCGAATCATTCACATGCGCCTTGAGCTGTTCACGAATCGGCAACCTCGCGAAATCGGGATCGGCAGTCTTCAGCTCAGGAACATTGGGAGGAGGAGGCGCGGGAGGATCGTTCAAAAGGCGCTTCCGGAGAAAGACAGCACGTTTGATCGGATTGGAATTCCGCCCCGTCGAGTTTGCCATCAAAATGGAAGCCTGCGACAACAACCCACCTCGACGCGATGCATGATCGCCTGAAAGCGCTACAGGCCGGAACTCACCTCCATAAACACCTTCGATCCCGTAATGACGAGCCAACCGGTTATTGAGCATTACAAAATCTGAGGTAATGAAATGACGTGCGCTTAAATCGTTCCGTAGAATATGAGCGAAAAGCTCCTCTGTCTCGCTCCGCATATCGTGCGACAAGTCCGGCCTGAAATCAGGATACAGTTTCTTGTCGATCACCAGCCGATCAATGGCATCCAGATCCAACCATTGAGCGGTGAACTGTTCCACGAACTGCCGAGACCGATCGTCACCGATCATTCGGCTCACCTGTTTGGCCAGTTCGGCGGGCTCCTGCAGAACGCCCGATCTTACGGACGTCATCAACACTTCGTCCGGCATCGTGCTCCATAAAAAATAGGATAGACGCGACGCCAGCTCAAAGGAGTTCAATCGCCGGGGTTCATCCGAATCAGGCTCAAGGAGATAAAGGAAACTGGGGGAGATCAACGCCATCGCTAATGTCTCTTTGATCGCTTCCTCGAAGGTCGGTGACTCTCTACGCTGAATCTTGAAAAAATCGATAAACCGCTCTACCTCGCTGTCCATCACAGGTCGCCGCCATGCCCTGGGTAGAAACCGCTCGATGACCTCCAGCGCATAGTCTGCTTCATGCGAATCCCGAAGATCCGAGTCATGAAGGATCCGTCGATGTTGTGCAGGAGGCCAACGATCGAACAGAGGTCCCTTGAACTCCAGTGATTCAACCACCAGGGGAGGTGAGCCATCATGATTGGCATTAACCACTGAGATCACGAGGCCCGGATACTTTCCCTGTCCACGAACAGGCAAAGGAAAGTTCTGTATACGGCCAACGAACTCGTATTCCCGCACCCCATCCGCCGTGATGTCCAGTTCCGCAAGGAGCTCGCGATCCACCAGCGTGTCAGGTCTGTAGCCTACGAAGACCTCCATCCGTGGCAACGCGCCACGTTCTTCAGGAAACTCTGCATGCGCCTTGACCTTTATCCGGAACGCACCGTTTTCTGGGTAATCCTTCTTGATTCGAACCAGGAACTCCTGCTTCTGCCCAAGGCGATTGGATGGCTTGATCTTATTAACCCATTTTCCCTCGGTCGATTTCTCGAAAGTATGAGTAAACACTTCCGGCTCCGGCGTCGTTAAGATCACCTGGTCGAGAGCGTTCCGAGCGGCCTTAAGATAGTACTCGAATTGGATCCCCATCATGCGCAAGGAACGACCATTATTGAACATGCCATCCGGCGAAACACCATCCGGTGGAAAATCAGCAGCGTAGGCGATATCCAGGCCGAACAGATCCCGCATCGTGTTCTGATACTCCACCCGGTTCAATCGACGCACCACTACTCGCCCTCCCTTGTCCCCCCTCAGCTTCGCGGCACGATCAATCGTCGTATTCAACCAGTTCAGAAGGGTCTCACGCTCATCACGGCTAAGGGCAGTTTTCTCCTCAGGCGGCATCTCACCAAGTGTCAACGCCTCGCGCACTGCATACCAGGCTTCGGCCACATCCTGATTCTGGACCAAGTCGGTCGAGAGAGTGTCGAGACGCAACTTCCCCTTCTGCTTCTTCGGTCCGTGACATTTAAAACAGTGCTCCTGAAGGACCGGTTTGATGGTGGTATCGAAGTTAATCTCACGGGCGGCGCCGCCCGCAACTGAACCCACGAGTAATGCAACCGCAAGAGTCCCACTGCTAGGAATTTGCTTTTTGAGTGAGGTGGTCGAGAGCATCATGCGAGGAGGAGATAGGGGGTTGCGGGGGAAAGAGGGTTTACAAAAAGTGAATTTTGGCAAGTGGGCTGCGGTCAGGCAAGGGGGAAATCGGAGAAAATGAAAAATATTTGAGGATTAGACACTTTGAGATGTAAAAAGAGCTTCCTCACAGTCGGTTCGTTGTCTGATTTGATACTCGTGGACGCAGTTTTCCCGAACCGCTTTGTGTCAAAGGGCTGTTTATTCGACAGGTAAAGAGGTTCCGTTGAAGGTAGGATCTCTGATTGCCACCGGTAACGAGGTGAACTTGACGTTGAACTACGCCCCAGAGATTGGAGTTGAACTAATTGTAGTTGAAAATAGCGGTCTGGAATTTATCGCCGGAACTTTCGACAATCTCCCGAATGGAATTCAGGTGGAGCTGCCATACGGAGGTAATGTTTATCGATTCACAGCATGGTATTATGGGGGGGATGGAAACGATCTCGTATTGGTTTGGAGTGGCACCGTTCTGGCCGCCTGGGGCTATAATCTCCATGGAGAGCTCGGGGATGGCACAGAGACTAGCCGGACAGTGCCAGGGTTGGTGGATCAGAGCGGAGTCCTCGCTGGGAAAACGATTGTTACCGTTTCGGGTTCCTGCCACAGTTTTGCACTTTGTGCGGATGGGACATTGGCTGGTTGGGGATTGAATAATTCGGGTCAAATCGGAAACGGCGAGAAGTCCAATCCAAACATTCCAGTCCTTGTGGATCAGAGCGGGGTTCTGGCGGGAAAAACGATTATCGCGGTTGAGGCGGATAATCAGCACAGTTTAGTTCTCTGCGCAGACGGCACCTTGCAAGCCTCGAGGAGATGTTCCCGGCCTTCGTGGTCGGGTTTGCCGCCGGCATCCTGGTCAGCCTTTTTGACCGAAAGGGCCAACTGGCGCTCCAAGGAATCGAGACCGAATTGAAATCTCAATCGGACTGACGTGGCCGTAGTGTCTGGGAATTTGATTACATCAGAACTCATGGAGTCTGATACCGGAAATGGGTCGGATCTTCGAGGACTTTTCACTGGGAGACGCGGATCGTGCGGGGGGGCTGGTCGGCTGAGATCCGAGTAAGAGGCTGTCCGTCTGGTGCTGAAATACCGGTGTTTTTAGGCTCGGCTGAGTATTTTGACCTTACGGGATTCGAGTTTCCGGACACTACGGGCTGGGTGTCAATCCCAACCAAAAAGTGCGACAGAACAGATCCCCTTGGGCGAACCTGCCTAACGAACTAATCTGCGACTGCTTTCGCGATGCGGACCTCGCGCAGCAGAAACTCAGGCTCATCGTGAGTCGTGGCGTGTACCACGACCCCAACGCGTCCGGAAGGATTAGCTGCGAAGTTCTCGATTGCGCCGATGTGAGCAGGATTCTTCTCTCGCAGGTCTATCGTGTTCGCCTTGAACTTGTTGACCTGGAAACCGTTGATCCAAACCGTGATCACAGGATCATCGCCAACGCAACGGACTCGGACCACGTTCCAGAAGGCGCCGTCCCATTCCCTGAGGAACTCGTGGATGTTCGAGCAATTGATCAGCTTGTCGCGGGCCACTGAGTCGTAGGAGGGGCGCCCATCGTATTGGACGTGATAGTGAGTCTTCGCGCCGACACCCCGTTGTTCCCGTTTTTTGTATAAGGTGAAGGGTCGCGAAGCACCGGCGGCGGACTTTGGGAATCCAATGTTGCCGCCGTCGATATGATCGAGACTGAGAGCGATACCTTCCCCCTTCTCGTTGGCCCGAAGCAAGATGCTGGCGGAATTTCCCCAAGACGAACGGTACTCGAAAGAGAGTTCAAAATCGGTGTGGCTTGACTCGCTCATCAACGCCGCTGTGACATCGGTCTTGAGTGCTGAACAGGAGAGCGCCTTGTCCTTGACCGACCATGCCTGGGACTTTGACCAGCCCTTGAGGCTTTCGCCATCAAAGAGAGGTGTGAAGACTTTCTCAACTTCCTTTGGAGTTTCCACGTTCTCGATCTGGTCAATCCAGATGATTTGACTTCCCCTCATTGCGGGTTCCTCCAAAAAGTTGTAAACGTAGGCCGCTTTGGAATAGTTGCCGGTGATCCGGATGGGCTTCTGGTTGATGATCTTGCCATTCGCTACCGCGCCGGACTTGGCTAGCGTGTCCCAGATATAATACATGTGGGAGAAGTAGTAGAGGCGTTGGTCGGTCCTGAAGTGGATCAATTTGTCGTCATCAATGTAGAGCCTGCCGACCTCAGAGAATTCCTTGCCGTCGATCCCGCCACGCTGGACCAACGGATTCTCGTCAGCCTGAAGCGAGCAGAGAAGGGCGAGAAAGCAGACGCCGAGAATCCAGGTTCGCATCATGCCAGAACTTCGCTGAGGGGGCCTTCCTGGACGCCCTCGTCCAGCCCGGGAATTTTGAATCCGAAGTCGTTTTCTGGATGCCCCGTGGCGTGCAGGAAGGTGTTGTGAATCGCGTTGACGGTACGATGACCTTTGTTGTCGAAATCGGCGTAGGTGAGGCAGCGCCCACCTAGCTTCACCCGGCTATTGCCGCCGAGGATTACGTAAGGCCACTCCTCGCACTTGGTATGGTGTTCGTTGGCAGCATCACTCAGGTAGACAATGAGGGTATTGTCTAACATTGTCCCATCTCCCTCCGGGATGCTTGCCAGTTTCTTCAGGGTGCGGGCGATCAGTTCAAAGTGGAAAGTGCGGATCTTCTCTGAGGCTTCGATCGCCACCGGTTCTTGGTTGTAGAGGGCATGACCGATGGAGTGTTTCTCGAGGCCGACGCCGAGTTTGTCGAAGACGATAGAGAAATCCTGATGGCCGACTCCAGAGGCGATGGTGGCCACATTGGTGAGACCGGCAATCAGGGCAGAGGTAGCCATTTCGAAATGACATTCGAGGCGATCGACCGGATTGCCGGAGCTATATTTGTCAGTCTTCGGTGCCACGCGGCTCTTCACCTCGGGATCCAAACCGACGATCGCTGAATGGCGCTGGCCGATCTGTTCGTAAGCTGAGAGGTAGCGTTCCAGCTTGTCTTTCTCGACCGAACCCAGACGTCGTTGCACCGATCGGATATCGTCCTTCACATAATCCAACAAATGCGTTTTCACCGCCAGGTTCTCGCGGTCGCCGATGGCGGAAAACATGCGCTTGTAGGCGGTCTGCGGATTGCAGATCGTCGCGATCGGGCTGTTTGCGCCGGAGGATGAGCTGTTAAAGACGATGTCCAGATTGGCTCTTTGCGAGATTCCGAGGGAGATGTTCTTAAACAGCGTCTGGTTGCGGCGGCCGAGTTCGTAGTCGATCGTGGGGCCGAGAACGTGCTTGCCCTCCCTAGTGTTGAAACAGCCGAGGGCACCGAAGTAGGTCGAGTGACCGCCGCCGCAGATGCGCCCGGAAATTCCCTGCAGTACCAGCATGCGATCCACGTAGTCCTTGACCGGCTGCAAGGCTCTGGGGAGGTGCTCGGCATTGAAGGTTTCCTCGACCGTCTGCTTGCGCTCGCCGATGGGGGTGAGGTTCAGGTTAGTCGGGTGCACCTGGTTGGGTGGGCAGCCGTTCCCTTCCATGACGAAGAGAAGGCGGGTCGGCTGCGGGCGGCCTTCGACCTCTGCGGAAAGTTTTCCAACCAGTGGCTGGATCAGAACCGACCCGGCAGCAGACAAACTCAAGCCGCGCAGAAACTCATGGCGGCTGTAGAGCCGCGGATAGCTCGCTGCGGACGGAGTGGAAGAGGAGGTTTTTTTCTTCATTGCATCAAACTTATTTATTCGGCGGTGAACTCCGGCGTTGGATAAACGAGGCGGAAACCAGAAGTTCCACAATGGATTCATTGAGGCTGCCCTGATGTCGGCGATAGGCGCTTTCCATGTCGCGCAGGGTTTTGGCGTCACCCAGAGTTTCATTGCGCCCGCAGAAGAAGCGGAAGACGTGGCGGAGAAAAACCTGGTGCACACGTTCGGAGTCGGCGAGCCGATGGAGCATTTCGGTCGGGTCTTCAACCGGCTCCCCATCCAGATCGCCGCGGGTATCGACGGGGCGGTCCAGTTCCGTGGTGCGATGCTTCCCCCACAAGTCATACTGTTCGAAAGGGAGGCCCAGGGGATCCATGCGCTCGTGGCATTTCCAGCATTCCTGTTTGCGAACCACCTGCATCTTTTCCCTCAGGGTCAGTGTGGGGTCTTCTGGAAATCGCGCGTCCACTTCGACGGGAGTGTCGGGGATTACTCCTCCGAGGAGTTTGGTTCGAATCCATCGTCCGCGCTGGATGGCGTGATTCTTTGTGTTATCCGAGAAGGCGATGAGCCAGGCCGGATGGGTGAGAATGCCGGCGCGTTTGTGTCCGAAGTCGCGCCACTCCGGATCCTTCCCCAGATCCTCTTTCTCCAGGTTGTAACTGGCATGATAGAAGAGATGTCCGTTCGTCTCGTCCTGGTGCCATTTCGGGGCAAGTTTTGTGTTGAGAGCGCCGCGAACACTGAATTCGCTCGATGTGAGCAACTCTTTCAGGACGTCCCGGTCTCGCTTGACGATTCTTGAGACGAATTTTTCCGCATCTTCGATCATCCAACCTGGGCGGTAGCGGCGATGATGTTTGTCCTTGAACACGGAGGCGGCATGACCGTACTCGAAGTATTCGTCCATGAAGCGCAAGACCCGCTGATGGGCTTCCTCGGTTTCCAGGAATGGGCGGAGTAAACTTTTCAGCTCTGACTTATCTCTGCTTTGGGACGCTTCGAACTGACGAATGATTTCTGCTGTGGGGCCGGTGCGATTCAGGGCAAATCCGACGGCGTAGGAATACTCCAACGGTGATAGTGGCACGATCTCACCTGGCCGGGAAGCGGTGCCGCCGACTTCGAATCGGAAGACAGACTCGGGGCGAAGGTAGGTCGCCGAGATCATCGTCCGATTGGCGGTCTCGAGGTTGGAGGCTTCGGCGACGGTTTTCTGTAGCTTGAGAAGCGATTGTCGTTCCGTGTCCGTCGATTTCCTGCTGTAGAGTTTCTCGAAGTGTTCATCGAGGAGGCGGCTCCATTCCGCATCGCCCACCGGCAAGTTTCGGTAATCACGCAAGGAACCGGAAGTGAACTGGGCGGCTGCCAGCTCATCTGCGAGTCCAATCAAGAGCTCGGTTTCGGTCAGACCGAAATCGTGGATAGTTGAATAATCCTTGGCCGTATGCGCCGGACCTTTGTATGGAAAGGCGGGATGCTTTAGGCCTTTCTGCGGTACTGGGAAAGTGGCGACTGGAACGAACTTGATCACATCATGGCCGGCGATACGATTGACCTTTGCGGAGAAACTTTCCGGACTGTAGCGCCAGATACGCGGCGGCGGGAGCATTTGTGGTAGATTGGCAAGGTCCTTTTCAAAGAGCGCCTCATGGTCCACGTAATTACCGTAGCCCGGCAGCAACTTCTTATCGATGGTCGCAACGCCGCTCGCTTGGATGGTCTCCTTCAAAAACCCTAACATTAATCTGCGGTCGTCAGATGTTGGTTGGGCTTCCTTTTCTGGCGGCATTTCCCCCAGGTTAAGTTGGTCATAGACGGCGAGCAGCAGTTCCCGGTCGACTGCTGCGTTCTCTTGAACTCGAAGAAACGGCTTCAGGTTCGTTTTTCCTTTCTGCTTCTGATCGTTGTGGCAGTCGATGCAGTGGGACTGGACGAAGGTCCGGGCGCCTTCGATCGATATCCCGGATTCTTGCGCGGTCGCGAGAACCGTTCCGAAGGCAAGGCCGATGATCATTGTGAGGATCGATTTCATTTATTCTTCGACGGCAAGGCCTAGGTAAAAGCACTCTGGATTGGCTCGTATCATGCCAAGGTTATCACTGCTAGGAATTTGCTTTTGGCGGGAGGGCCTTGAAGCCGCCCTTGGACCGGAGCGGATGGGGGAGAAAGGGGGTTGCGGGGGGAAGAGGGGCGGAGTCGGTGGTTTGGTTTGACGGTTGTGGAGCATTCGGCAGGAAA
>Ga0222650_1001522_pt1 | contig 11190 bp, 8 predicted proteins | sample AntAcemetagen367_FD_179820 | JGI IMG/M metagenome (GOLD analysis project Ga0222650, IMG submission 179820) | Saline water microbial communities from Ace Lake, Antarctica - #367 | ecosystem: Environmental > Aquatic > Non-marine Saline and Alkaline > Saline | place: Antarctica: Ace Lake | collected...
AGCGAAATTCGCGCGATCAACTACCGCCTCGAGGCCGAGTTTGCCTGTTTTGATGCCATCGTTGAGCATGACATCGTTGCCGTGCGCCTCAAAATGTACGGCAAACATAACGTCAGCAATGCTCTTTGTGCACTAGCCGTAGTTAGAGCGCTGGAATTAGATGTAAAAAAAGCCGCAAAGGCTCTAGAAAGCTTTCCTGGTGTAGACCGCAGGCTTGCTCTCATTCATCAAGATGAAAACATAAAAATATATGACGACTATGCCCATAATCCAGGCAAAGTTGCCGCCTGTGTTTCTGCGTTAAAGGAAGCCTTTCCCAAACATAAACTACACGTACTTTTTCAAGCCCACCGCTTTAGCCGCCTGGAAACAATGTATGAAGAAACACTGGGTTCCTTAGAAGACGCTGATGTTGTCTATTTTTTGCCCGTTTACGCTGCGGGAGAAACCACAGACAAAGACTTTTCTCCTTTGCGCCTAGCAAAAGATTTTAGTCAAAGATGTGACACCAAGGCAATTCCGTGTAACAATTTTAAAGATGCCGTCAAAATGGTACAAAAAAACCTTCTTCCACCTGCAGTCGTTTTAACTGTTGGTGCGGGCGATGTTTGGCAGATAGCCCACAAAATTAAGGAGGCCTACGAGTGAGTAAAAGTACCAGAAAAAAAGCAACAAAATCTGTACTAGTTAGTCAGAAGCCTCGGCGTAAATCTCGTACCAAAATTTCCTTTAGGACCATTTTTATTCTACTTGTGGTTGCCGGAGGCTTTTGGGGCGTTACAGAGCTCAAGGCACTCATAAAGTCTGAAGCTGCCAATGCTGCGCAGACGGCCAGTGCATCAAAACCAATTAACTGGAAAATAGGGATAGTTTTAGAGGGCAAAAATTCCCTGCCCAACCCCATGGCCGAAAATATCCTGAAATTGGCAAGCTCAGCTTTGGGCCAAGGAAGTCCTGAAGAAATGCGCCAGACTGCGGAATTAGTCCAACAAGAAGTATCTTTTGAGCAGGTCAGCATCATCAAGACAGGCCTTAACACAGCTACACTTTATCTAAATAGAAGAAAACCTGTCATGTGCATTGAGGCTGACCGCCTAAGGCTTGTCACCAGTACGGGTGATATCTATGGCGAGCCCTCTTTGATAGATTGTCCTGGCCCCATTCTTTCGGGGGTTTTTGTCGACAAAAAAAGCCGTTTCATCACGTTAAAAGATATGACCGTAGGGATTTCCCAATCCGAGAGAGAAATCATAAGAGAATCCTCCGAACTACTGAACGAGCTAACCAAACACAAATACCAGGTCTCTAGCATGGAGTTTCACAAATTTAGAGGCTTTGGCATCACCATAAAAGACCTGGGAACTACTGTCACTTTGGGTCAATCCCCCTTTGGGCCTCACCTAGACAGACTGGACAAAATAATGGCAAAGCTCAAAAGTAAAAACCAAATTGCTGAGAGAATTGAGCTAGACTACCAAGGAAAAGCTTTTATAAAATTAAAAAAAATGTAGCAGCATATAAAGGATTGATTTTTTGGAAAAATCAAAAGCAAAAGCGCTCTCAAATATCTTTGCACTCGACCTGGGAACTACTAAGTTTTGTATAGGGTGCCTGCAACAGTCGCAAGACCCTGCAAAAAAGGGCCTTTTTACGATACATTCTGCCTCAGCCAAAGCTGAAGGCATGCGGCGAGGCATGCTTGCAAACATGGCTGAAGCCCGACAGGCGCTTTCTGCGCTTGTCGAAACCGCTGAGGCTCAGTTTAAATGCGATATTAATGAAGTCGTTGTGGGCGTTGCTGGCTCACATCTTTCTAGCAGAACCGTTACCATTAGCACTGATATCAATAACGCCACAATTACCCAAGACCATATTGGCCAAATTTTCAAACGTGCAGAAGCACAAGAAACTCACGAAACGAGAGAAGTCCTGCACATTGTACCAGTTGGTTACCGATTGGATGATCGTCAGTCCGTAGAAAACCCGGTAGGATTTTCTGGAAAAACCCTGCTTTCTGACTACTTTATTATCGACGCGGACAAATACTATTTAAAAGACCTTGTTGAACTGTGTAACGAGAGTGGACTGCAAGTAAAACGGCTGTACTCGGAGCCTTTTGCATCAGCTTCTGTCACGGTACCCGATGAATTCAAAGATATCGGCTGTGCCATGGTGGATATCGGCGGAGGAACAACGGACGGCTTGGTTTTCCAAAATAACAAGCCTCATAAAGCCTTCACCATCAACATTGGCGGCAAGCTGATGACAAATGATCTCGCTGTGGGCCTGAACCTCAAACAAATAGATGCCGAAGCCATCAAAATTCGCTTTGGTTTGGTGCCCCATAAGCCTGATGATCTTGTGGAATGCGCCGATATCAGTAATATGAGCCGCATATATAAACCCGAGCATTCCTTGCAAATTCTGGGTCCTAGGATTCAAGAGTTAGGCGCTCATATCGCCCAAAATCTCAAATCCTATAGAGGTAATTTGGGCGGCGGCCTTATTTTAACCGGCGGCGGTAGTGAAGTGCGCGGCATGCAAGATTTCTTTTCTAGCAAAATGGGGATACCGGTTCACAAGACTAAACCCTCTGTCGCTAGCCAGCACAACTTTATTTCTGCTACTGATCAGCTAAGTGGAACGATTGTAAACTACCCTACGCGCCAGGCGACAATGCTCGGTTTACTCAACTTGGAAATTGGCAAACTTCAAGATGATTTTTCAAAACAATCAACATCTTGGGGCTCTCGTTATCTAGGCCAATTTGTTAATTGGGTCAAAGAACTGAGTTAACGCTTCACTAAATTCTTATTTAATTCCAACGATCTACCCCTGTTTTGGCTATGACAAAAATTTGACATGCCCTAGTAAAGCTCCCTATACTTAATACAATACCTAGTCATAAAAATGCGAAATTTCCTTGTATATCACAAGGCTTGAGCGGAGGAGAGCGAAATGACTTTCGATCCAGAAACCATTGTACCCCCCGGTGCAAAAATTAAAGTTGTCGGTGTTGGCGGCGGTGGCGGCAACGCGGTTAATACCATGATTCGCTCCAAATTGGAGGGTGTTGACTTTATTGCAAGCAACACTGATGTTCAGGCTCTGCGTTTTTCGCTGGCGCCGACAAAAATCCAAGTTGGAAAAGAACTAACCAAAGGTTTGGGCGCTGGCGCTGATCCTGATGTTGGTAGAGACGCCGCTCTTGAAGATCGCCATGAGATCCAAAAGGTTCTTGAGGGTGCAGATATGGTGTTCATAACTGCCGGCATGGGCGGTGGAACGGGAACTGGTGGAGCTGCCGTCGTGGCGCAAATTGCTAGAGAACTTGGCGCTTTAACAGTCGCTGTCGTTACCAAGCCTTTTGCTTTTGAGGGCAAAAGAAGGCGCAAACAAGCTGAGCTTGGTGTCGCCCGCCTTAGAGAATGTGTTGACACACTCATTACTATTCCCAATCAAAGATTATTAGAAGTAGCTACACCAAATATGAGTATGGTTGATGCCTTTAAAATGGCTGACGATGTTTTAGTAAATGCTGTCAAAGGCATCTCTGACATTATCAACATACCTGGCACTGTTAATGTGGATTTTGCCGATGTCAAAACGGTAATGAGCTGCATGGGACAAGCGCTTATGGGTATCGGCGCTTTTTCTGGCGAAGGACGCGCCACTAAAGCAGCTGAGCAGGCGATACGATCTCCCCTTTTAGAGGATATCGACATCGAAGGGGCAACCGGCATACTTCTTAATATTACTGCCGGCGAAGACGTGACTTTAATGGAAGTCAACGAAGCCTGTTCTGTAGTTCAAGAGGCCGCTCATGAAGATGCCAACTTTATTTTCGGAGCTGTTATCGACGAGACACTGGGCGACGAGATGCGCGTTACCGTCATTGCCACAGGATTTCCTGTGGAAGATGATGAAGCTGATGCCATTCAAAATCTGCGTGGCAACGGACTTATTAATACAGGGATGCCGAGCAGAATAACGAGTCATCTCACAACGAGTTTTTCTGGCCCTCTTACGCAAAAGTCTCAACCCACTAAAGCACCAGAGCCCACAAGATCTTCTGCTACAGTAAACAGTGCAAGTACGACGCAGCCCAACATCATGACTTCGACAAGAGAGACCTTTGAATCCCCAAAGTCTGAAGCGCAGCCTAAACCTGCAGTAGCTCCTAAAGTTGAGGTTCAAGCTCAAGCAATTGAGTCTATGGCCGTGGAAAAAAAGGTACAGGGTGCGCAATTAAATAACGCAGACGATCAAAGGTCTGGATCAGCACAAGAGAATAATGACAGCCACAAGCTCGAACCTTCGGTAACGGCTGAGCCTGTTTTTGAATCTCCGGCGTCCTTTATTAGAGAATCTAATGAACGGTTTGTCTCTCAATCAATCGTTTTTGAGCGAAGCAATGAAGAAGACCGCCATGTGCCCGTTGTAGATGAAGTACAAGAATTAGCGCGCATGACTTTAAAAGAAGATTCTGTTGATAATTCTGATACTAAGCCGCGTATTGAAAGTGAAGAAGCCTTTAAGACTACATCTGAACCAGATTTGGACATTAGAGATTTAGAGGCAACTACAAGCGCATCTAAAATCTTTGCCATGGACTTGTCTGGCCCTTTGGTAGAGGATCTTTCTGGATCAGAAAACCGGCCTCTTCGTTCTAGCAGTGAGATTATAAACCGATCTTATTCCCAGTCGGCGAGCTCTGAAAACAACAATCATATAAGTAATAACAGTGATTTACTGCATGATGAAGACGACCGCCTTAAAGAGGAGTCTCAGGTAGAGGCGTCCGCAACCGCTTCAGAAGGCTTTCAACAGATCGAAGGAGCCACTCTTGCTTCCAGCAAAAAAGGCGAATTCAGCAAGAACCCTAGCCAACAAGAACTCTATGAAAACCTATTTTCTGATGATTTAGACGACGAAGATTCTCTGGATTTGTCTGAAGGTGCCTCCAAGGATTTTGAAGGCGCACAAAGTGTTGACCATGCTCCTCTTGACGAAATGTTTGGTGACTCTGATGATGACGATGATTTTTCATTAACTTCAGATATTGACAAGCGCATAGACGAAGCACTGGAATTAGCGGAGAGATTGAAACCACTGGCAGAGCAAAGTTTTGATAACTCTTCTGATGACGACGATGATCTAGATGTGCCCGCATTTTTACGCAACGGCATGAAGGACCTTCCTTTAGGATAGTCCTGCAGAAGCTCAAGATTAATAAGTCGCAGGGCGAAACGGAGTTCCGCCCTGCGACGTGTTCCGAGTGCAACGAGGGACCTCCCCCGCAATACCCCGAGATTACTTGATGGAGATCCTTCGCGAAACGCTCAGGACACGATTTTGCTAAAAAAGGCGCTGCCTTTTTTAGCAAAATCTAAGTAGCGGTCTTTTCTTTTGGTGTAGAAATTCGCTCTTTAAAACTTTGGCGAGATTGCGGAATAATATTACAAAGCGGATTCTTTGTCTCAATGGTCTTAGTGGTTTTGTTACCAAGAGCCAAATAATACTTTAATCGCGGTGTGTGAATGTCTTTTGCAGACTCTCTTTCAAATAGGGGTAATAGGGACTCCCCCAAAATACCGGGAATGCCCAATTTTGAAGATGTTTGGCGATTATCAGATATCAGTTTGAAGACATCTTTTACTTGCTGCAGCTCACCGCCATTAATTTCAAGAACACTACAAGCATCCTCAACCTTCTTATTTAGTAACTCTACAAAAACTTTTGAAACATCTTCAATGTGAACGGGTGAAATCCCTTCGGCTTTTGTCGGGACAGGATAAATCGGCAGTTTCATCACGCGCATTACTGACTTTAAAAACTTGTCTTGATCGGCCTCGCCGCCCCAAATTACACTCGAACGAACGATAACCTTTTCCGGTATGTTTGAATTAAGGATAAAAAACTCTGCTAAGTATTTTTCTAATAGGAACGATTCTTTTGTATGCCTAGAAGCACCTATGGCGGACAAAAATACAATTCTTCTTGTGCCGCATTTTTCCATCGCTGCAATGAGGCTTCTTGTAATCTGCACGTTGCGCGGTAAGGTTGATAGGTTTGCAGGGTCCCACCTCAACTGATCAGCTGGTCCCACAATTCCGCCTTCCCAGGCAAAGTGAAAGACTGTGTCTACCCCGCGAAGCGGTGCCGCCAATAGTTCGGGAGAATTCATATCTGAACAAACAGGAAAAACATTATCAAGCGCTTCTGGCAATCTATGATGATACAACGAAACGATAGTATTGCCTTCACCTGAAAGATGGCGTGACAAGTTACTGCCCACAAACCCTGAACCGCCTGTGATCAAAATTGTGGAGTGCTTAGTATCAGAGGCATCCTTGCCATTTGATCCCGACATATTCTAACCTCAATAATTTAAATTGGTCTTCACTAAGAATTATACACAATTTTATGGAGGTTTGCGGCATCTAACCATGTGGGCATTTTTAAAATATGATTTTTAATTTTTTGTTCAAACTCAGGGCTATTAGATCTTTTAATAATTTTTCTAATTTCCGACGCCCAGATTCCTGGTGCTGCGCTTTGCGTAAGAGGTGTGGCGATATCTTGTCCACAGACTTCGTCAATACCAGACCCAGCCATGTAAACTACTGGCTTTGCCAGCATAATAGCGTCTAATGCAGGCAAACAAAACCCTTCGGCTGTACTAGTTTGTACATAGCAATCGGTCTTTTGCAGGCGTTGCGTTATTTCTTCTTGAGTTAGCGAAGTGAGGATTTCTAATCTATTTGTATGTAGTAGTTGGCTTGCATTCTTTTCGAAGTATTCTTTGCCCTTTTTATCTGTAACAAGGGTCAACTTTAAATCGGAGGTGTGCCTAATAATATGAACTAAAAACTCTAAATTTTTATATTTCTCAAATCTTGCTACGGAGATTATTTCGATCTTTTCGTTTCTGGCCTTAGGTTTATGTTTATCTGCTATAGCTTGTTCCACAAACTCCCCTCTTCCATTAGGAATCATTATGATTTTTTCTTCATACTGAGGGTAACGGCTTAATATCTCTGCTCTGGTCCAATCAGAAATACAGATAATTTTGTCTGCTGTTTTAAGTACAAAGGGCAGTGCTAATTTGAACTGAATGTTCATACTTTTTGATACCGCTTCTGGATGACTCAGAGGAATCAAATCATGAATCGTAATGACTTTTTTAATATTGGGTGTTTTCTGCTGAGATAAAACCGCAAGATTGATATTTGATAACCCGTGATAAACACATTGAATGTTGGGATTATTTTGTGCAAAAGCTTCCACGGCACGATAGGTTTTCATCGGCCAAAATAATTTTGAGTTGCTAATAAAATTGCCTGACTCAAAGACAATGCTACGTAAATTGCTGTGAGTTTCTGCCGCTTCACAAGTACCCAGCAAAACGGGATTAACTTCTAGATCTTTTAAAGCATGCGCTAGATTTTTGGCATGCTGTCCAACGCCACTATAGGGGTTAGCTAAACCATAGCCATCCCAAAACACAACCGGCATCTCTTCAAAAGAAGTAACGCCGGATGACGCTAAATCTGTAAACTTAATTAGATTGGACATAGGCCATTTTCATTATTACGCAACTATTCAGCATATTTTTATTACAAATTACCATGGAATGTTCAGATCTGCTGTCCGCCTAGAAAAAGCCAAGCCGAGCAGCGCAGTTTAGTACATGAGCACCGCAACTATTATACGCGCAGGCTTTGACGCCGCCTGGACAGTTCTTATGGGCACTCCCCACATTGAAACTACCTTGATATCATTGATAATCGAGACTCAGCGCGTGTTAGCGCTGATTGTGCCCGCAACAAATCAAACTCTGTATTGCCGTAAAGTCGATCTAAAGCTCTCTTTTTTGCGGACTCGGCTCTAGCAAGGTCAATAGTTTCTTTGTTTTCACAAACATCGACCAGCACCTTTACTTTATTGTCCACAACTTCAATGTAGCCGCCACTAATAAAATAAATGTTGGCAGATGCGCCTTGAATTTTCAATTCGCCAGTTCCTAACTCAGAAACAAATGCTGTGTGATCAGGAAGAATCCCGATTTCACCATCATATGCCGGAAGATAGATTGCACTGGCTGTGACTCTAGCAACAATTTTTGCTGGTGCTAAAATTTCTACCTGAAGTGTGTCAGACATAATTAATCCTTCATTTTAGCCGCTGCTTCTAAGACGTCTTCGATAGTACCCTTAAGCAAGAATGCTTGCTCAGGAACATCGTCATGTTTGCCGTCTAAGATTTCGCTGAACCCACGAATCGTATCTTCAATTTTTACGTACTTGCCTGAAAGTCCGGTAAACTGCTCGGCAACAAAGAATGGCTGGCTAAAGAAACGCTCAATTTTACGGGCACGTGCCACAGTAATTTTGTCTTCTTCCGTTAGTTCGTCCATACCCAAAATAGCGATAATATCTTGAAGGTCTTTATAACGCTGCAGCACACCTTGAATACGCACGGAAATCTTATAATGCTTTTCGCCAACAATTTGTGGATCAAGCGCTCTAGAAGAAGATGTTAAAGGATCAACCGCTGGGTAAATACCTTTTTCAGAAATTTTACGCTCAAGCACTGTAGAGGCATCCAAATGGGCAAATGTAGTTGCAGGAGCTGGATCGGTATAATCATCCGCTGGTACGTAAATAGCTTGGACAGAGGTAATGGAGCCAGTTTTCGTAGAAACGATTCGCTCTTGAAGCTCACCCATTTCCGAAGAAAGTGTGGGCTGGTAACCCGCTGCAGAAGGAATACGGCCTAAAAGTGCTGATACTTCCGAACCGGCCTGGGTAAAGCGGAAAATATTATCAATGAACAATAGTACGTCTTGGTTTTGTTCATCACGAAAGTACTCTGCAATAGAAAGTGCCGACAGTGCCACGCGCGCACGAGCTCCTGGAGGCTCATTCATCTGGCCATAAACAAGAGCTGTCTTCTTCAAAACGCCCGACTCTTTCATTTCGTAGTAAAGATCGTTACCTTCACGGGTACGTTCCCCTACTCCACCGAATACTGAGTAGCCACCGTGTTGAGTAGCGATATTGTTGATCAATTCCATAATACATACGGTCTTACCAACACCAGCACCACCGAAAAGACCAATTTTACCACCTTTTACATAAGGAGCCATAAGGTCTACAACTTTAATTCCTGTTTCTAGAATTTCTGTCGTTGTGGAAAGCGTGTCAAATTTGGGAGCGTCCCTGTGAATGGGATAGCGCTTTTTGGTAACTACTGGTCCCGCTTCATCAACGGGGTCTCCGGTAACATTCAAAATTCTACCCAGAACTTCATCACCAACAGGAACAGTAATCTGCTCTCCCATGTCAGTAACTAGCATTCCCCTAACTAGGCCTTCGGTGGCATCCATGGAGATTGTACGAACTGTATTTTCTCCAAGATGCTGAGCTACCTCTAAAACAAGGTTGTCAGGCTGGTCACTAATCTGAGGGTTTGTTAGTTTTAGTGCATTATAAATTGCTGGTAAGTGCCCTTCTGGGAACTGTACATCAACAACTGGTCCTGTAACCTGTACGATTTTGCCTTTTTCCGCCGACATGTATTATCTCCTTTGGCGCATAAAAAATTTCGTGAACGCCTTGTCTGCTATAGTGCAGAAGCTCCACTAGTAATTTCGATTAATTCGTTAGTAATTGCTGCTTGTCTTGCACGGTTGTATTCAATTGTAAGCTTGCGAATAACTTCGTCTGCGTTATTTGTCGCTGATTCCATAGCTGTCATGCGCGCACCTTGTTCTGATGCTGAGCCTTCAAGCATGGCCCTAAAAATTGCCGAAGCGACAACTTTCTTAAGCAAGCTTGCTAGCACTTCTGCTGCTGATGGTTCGATCAACATGTTTACAGAATTCACCTCTGACGAAGCGCCTTCTGCAACAATGTTGCCAATAGGAAGCAATTGAAGCTGTTTTGGTACTTGCGCCATTGCTGACTGAAACTTCATATAGCTAATGTAAACTCTGTCACAGTCGCCGTTTATGTATTTTTCAATCAATTCATCAGCAAGTTTTTTCGCCGACTCATAAGTAACTTTTTCAAGAACTTTTTCCACGGTTTCAAGGTGACCTGCGCCGCGACCTTTGTATACAAGTCCTGCGCGCCTGCCCCAGGCAATGGTTTTTACAAAAGAACCTTTCGATTCTTTGGCTTTTACAAACTTTGTTGTGCTTTTGAAAAGGTTGGCATTTAACCCCCCACAAAAGCCACGATCAGTCGACAAAACTGCTACTAGAGTATTTTTGTCCCCTCTGTCTTCTACTAAAGGCGACTGAAAATCTTCTCCACACGCTGCAACTAGGTTTGCAACCATTTGATCAAACGCTTCGCCATAAGGTCTCGAGGAGACAACAGCAGCGTTTGCTCTGGCAAACTTTGCGGCAGCAACCAATTTCATCGCACGGGTGATTTTCTGGGTGTTTTTAACACTCACAATTCTCCGGCGTATGTCCTTTAAATTGGCCATTAATTAAAGCCCTTCTTGAATTCTTCCACTGCTTTTTTAAGTGCTGGTTCTACAGCGTCAAGCTTGGCGCGGGCTTCAATGGCGTCCATAGTGTCGGCTTTGTATTTAGATTCGAGAAGGCTGTGAAAGCCTTTTTCAAATTCGAGTACACGATCGATTTCCACGTCATCAAAGTGGCCTTTAGTAGCCGCCCAAATAGAGGCAACCTGCAGTCCTACAGCCATGGGCACGTATTGACCTTGTTTCAAGATCTCAACGAGGATGCGCCCTCTTTTCAGCGTTCTTTGTGTCGCTGCATCTAAATCAGATCCGAACTGAGAAAAAGCTTCTAGCTCACGAAACTGAGCTAGCTCAAGACGAAGTGAACCGGCAATTTTTTTCATTGCGGGAACTTGAGCAGAGCCACCAACCCTAGAGACCGAAAGTCCCGCGTTGATAGCTGGCCTTACACCTGCATAGAATAAGTCAGCCTCTAAGAAAATCTGGCCATCTGTAATAGAAATTACGTTTGTAGGAATGTATGCGGAAATATCGCCCGCCTGTGTCTCTACAACCGGGAAAGCTGTAATAGAGCCTCCGCCCAAGCTGTCATTGACTTTACAAGAACGCTCTAACAAACGGCTATGCAAGTAGAATACATCTCCTGGAAATGCTTCACGTCCTGGAGGACGACGCAGTAGCAAGGAAAGT
>Ga0222650_1001523_pt1 | contig 11179 bp, 11 predicted proteins | sample AntAcemetagen367_FD_179820 | JGI IMG/M metagenome (GOLD analysis project Ga0222650, IMG submission 179820) | Saline water microbial communities from Ace Lake, Antarctica - #367 | ecosystem: Environmental > Aquatic > Non-marine Saline and Alkaline > Saline | place: Antarctica: Ace Lake...
GAAGAGGGGGGGGGGGGGGGAGGGGGGGAGAGGGGGAGTCTTTCACCGCAGAGGCGCGGAGGTCGCGGAGGGACGCGGAGATCAGATCAAATGCCTCTTGTTGCTGGTCGTTGAGGGTGAGGGGTTGGGAGGGGATGATGTCTTCGGTGGCTTCGGGGTCGCGGCGGATTTCTTCGGTGGAAATTTTCAGGAAACCTTTTGATTCGAGGGATTTCAGCGAAGGGGCGGAATTGTCGCCCAGCTCAGTGGTGGGGAGGGTGCGGTTTTCTGCGGCGAGCAGGAGGGTGAGGATGACGTGCTGCTTGGGGGCGCGTTTGGCGAGTTTTTCCAGCTCGGTTGGATCGGGGTTTTCCGCAGCGGTGGCAATGCGGCGGGTTTTGGCGGAGTTGTCCTCGGTGCGGACGGCCTCTGGTAAAATGGAGCGGATGACGCTTTCGATACTGGATCCATAGTAGTTCGAGATCCAGCGGGCAACCTTAAGCAGCGTTGGTGTGATGAGCGGTTCGGGGTCGATGAGGGATTTTACCTCGCGCATGGCAAACTCGCTTTGCTCCGGCGGGGGGATGACGGAGAGCACGGTGCCGGAAGTGGTTTTCTGGCGTATTGGCACGCGCACGCGGCAACCAGCCGCGACGGCCAGGCCATCGGGAATGGCATAGTCGAACACAAGCTCCGAGGGGCCGTCGATGAGGACGCGGGCGATCACGGGGCGACTCTAGGCGGGAAAACTTCAAACTCTAAACGCTAAACTTCAAGGAAGAGATGCGGGGTCTATTCAGAGATAGGCCGGGTGATGGGCATCACCCCGCTTTTTTCGGGAGAAATCTCCAAGCTCCGGTGATGAGAATGAGGCCGAGAGGGACGCCGACCGCCCAGCCGAGCCATTGGAGGCCGGTGAGTGCCACGAACCCGGCACCGACGGCGTAGGATATGAACAGGGCGATGCCCGGGCAGAGGCCGGGGCCGCCGCAGGAACCGGTGGGGCAGGAATTTTCGGAACAGGTGGGTGGTGGGGAGATGTCGTTTTTCGGATTCATGGATGGGTTGTGTTTGGTTTGTTGGAAGGCCCGAAGGCTTCGGACCCAATGGTATGTCGCCGTTACGTGGGATAATCTTAACGGCGCAAACGAGATTGTGCCACTTGCCATGATGCGGGCCAAAAGCGGTCGAGGGCGAGGCGACCGGGGCCGAAGGCGAGCAAGGCCAACACGGCGAGCAGATAGGCGTAGGGTGTCTGATCCACGAAGTCCCCGAGGCTGTCGAATGCCTCTTCGCGGTGGGCGGTGAGGTAGGCGACGATCATGGAGGCAGCCAACGGAATGGATGTCAAACGGGTGAAAAGGCCGACAATCAGCAGCAGGCCGCCGATCATTTCAATGCCTCCCACAAAACCGGCGTGAAATCCCGGAGCAGGAATGCCGAGGGATTCGAAGAAGCTGGTGGTGCGGTCGAGGTTGGCCAGCTTTCCTTTTCCGGTGAGAAAAAATGACCAACCGATGGTGAGCCGGGCGAAGAGGAGGACGGCATCGGCGATGCATGGCTGGAGAGAGGTGAAGCAGGATTGGGTTTTGTGGATGAGTTCAGTAGGCTTCATGGTTTTTTGGAAACAGGTTACGAGCTTGTGAACCAGCCGTTTCCGCTCCATGCGGAGAACCAGCGGGTGAGGGTTTCGGGATTGGGGATTTCTGAGGCGGAAGCATCGAGCCAGTCGTCGAGGCTGGTCGGGGTCTTGGAGAGGCGGGTGAGCATGGCGAATGCGCCGGGTTCCAATGGGGTGTGGCTGACTGCGCCTTCCGCTGTGCGCCAGACGGCGGTGTGGAAGGCTTTTAAGTCACCTTCGCACCAATCCTCGTCTTCATGGAGCCATTCCGAGGCGTTGGTTTTTTGTTCTAACAGTTTTAGGTGGGGCTGTAGGGCGATGGTTTCCGAGGCGATCTGATCCGGGGTGGCGGGTGGCGCGTCGGCGGCTTCGAATACGGACATCATTTCCCATTCGATTTCTGCGATGGCGGTGGCGCGGCGGGAGATCAACGGCTCATCGAGATACCCTGCCAAGAAGCCCGGCATTGCCCTCCCGAGATGGCGGAGGGTGAAACTTTCCGATGGATGGTGGAGCAGGTAGGCCTCGATGATTTCCCAGAATTTTCCTTTTCCTAACAGACGGATGAGGCCGGGGAAATCCTCTTCGATGGAATCGAGAAGTCGGAACCAGTATTGGCGGTGATAGAGCTCCAGGCACTCGGCGGGAATCAGTGTGGGCGTGGGTTTGATGAGTCTTTCGGCGGTGGCGAGAAAGGCGGGATCGTGGGCTTCCCCGTTGACGGGAAGCTCGGTCGAGCGGCGGCTGGTGCCGCGCAAGGGAAACTGGAGCGCGCCGAAGAATTCGCGCTGGGTTTCAGCGAGGGAGGGATGCTTCATCGAGTGTGTCATGTTTTGCCTTGGCAGCATCCCAATAGACGGATGCTTTGAGTGCCTCCTGGTGGACTTCCCCGAAGGACGGAATGCGGGCATCCCACTCCAGCAGGGTTGTCACCGGGCCGCAGCGTTCGATGGCGCGGGCGTAGAGTTCCCAAACCGGATCGATCACCGGGTGATCGTGGGTGTCGATGATGAATCGCTCGTATTTCGAGTGGCCCGCGATGTGTGTCTGGCGGACGCGCTCGGGTTGGATGAAATTGACATAATCCAGTGGGTCAAAGCCGTGGTTGATCGAGGATACATAGATGTTGTTCACGTCGAGCAGGATGTCCACGCCGGCGAGATCGACGACTTCCGCGAGGAATTCCCACTCGGTCATTTCATCGGCGTTGAAGGCGGCGTAGCTGCTGACGTTTTCCACGGCCAAGGGGATTTCGAGGAAATCCTGGGCGATGCGGAGGTTTTCGGCGATGCGGCGTGCGGCTTCGAAAGTGTAGGGCATGGGCAGGAGATCGTGGCTGAAAGTGCCGTCGATGCTGCCCCAGCAGAGATGGTCGGAAATCCACGGGGTTTTCGTGCGCTTGATGAGTTTTTTCAGCCGCCTGAGATGATCGAAATTTAGTCCGTCGGCATTGCCGGGATAGAGTCCGACACCGTGTTGGACCACCTGATACTGTTCGAGAATGCGGTCGAGCACGGCGAGGGGTTTCCCTCCGTCCACCATGTAATTTTCCGAAATGATCTCGAACCACGACACGTCGGGTTTGTTAGAGAGAATGTGATCGTAGTGTGGCACGCGCAGGCCGATGCCGATACCAAGATCGGTTGTGGAAGGTGCGTCGGTAATCATTTTCAAAAGCGGGTCAGGGTAAAACCCGCGCGCCTCGATGGGACGCGCGGGTTATAGGAATGGGATGGATCAGAGGATGGAGGATTCCTTCTTGTCCTTGCCCTTGCATCCGTCCTTGCCGGTGCACTTCTCTTTGTCCCCGTCCTTTTTCTTGCCGGAGCATTTCTCCTTCTCGGCAGGCACGCTTAGCGAGCTCTCCTTTTTCTTGGCATCGCAGCCGTCCTTCCCGGAACATTTTTCCTTCTCTGCGGGAACGATGCTGGCGGCGGAGGCTGTGCCGACGGCGAAGAGTCCGGCAAGTGCGGCGGCGGCGAGTTTACTGTGCTTGTATTTCATATCTTTTTGTTTGGTTTGTTGGATTCACGCGGTTCGGCATCCGTTGTGGTTGCCTTGGCGCTTAGGTGAGTCGCCGGGATGGGCCGGCGATTAACAGCAAATCGGAAAAACTTTTCCGGTCGTGGTCTGATAGGGGGGAAGCCCCAAGGAGCACTCCTTGCTTAGCTAATTTCCCGCAGCTTCGATGCGATGCGCTCCTTAGCTTCAGCGGAAAGGCATTCGTCAGATGTTTCCCCGTGCTCATCAGTGTGGGCACAGCGGACGAGTTCGCGCATCCCGCTGAACTGGGCTGGCAGATGACGGCAGAGGCCGCACATCATCAAATGTATGCGAAGGCGAAATGCTTCACTCACAGTGAGTTGCCGATCCGGCTGTTCGGAACACAGCTCATAAGTCGCCCGGCAGGAAATCCCGAGCACTTTGAGGATAGGCCACATCACGGCGTGCATGACCCGGTAGGTGATGGGGAGGAGCGGTTGGCGTTCGGGTTTCATGGCTGGATTCCGTTTTCCTGGAGGCAGATGCGGAGCCTTTGGCGTGAACGGGTCAGAAGCACCGCGGCACTTCCCGGGGTCACACCTGCGGCGGAGGCGGCGGACGAGACATCCAGGCCATCCACCTCGCGAAGGTTGAACAAAACCCGGAGGCGTTCCGGCAATTTCCCGAGGCAGAAACGGATCCATTCAAGCGCCTCGTGATTGGTGGCGAGCTGGTCCGGCGACTTGGCAAGCATTTCCAATCCGTGATTGGGATTCACTTTCCAGGAGCCATGGGCATCGAAGAGGGAATCGACGGGATTCGCGTCGCCGTCACCCGGCTCGATATTCTGGTCGGTGGGAGTGCGTTTTGAACGGCGGAAATGATCAATGACCTTGAATTTCATGATGCCTATCAACCATGTCCCGAGGGACGAACGGGCATCAAAGGTATCGATGCGCTGCCAGGCAACGGAAAGGCATTCCTGCACCAGATCCTCGGCTGCGTGGTGATCCTTCACACGGGAAATCGCGAACCGGTAGAGTGAATCGGCGTGTTGCATCAAGGCTTCGATGGGAATTGATTTCACGGGCATTGGAGAGCTTGGCAGTTTGATCCCGCGATGGGTAGTCGTATTCCCGCGAGATTCGTTAACAGCCGATTGGGAGTTTTTTTCGACCACCTCCGGACCAAGGTTTTCGTTGGCGATGGCGATGCAGCGGGTCTTGGCGGAGTTGTTCTCGGTTCGTACGGACTCGGGCAGGATGGAGTGGATGACGCTTTCGATACTATATCTGTAGTAGTTCACGATCAATCGGGCGACTCTAGGCGGGAAAACTTCAAACTCTAAACGCTAAACTTCAAGGAAGATGGCCGGAAAATTTCACCACCACCTACCGCACCGACCCTGTGCCGGAGTCGAAAGTAATGTCGTTCTAAGGCTATTTCCAAAAAGTGAGCCGCCTATCAGGTGACCCTCCGGTTCTGTCTACCGATAACCCACGCGGTGAGGACGCAGCACCCGAGACTGACGCCGAAGAGCATCCATCCACAGTATTTCATGGTCTCGATTTGGCCGGGAAGCACGGTGGTATCTTCCGCTTCGTCCGTGTCAGCGTGCAAAAAGTCAAACGTCTCGTAGAATGGGATTGGCTTTTCAAGGGCTAGGAAAACATGTTTGGGGCTCTCGTTGCGATAATCGTTGCGAAAAGTTTCCGCCTCGCGGACGAGGAGCTCGATACGATCATTCAGGAACCAGGTGTAGGTCGGTTGGGCGTTTTCTCCATCGGGCCAGATCTTCATTGATGAAACCTCGATGGGGCTGGCTTCACTGACCATTCGGGCGATTCGGGCGATGAGTTCCCGCGCTTCCTTTTCATCGCGAGCACCGGATGCAAGCAACCGACGCAGGCCTTCCTTGACCTTCTCGAAGCTCTCGACTTCCTCGGGGGTCACCTCACCTGAGTATTCACGAAACCTGTCGATCTTGCGCTGGATTCGGATTCGCTCGATCTCAAACGGATTGCGCGTGGCTTGGGCGATAAGCATCCCTTCAAACGCGTATCGAAGCGGCATGATCATGGCGGGGACTGGCACACCGCCTGAATCGCGCTCCAGTTTCACCTCGTTGAAAAGACCGCGGTTCATCTCTTTAAACGGGACGAGTGCACCGGCGAGAAGCATCTGGGGCACCAGCAACAACGGAACCGTGGTGAGTGCGGCTCTTTCGGATCGAACCAAAGACGAAATCAGCAGTGCCATTGCCGTTCCGGAAAGCGCCGTGAGGGTCATCCAAATCCAGTGGTAGAGCAGGACTCCCTCAATCTCCAGGTAGTAATTCCCGACGAGCAGATAAAAAAAACATTGAACCGCGCCGACAAGACCGAGAGCTAGGAACTTCGCAAAGACATACGAAAACCCACTCGGCTGGCAGTTCCGCTCTCTCCGTAGAATCGGTCGGTCGCGCAGGATTTCCGTGGCCGAATTCGTCAATCCAAGGAACATCGCGACGGTGACGCTCAGAAAAAGATAGGCAGGAATGTGAAGTGCTGTGGAAAATTCGTAAGAGCCTTCTGGCGAGGATCTCAGCGTGATGGCAATTAGCGCGGCGAGGATTGGTGCTTCGAGAAAGGTGCTGTAGAGCGTGCCTCGATTGCGGATCTTCGAAAGCAAAGAGCGCTCGAAGTGCATACGGAAGACCAACAGAACAGCGCGCAAGCGGCGGGTTGGATTGGGAGGAACCGGCAAGCGATCGCTTTGGGCAGACCCGCCTAGCCGGGCAGGAGGATTCGCATCACGCTGCAGCGATCGCAAGAGCGATTGGCTTTCATACCGCTCCTGCCAGAATGTCGGTGGGAAACGCCGGGCGGCTCCGGTATGGCCGCCCGCGCCGATCGAGCTGAGCGGGGTCTCCAGAACATCGAATACGAAGTCAGCGCCAAGAGGTGTCTTCGCGACCATTGACGGGTGTGAAATCCCGAGCTCCTCGCACGCTTCGCGGAAATAACCGACCATTTGCGCGGGAGTTCCGAAGAACGCCATTTTTCCTCCTCCATCAAGCAACAGAACCTTGTCGAAAAGCCTAAGGACGCTGGCTCCCGGGCGGTGCAGCGAGGCGATGACGATTTTTTCCCGTGCGAGAGCCCGGAGTGTCTCGGCGACGTGTTCGGAGTCTTTCGATGAGAGACCGGAAATAGGTTCGTCGAAGAGGAAAAGCTCGGCTCGACTTCCGAGATCGACACCGAGATTGAGCCTGCTGCGCTCTCCACCCGAGATGGTCTTTTCTCCCGCAGTGCCAACCCGCCGATGGGCGATTCGCTCGAGACCCAACTCTGCCAACATACTGTCCACCCGCCTTTTGTGTTCCGTCAGGCCAAGGCCAGGTCTTCGGATCATCACTGCGTGGCGCAGATGTTCACGTATTGTAAGTTGGGGATTAAGCGCCTCCTCCTGCGGCATATTGGCAATGAATGGGACAAGTCTCTGCCGATGTTCGTATAGCGAAATACCGTTGAGCTTCACCTTGCCACGTGTCGGTTTTTTCTGGCCTGAAAGTACGGAGAGCAGCGTACTTTTACCACTTCCGCTCGGGCCGATGATGCAGAGCATTTCTCCCCGGTTGACTTCAAAATTGATCTGGTCGAGCGCACGGGAATCTTTCCCGAAATCATGAATGAGGGCATCGACTTGCAGAGACTCGATCTGCGTCCGCTCCTCATCCAGAAAGCCTTCGGAAAAACGACATCGCACCGCCTGGCTCCCTGAAAGACGAATCAAGGACCCGTCACGAAGCTCGGCACGCCTGCGCACCGGTAATCCATCGACAAGAATCGGCCCACCCGCATCCCTGACCTCCAATTCCCCCTTAGATCCCTCTCCGTCATATCTGATGAACAGAACGGTGTGTGGGGCAAGTTTGGCAGTAAGCAACAGGTCACCGGTTCCCAGAGTCGCGGCGTCATTGGAAACGAGATACTCCTGTTGTTCGCTCGCGAGGCGGAACCGACGACCCGATTGTAGGATTCGCTTTCGCAGATCGTTCACCGTCAGGCTAAAACCCGCGGGCCCACCGACCCGCTCATGGTTGCGGCAGCGGGCCACTTCTCCTTCCTTCAGGGTTCCGCTGCTACCAACGTGAAGCGAAGTATCCTTCAGGACCTCAACCTCGGCATCGAGCCCGAAACGAACGCAAATTTCACTTTGTTTTGTTCGCGTGCGCTCAGCGACAAGCCCTTCATCACCGGCCGCCAGATAAAGCGCGGGCCGATTCCCCGTCTTTCTGACGTCCAGGAAAAACCGCAGGTCGTCGTTGCTGATCGTCCAGCCTGGCACAGCGATTTCCTGTCTTTCCCTGACCCGTAAAAAACCTCCGACTGGAAGTGACCTGCCACGTACCCAAAGTGAGTTGGGACCGGTGTTTCGAAGTAGGATGAGATCGCCACTGCGATAAACCCGGAACTGCTGGGACCCTGCAGCGGGAGGGAGTTCGACATCCGCGGTCTTTCCACCGAAAATCAAACGCTCGAAAGGCAAATCCGCTTCGGCGATTTGTCCTTCCTCATCCCGCATTTCGCGAAGAATCGCAGCGCCGACATCCGGCCGGCCCAATCTCCTCATGAAAATCTCGAAGCTTGCGCGGCTCCGCTCCGAGCGACCCGAGGCATCGACCAAGGTATAGAGCTGCATTCCCACGGCAATCTTGGCGCTTTCATCGAGGCCCTTCCGCAAGTCGCTGGCGAGGCCCTGCAGTGGTTTGGGGCTTTTCACCGCGCGCCTCAGCCGCCGCGCCAGCCAAGCGTGATCCACGTCGGGAAAAGCACTGCGCAGCATATCAAGAATAAGGTCCGCCTCAACGGCACTCAGCACGTCATCAAGCGTCGCAAAGGCAGCGAAGGCATCGACCAGTGCTCCCACCTGAGCTTCCGAACGTTTACCGGGTCTTTCGAATCTCCCGGACTTGATGGATAGCCAGGAAAGGACGTCGCGCATCCAGGCGCTTTTCGGAAACACGCCTTCCTGTGCCTCCGTCTCTTGCTTTTCCTGCTTCTCGGCTTCCATCGTTCGCGCTATTTCCGCCCATGCGCGGCGGCTTTGCAACCCGCATTCTCGGAGTGTTTGCGAGAAGATACCAAGTTCGTTCCTTTGACTCGCAGTAGCACCCGAAATTCCCCTAGGCATATCTCGACATCACGCGGGAAAACGGTTTCATATCTAGTAATGGAACAACCACCTCCCCTAACGCATCAGGAAGTCTCGGAACTCTCCGGCAAAGAATACGCGCACCTCGGCCAACCCCAAACCGTAAAAGTGTTCGGCATCCTCCACGTCGTTTTCGCAGGCTTCGGAGTTCTCGGTTCGATCTGGGGGCTCTATGTGGCGGTCGCCGGGAACCCATTTTTAGGCCTTGGCGCCAGCACACCAGCGATGCGGGCACAAGTCGAAGCCGAGGCCGCGATGCAAGAGCAATTGCTCCCTTTCACCTTCGGTTCCACCGCGTTGACCCTCGTCATTACCGGGCTGATGCTAGTCGCTGGCATCCTGCTTCTTAAAAAACGTAAAAGCGGACTCAAGTGGTCTAACCGCTACGCCTGGACCTCATTGGTGGGTAAGGTGATCAACACGATCATGATCTTCGTATTTATTTTTCCAGCCACGAAGGAAATGACTACCCAGATGAGCAAAGGATCTCCCATGCCAACAGGCGCCATGGAAGGGATTATGTTAGGCTCGATGGTCGTCGGAGTTCTCATTTCCTGTGTCTACCCGATTCTCACGCTTATCCTTCTGAACCGCCCGAACGTCAAAACCTGGTTCGCCAACCAACCGGATTAGGCCCGCCCGAAACCCAAGCCCGTTTTGAGAGTCCCAGGAAATTTTCCAGCGCGCTGCGCCCTCGCGATCATCTCGGGTCTTTGCATTGCGATGGCATTCCCGCCGGTGGGCTGGCAATGGCTCGTCCTGCCGGGGCTGGTGGGGCTGCTCGTTTCACTGAACGGCCAGCACGGCAGCCGCGCCCGCGCGCTCGGTCTCCTGCACGGCTACACCGCGTTCGCCGTCAGCCTCTCGTGGCTCTGGAATATTTTCGGTGGAATGTCCGTCGCCCTCTGGGCGGTTCTCGCCATCTTCCCCACCGCTTTTGCGCATTTCCAAGGACGTGCTTTCCTCCGCGGCTGGGTGGGATGGAAATTCGCCCTTTTCACCGCGATCAACTGGGGCGCATGGGAATTCATCCGCGCGGAAATTTTCCCGCTGAAACTCCCGTGGATGACCGCTGGTCTCGCCCTTGGTCCCAACCTCTTGTTGCCATGGATCGGCGTCTACGGTGTTGGCGCTATCGTCGTCTTCGCCGCAGCCCTGCTCTCTGCCCGGATATGGAAAATCGCAGGTCCCGTGATGGCTATCCTGCTCGTCGCTGTTTTCCTTTCCCGACCTGTTCCCGCCCTGAAACCCGGCGGCGAAGGCGTCGTCAGCATGGGCGGAGTGCAGTTGGAGAACGTCACCATCGATTCCTACATCAAGGCGACCGAAGCGATGCCCGCCGACGTGGAATATGTCGTCTGGCCCGAATACGCTGTCGCATACGACATCATGGGCAACAACCGCGACTGGAATCTGCTCAGGGATTTATGCGAAAAGCGGAATATCACACTCACCTTCGGCACCCGTACTGTTGCCGGGACGGATGGAAAATGGTCGAATATAGCACTTACCATGCATGGCTCCGGATACCTCGGTGCTCATGCCAAAGTCCACACTGTGCATTTCTTCGACGATGGAGTGCCGGGCACAACCGCACTTCCCATCAAGACGCCGTATGGAAAGGTCGGCACCCCGATCTGCTTTGATGCGGACTACGAAGGCATCGTGCGCGGCATGGTCTCCACAGGAGCCGAAATCATCGTCATCCCCACCATGGACGCGGAATCCTGGGGTGCCACCCAGCACGACCAACATGCGGAACTCGCCCGGATTCGCGCTGCGGAAAACGCTCGCTGGATTTTCGTCAGCGCCACCTCCGGCGTCTCCCAGGTGATCGATCCACACGGGCATCTCCACGCCCGCCTCGGTGCTCTGGAACAAGGAAACCTCTTCGGCCTGGTCAAAAGAGAAACCGGCCTCACACCTTACACACGCTTCGGATGGATGTTGCCTTGGCTCTCGCTCGGCCTTGCCCTCATCGCATGGATTTTTCTCCTGTTTCCGATGAGGAAACAGCCTCCCCTGACCCCACCTGCCACTAGATGAAACCTTCCGAAGAAAAACCTCTGCGGGACGAGATCGAGTGCCTGCGCCGGGAACTCAGCGATCTCAGCGACCGCCACCACGCCGAATTTGCGCGCATCAGCAAGAGCATGACCGATTTGGAATCGAAGCTTGGAAGAGTGGAGGTGGAAGAATCCATCGCCCCCACGCCACCGCCGCTGCCCAAGCCGATGGTGATCCCCGCTGCGAAAACCGAACCCACCAAAACTCGGTAGTGTAAATCTTTGTCTGTAAGTCCACGAAGCCCCAGTCCGCCGCAGAGACGGTTGATGGAGCGTAGCGGAATCAACCGTCTCTGCGGCGGCGCCTCCTCCCCTCCGGGGTTGTAGGTGCCCG
>Ga0222650_1001525_pt1 | contig 11169 bp, 9 predicted proteins | sample AntAcemetagen367_FD_179820 | JGI IMG/M metagenome (GOLD analysis project Ga0222650, IMG submission 179820) | Saline water microbial communities from Ace Lake, Antarctica - #367 | ecosystem: Environmental > Aquatic > Non-marine Saline and Alkaline > Saline | place: Antarctica: Ace Lake | collected...
TTCAATGACGTATATCATGGGATGACATTTTTGGATAAGCTGAGCAAGCGCTAGTTTGGGTTTTTTGCTCTATCGGCCTGAAGGTGCTCAAAAATAGGGAATAGCGAGCTGTGGGATATGAATAAATAAGGCGGCATAATTAATTTCCGGCAAGAGCAATTTCCCCAAAATGCGTCATTACGGCGGGGTTTTTGTGCTGAATGACGTATATCACGGGTCGTGCAAGCGGGCTCAGGTGGCTTCTTTGCTTTCGTAACTCTCACGTATACAGTGTTTAATGTGATTAGGGGTGGCGTATCTTACCTGATATTGAAATGGGAAATGCGTCATTCGCGGTAAAAATCTATTGACTTATGTATACTTATGTTCACATGCATGAACCATGTCAAAAATCATTCATTTTCCAAGGTGGGCCGAGGTCTTGTCATCCTCGGTCCTGAATTCTAAGACAACCAATGCATACAAGATATCGATCCGCTGGTATTTGAGTTGGTGCGCCCATCGTTTGGAGGGTTGCAGCGTGGATTCCGCGCGGGAGTTTGTTGATTGGGCGCAGCGCGAGAAAAATGCCGAAGAATGGGCGGTCGATCGCTGGAAGGATGCCTTGCGTTGGTTTTTTGTCACGGCAAAGGCGCAGCGAAGCAATGGAACGCAGGGTAAAGATTCCGTCTGGACTCCTGGGGATGAAAAAGGTGCAGGGGAAGTGACCAAGATGGACACTCGGGAAAAGGTATATGCTTCGGATTTGTCAGACACGTCTGCGGAGCGTATTGAAGCGGGATCAGATGATGAGACGAAGATCCTTGCAGTGATGCGGCAGCGGGGCATGGCGCTCACGACGGAGCGCAATTATATCAGTCACTTTCGTGATTTGATGAAGCGGCGGAATTTGCACAATGCGGCAGAGATCAGTGCACCTGAATTGAAAGCTTATCTGGATTATCTGGCGATGGATCGGGAGGTGGCTTCGACGACTCAGAAACAGGCCTTGAACGCCTTAGTTTTTGTGGCTCGTGAGGTGTTCAAAATTGAGCTAGGTGAGATCGGTGATTTCGTCAGGGCGAAGAACCGCAAGAAGATCCCGGTGGTTATGTCAAAGGAAGAGACGCGTCTATTTCTGTCGAAGCTGAGTGGCGAGCGTCTATTGATGGCAAAAATCCAATATGCGGCGGGTTTACGGGTCTCGGAATTAATGCGCCTGCGGGTGCGCGATCTGGATTTGGAACGTAATCAAATCGTGGTTCGTTGCGGCAAGGGCGGAAAGGACCGGGTGGCTCCGCTGTCTGAGAAACTGACTGATGCGATCCGAGAGCATTTGGCCAAGGTGCGGGCACTTTTTGAAGAGGACTTGGAGAATCCGGAGTTGGCTGGAGTCTATTTACCCCCGGCTCTCGCGCGAAAGCGTAAGAATGCAGGGCGTGACTGGCGTTGGCAGTGGTTTTGGCCGAGTCGTAAAATATCCAAGGATCCGCGTGGTGGTTTATTGCGGCGTCATCACGTTTTGCCCCGAGCCTACCAGATGGATGTGCGCAAGGCCGGGATTGCTGCGGGGTTGAACAAGGAAATCACCAGCCATACGTTGCGGCACTCGTTCGCGACGCATTTACTGGAGGACGGGGTGGATATCCGCACGGTGCAGGATCTGCTCGGTCATGCCTCCGTGGAAACAACGCAGATTTACACCCATGTCATGCAGAAGCCTGGGGTGGGGGTGCGGAGCCCGTTGGATAGTTTGTGAGGACTGATTAATAATGACTGAGGACTGATGAATGAGGACTGATGACTGATGAATGATGAATGATGACTAATGACTGAGGCTGGAATGCGTGGGATCGTTGTGGACTTTTGCTGCCCGTGAATTTGTCGTGACTTTGGCTGAACGTAGTGGGAGCATCTTGCTCCCGTCGTGGACTGGTGGATACGTTTGTTGCTGCGGTTAGATCCTCGCGAGCTGGAAGGGGCGTCGCACTAAGCGCTATGCCCGCTCAGGTGCTCCCGCTACGTTTTGGGTTTGTTCGCCTTCGGGATGGTCTCGACCCAACAGGAGGCGTTTGCCTGGCATTGGATCAACATAATCCTTAGAAGTGGTATTCGGGTCTACTCGTGCTAGATTTACATCCGGGAAATAGGCAGAGGCACCACCGGGAAGTCTACCTGACCTCTTCGGGTAGTTGACGTAGGCGGTCCTTCATTTCTTCGATGGTGCGGCGCGCTTGCTGAGGGTCGAAGCCTTGCCCGAGTTCGAGGATGCCGACGGCCAGCAGGTCATCGATGACCACGGCGTGGCGGGTGTCGCTGAGCAGGCCGATAAATTGGCTATTTTTGGTGAAAGCCAGGTCGCCGCGTGAGGCGGCAAAGTCTGCGAAGAGTTCGCCGAGGGTGGGGCGCTCCATTTTGAGGAAGCGTGCGCTGCTGGTCAGGCGGCGGAACTCGGTGCGGCCGAAGTTACTTTCGTCGTTTTTGACGAGGACCGCTTCTTCCCAGCGTTCCGGTTGCCGGGCTAATTCGAAGGTCTCAAGCCCGCTGTTCTGGGCTAATACTTTAGGCAGAGGTATAAAAATGATTCTCGGATCGGCGGCCAGGAAGCCGATCTGGTTAATCTTTATCTTTTCGTCCCCCACGGAAACGGTGAGGGTGGTGCTCTCCACTTCCTTTGATTTGGAGAGAGAGAAAGGTGAGTTGTTCGAATGAGTGACGAGATAGTAATTTTCATCGGAGCCTTTGACCATGATACTCCGGCTTTGGTAGCTTTTTGTGGTGGTGCCACCAAATACGCCCTGCTCACGCGAGGTGAAGGTCAGGGTGGCGCGGTTCTTTTGAAAGCGGGTGAAGATTTCGCTCATGGTGCGCGGGCGGGAGTCTTTGATCTCTTTTTGCATGGCTTCCGAGGACTGGGCGATGTTCGTCACTTCCTGGCCCAGTTGGCTGAAGCCTTGTCCGAGCTGCGTGACGCCTTGCCCAAGTACGGCGACGTTGTCGGTCAGTCGGTCAGCTCTGTCTTCGGCCAGCGTGCGATTTGTTTGCTCTCGAGTCAGGTTATCAGAGAGCATGCGCCGTTCAGTCTGTGCGACCTCGAGCGCTTTATTGAGCTCGGCTTGCTCCTGAGCGAGTTGAGCTTTATCAGCGTTAGCTTCGCGTAACTCAGCTTCGCGCGTCGCAAGTTCGCGTTCCCTTGCCAGTAGGGCTTCTTCGGCTTGTCTGAGGCGTTCTTCCGAGACCGAACGCTGTTCATTGGCGGCACCCAATGTGTTGGCCAGCTGGAGGCGTTCTTCGCTGGCTTCCTGTAGTTGCTCGCGAGTCTTTTCAACGCGTTGTGCCAATTCTTCGCGCTCCGCAGTGAGCTCGGCCCTTGTCGCATCTGCCTCTACTTTGGCCTTGGCGAGGGCTTGCGCTTCTGCGGCCGTTTTGTCGAGGTTCGCCTGGGTCTCTGCCAGTGCGGCTTCACGGGCCGCCAGTTGAGCTGCTTTCTCTGCCAGGCTCTCTCGTGTTTCCTGCAGGTCTGAACTTAGGTTTTCGCGTGAGCCTTGTTCGGCCTGTAGGGATTCCTCAAGCAGCTCGATCAATTCTGCTTCTGCCGTAGCTGAGGATGCGGTGGCATCCAGTGTCGGTTTTGGAGCATCTTCCGGTGGGTCGAACCGCGCGAGGGCCAGCATGCTCAGCAACAGGAAGTCGCAGATCACTAACATTAGAGTTTTGTTCATGCCGGTATAGAGGTGTAAAAGTGGTTCGCCTTGGCCCTTAGGGGCTGCGGCGTGATAGAAAAGATGGAATGCTGGTTTGCTTAGCTGCCGGTTTGGAGGATGAGCTTGCGGCGGTAGGGTCGCAGGTGCATCACCTTGAGTATCGCGACAAAGAGGATGCCGAAGAGCGTGGAGGCGTAGGCCGCCATCAGGCTGGCTTCGACGATGCCCACCGCGACGAGGATCAGTGAGAGGACGGTGCCGCCGAGGCCCACATAGAGCCCGAAGTCGAAGAGGTTTTCTTCGTTCTCCAAGAGCTGCAGTTTCATCATTGGACTCAGCATTTGCTTGGAAATTTCCTTCAGCTTTATCAGGCAGAAGCAATAAATGACGAGCTGCACGATGAAGAAGAGCAGGAGCACGAGGAGGGTGACATGATTGAGATCTTGCATAGTTTTTACCGGAGATTGGATGGATTCGAGGGCTCCGGCCACGGCAAATTCGATGCGTGGTCCGGAATTAACTTCATCTTTGTCAGATTTAAGTATGTCCGGTTCAAAAGTGAACCAGATAAGAAGCGTAAATGCCAGGCTGATACAGATATTGCGGCTCAGCACGGCTGGATTCAAATAGTCGATTTCGTTGGTTGTCTTAGAAGACCCACGCCAGACCGCACCCATGGCGAAGGCTATAGCGAGTCCCGAAGCCAGAAAGAACGCGAGTTTCAAGCCGAGTGCCGCGCTGCGATCAGTTATCGAGAGACTTATGAAAAAATCAGGCCTGTAACTTTGAATGGGTTTTAGAATTTCCTCACTCAATCGAGTGGACTCATGAATAGGAAGCGCTTCTTTCAGGATTAGGCTAATGGCTGCCGGCCCCTTTTTCAGCGCTCGCTGAAGGTCGCTGATGCCGGTTTCCGGGTATTCTGAAAGATACTCAAAGAGTGGTCGACTCTGCTTTTCATAGTGAAGAATGGTAAAGAGCAGTGGTATTTTTTCTGGCTTGGCACGATAGAGCGTCGCCATATCAGCCCAACCAGCGAGCGTTTCGTTAAAATCCGCCAGGTTGGCAAGCGAGCGAAAGTCGAGCTTTCGGCCGAGTGAGAGCGTCGACATGACCAAATCTTCGACGGCTGCAATGGCTTGAGTGTTGCCGACGGCTGCCTGATTGGCCAGTCCCCCCATCTGGTCCGCCCATGCCGGGTCAATATGCCCGCTTTCAATGAGCTGTGCGAGGGTCAGCAGGCCGGAATCGTAAGGCGCACCGGCAGCGTGATCGGCCGGGTGAAGCTGCACCATGCCCTTGAGTTCGCGGATACCAAGAAGCGCCGCCACATTGGCATTGCTTGAGCGCTTAAGTTGTTCGACCAGCGTGAGCCGCTCGTTGAGTGGGAGGAGTAGAGAAACCACCGGCGGGGAGCTTGCAGCTATAAGCCTCGTTTCCGGTAGTAGGGATGCGAAGGATTCAAAGCTTCCGTCAGGTCCTCCTATAAAGGCAATAGTTGGTCGCTCGGCCTGAATCGCTTCGATTTCCGTGGCAAATTGATCCATCTTCCCGGTCGCTTGAGCCAGCACTTTCGCGGGGCCTGTATGCGCAGCATTGAGGCTCTCTTTGATTTTCGTGCCATTGCTGGTTCCTTGCTCGCCAGCTGCCCTGAGGGTCACGGGGTCAATCGTCCGTAGATGTGCAGGCACCAGCAGCCCGCACAGCGTGAGCGCAGCTGCAATTATTAGCCATAGGATGGTTTTTACAAAAGACATTGGTGTTCCAGTAGTCTGCACAATGGGAAGAAATGTTCCGCATGCAATAGGGAAGCTGGTAATGTGATTGAGCCATTCGAGCCAGTCGTGGCTTTTTTCTGTAGCGATATACTCGGGGCGCTAAACAAGCGGAGTGCGGGCATGCTTGTCCGCTTCTGCCTCTTACAGGCCTCATTCTGCGCGACCGGCGGGACAAGAATGTCCCGGCTCCGTTTGAGCTAAGAATAATTTGTCGCTTCTATTTGCCTGACCTGTGAAATTTCATCTAGCTGACCTGATACGAGAGCAGGGATACGCGATAAGAGTTATGGAAATTGAGCCAGTTAAAAATTATTTTGAGGCCGCTAAAATAGTGGATCACTACGCAACGGCAGCGGCGCGTTTAGGCCTCTGGGTGTCCGAAGAGAAAATCTTCACCCGTTTATTTGAGCCCGAAGATTCGGTTCTGGAGCTAGGTTGTGGAGTGGGCCGCATCGCGATCGGGTTGCGCGAGTTAGGTTACCGTAACATCCTGGCCACAGATTATTCCAAGCCGATGATTCAGCGGCTGCGCAGCTTGGCCAAGCTGCTGGAGTATTCGATTCCCTCCAAGGTGGTGGATGCGACTGATTTGCAATTTGAAGATGAAGTCTTCGACGGTGCGATTTTTGGCTTCAATGGCTTAATGCAAATTCCCGGCGCAACGATGAGGGCGCAGGCCTTGCGTGAAATTCACCGCGTGCTCCGGCCCGGAGCCTGGTTCACTTTCACGACGCATGATCGAGAGCGGTCGGCGCATCAGGCATTCTGGACAGAGGAATCCAAGCGCTGGGACGAAGGGAAACAGTCACCCGAACTCGAAGTCTTCGGCGACCGCGTCGATCTGACGGATGACGGTATCCACTTCATGCACGTTCCGACCGTCGACGAGGTGGAAGAACTTTTAAAGGAGGCCGCTTTCCATCTGGAAGCCAGTGTCATGCGCTCCGAACTCGGCGACGAACCAGCAGAGGTCATGGATTTTTCCGATGACTGCCGTTTTTGGGTGGTGCAGAAGCCGGGGAAGTAATACCGCTTCGAAATGGCATTTAACGGAGCGCGGACATTTCTGTCCGCCAGTATAGTAAACAGCAGTTAAGACATCAGGACAGTTCCGGGCGCAGCGACAAGACCACGCAATGTCCTGACTGCTCCGGGTCAATCGTGCCGATCGCCTGATAGATATTTAATTTCCCAGCAGGGCTAAAGCGACGATGCTTTCATAAGTGATCCAGGCGACGATGGTCACTACAAGGACAATCGCGATAACTTGCATAAGCCTGCGCCGTCTGCGCGGGGCATCGTATGACCTCAAACCTCGACTGGTCCCTGAAGTCCGCGATAGGTAGCTACCGAGGTTTGCGCTCATCGACTTGCTGCCGCTTCGATCTTTCGGCAGTTCGAATGCGCCTGATCGGGCTTTGCGTTCGTATCGCCATTTGAAGAAGAGGTGGAGCATATTAGTCTTGTTTGATCGGTGTCACTTTTGGTTCGCCTCACTAGAATCATCTCTCTTCCATGGAACTACAAAAACATTTTCCAACTATTTTTCCAATGGAAGCAGATAAAATTACGACACAAACAATCGCCCTACTGAAAGGGGAGCGGCGGGTGGTTGCCGTGACGGCTTATGACTCGGTGATGGCACGCTATGCAGATGAGGCCGGCGTGGATATTATTCTGGTCGGTGACTCTGTCGGCACGACCCAGCTCGGCTTTGAGACGACGGTCCCTGTCACGCTGGAGATGATGCTGCACCACACTGCCGCGGTCAGCCGGGCGAAGCCCGGTGCCTTACTCGTGGCAGATATTCCCTTTGCTGTCGCGCATGATGATTTCTCTCATCTCCTCGGGGCCTGTCGTCGACTTATGCAAGAAGCAGGTGCTGAGGCGGTTAAAATCGAGGGCGGTGCTACCATCGCGTCTAAGGTTGAACGCCTCGTGCAAGCCGGCATCCCGGTGCTCGGCCATATTGGTTTGTTGCCGCAGACGATTCACCAGCTCGGAGGCTACCGTAAATTCGGGCGCAGCGATTCCGAGAAAAGCGTTCTGGTGGACGATGCACTTGCCCTGGAAAAGGCCGGCTGCTTCGCGGTGATCTGCGAGATGATTGATGGCACCGTCGCCGGTGCGATCGCCGGCGAGCTGACGATTCCGTTAATTGGTATTGGCAGTGGGCCGCACTGCGATGGGCAGATACTTGTTTCCAATGACCTTCTCGGGATGAACACCGGTTATGTGCCGACATTTGTGCGGCAATACGCCCAGCTTGGAGAGGAGGCCCGTAAGGCCTTCGCCGACTATGCCGAGGATGTGCGTAACCAAAGGTTTCCTTCATGAATTGTTGCATTTTAGGAGCTGGTGCCTGGGGAACTGCCATGGCGCTGCATCTTGATCGCTGCGGACACTCGGTGACGCTGGTGCCCCGCCGGATGGAGCAGGCGCTCGACATCGCCTCATCGCGAGTCAACGCCGATTACCTGCCTGGCTTCCAGCTGCCTCACCGTATCCAAGTTGGTTATGAAATCGGTCCCGTCCTGATGGAGGCTGAAGTTGTCTTTTTTGCCTGCCCGTCCAAGGCGATTCGCGGCTTGGCTGAGCAAGTTCGCCCACACCTCGACGCTGCGCGCCAACTTAAGCTGTGCATCGTCATGTGCAAAGGCCTCGAGCTGGAGACGTTTAAGACGCCTGCCGAAATTCTGGAAGAATCGCTGCCCGGTCTGTATCACGGCGTGTTTTCAGGGCCCACCTATGCCGGAGAAGTGGCTGCCGGCCAGCCGACCGCAGTTGTGCTGGCACTGCCATCCCATTTAAAAGATCCGAAGCGCTACCAGGAAGCCTTTAGCAATACGGCGGTGCGATCCTACCTCTCGACTGATGTGCGCGGCACCGAGCTGGGTGGCACCTTAAAAAATATTTATGCGATCGGTTCCGGCATGTGTGATGGCCTTGGCTTGGGCGATAATGCCACTGCGGCCTACCTGACCCGTAGCTTGAACGAAATGGTCGCCCTGGGAACTTCGCTGGGAGGCCGGGCTGAGACTTTTTACGGCTTGAGCGGTTTTGGAGACATGATTGCGACCTGCAACGGTGACTGGAGTCGCAACCGCACCTTCGGGCAACACGTAGGGCGGGGTGAAGCACCGAAAGCCATTATCGAGAAGCAAAAAACCGTGGTCGAAGGCTATCGCGCCGCAGAGTGCCTCAAACGCTTCTGCGAGAATCAAGGTGTCGACGCTCCCATCCTGAACATGATCTACTCGGTTCTCTACGAGGGCCTTAAACCTCAGGAAGCGATCACCGCCCTGATGAGCCGCGACCTTAAAGAGGAGTGACCTTCCCACCTTCTAACCTTCGCACCTCCCCACCCATCAACTCATGCCTAAACGTCTTTGCAAAGTCGACTCTTCTCCTATTCACGCGCGTGGCCTCTTCGCTACGGCAGACATCACGGAGGAGACGAATATCATTCAATACGTCGGTGAAAAAATATCAAAGGAGGAATCGACCAAGCGTGCTCTAGAGTGGGAGGAGGCCGCGCGCAAGAGTGGAGACGGACTCGTTTACATTTTCGAACTGGATGATGATTGGGACATCGACGGCCGGCTAGGCGATAATCCAGCCCGCTACATGAATCACTCTTGTGACGGAAATTGCGAGGCGATCAATTACGAAGGCGAGATTTGGATTGTCGCCCGTAAAGACATCAAAAACGGCGAAGAGCTGACCTACGACTACGGCTACGACATGGAGCACTTTCTCGACCACCCCTGTGAGTGCGGTGCGGACAGTTGTATCGGCTACATCGTGCGGGAAGATCAACGTAAGAAGGTTAAAAAGCTCCTGCGCGGTAAGAAGAAAAAGAAAAAGGGTAAGAAGTCAGGCACGAAAAAGGACAAGAAGTCCAAGAAGGATTAGACCGCACGAAGACGGGTCCTCTGGCTAGAGAGTGTAGGGGAGCCAGTCCTCTGGCTCTTTAGTGGACTGGCAGGTATTCGTAACTTGGCTGCATGGCGAACGGAATGGCAGAGGACTGCCATCGCTACACACTTCGATTTTGCCAGAAAAAGTCGCGCGCCGGTATAATTCCTTACGGCGAGGAAGCCGTCTACGGTTGAACAAAGACCATCGCTTTGGTCTCGGCTGTTCGACCGCCTTTGCCCTTTGCTTTGATGATAATATTGCCTCGATAAAGCACGTCGTAGGACTTGGGTGTGACGCGCAGAATAAGCGAAGCATCGCCTGAAGCGGGTTCCTCTTCGACAATATTCACCTTTTTCTCGTCGTATTCGATGCCGGTGATCGTATCGACGAAGCGTTCATCTAGGGTGACGGTAATGCGGCGTTCAGTTTGAGTGCTGGTTGGCGTCCAATAAGCGATCATCGGCGTCGCTTCGATGAGCTTGGGGATTATAACTCTCATTCGCAGTGTAGCCACGGGGTCGGGCTGGCTGTCGATATATACTTTTAGATTATTAACGTTGGTGCCCTGTCGTTTGCCCTTGGCGAAGGTGGCAATGATTTCGGTGGATTCACCCGGCTCCAGGATCTTCCGATCAATAATCGAGCCGGTGCAGCCACAACTGGTTTTGACACGTGCAATCCTAATTCGTTTTTTGTCTTCGTTGGTCACCGTAAAGCTGGCGCGTATTTCCTCTTGTTCCGGCTTCATTTCAAGTTCCACTTCGGTGCGGTCCCAGCTCAGGATGGCTGCTGGCAGGAGACTGGTCGCGGTAAGAGACAAGAGGATGAAAGTGATTGGTAAGCGCATAGTATTAAGTAGAGCTGGCGGTAGGCGGCATGTTCCGCCGTGGATGCAATAAGACGAAAATAGTCATCAGTAGTAAAGCAAGATTCCTCAGGATCAACCAATGGTAGTCGGGACTGGCCGCGCTCTCGCCGAAGCAGCCACAATTAATGTCAAGGCCACGTGCCCAAGCACTGGTGTGCAAGGCGATGAAAAGACAGAGTAAACCGGCGATGAGGATGGCGCTGCTTCTCCGCAGCCAGGGTGTGAGCAGACCGAACGCGATGACGATTTCCAGCCAGGGCAATACAATCGCGACCCACATGGATAGGGTGCCGCTGATGATCCGATATCCGTCGATGGAAGCGGCAAAAGCCGTGGGGTCTTGAACCTTGGGTAGCCCGGCTCGTATAAAAATCCAGACCAGGCATAGGCGGGCTATGAGTAGGAGTAGCGCTTTGATGCTTATTTGGCCCATGCTGTCCAACCCCCTTTCAGGCTGTAAATTTCGCTATCAGGCAGGTTGGCCCTGAGCTGTTCAGCGATGCGCTTGCTCGTGCCGCAGCCTTCGTCTGCGCAATAGACTACGATTGGGCGCGGCTCTGTCAGCCATTGCTCCAAAATGAGGCCCATGCTTGTCACTGTATCTGCCGAGTCATAAAAGACCGCCCCCGGTGCGTGGCCTGCAGTGAATTCAGATTCCTTGCGCGCATCCACCCAGATGACGTCCAATACCTGAGCATCTTCCAGCCGTATCTCGCCCGCTTCCAATTCGGGTGCGGACCACGGAAGTGGCGCCAAACCGCTTATCAGCGAATAAGCGCTACCGACCACAGTCAGCACAGTGATGATGAGAAACTCTCGTAACATTCTATTATGATTAAGGCAAATCAACGTAGTGACAAGCTTCCAGCTTGTTAGTAGCCCAGTCTCTAATTCCGACTCGCGGACAGAAATGTCCGTG
>Ga0222650_1001529_pt1 | contig 11135 bp, 9 predicted proteins | sample AntAcemetagen367_FD_179820 | JGI IMG/M metagenome (GOLD analysis project Ga0222650, IMG submission 179820) | Saline water microbial communities from Ace Lake, Antarctica - #367 | ecosystem: Environmental > Aquatic > Non-marine Saline and Alkaline > Saline | place: Antarctica: Ace Lake | collected...
ACCCGTCTCCGAGCCGGATCAGAAAAGCATTTAGCCGCATTTTCGGGTAAAAAAGGCAGCCAAGCTAAGGGAAAAATGAACAAACAGGCCACCAATTCTGGTAAAGGCGGCAATGCCTGCGATCCTGCCACGTGTGCCAATAAAGGCAATTGTGCAAACCCAGACAATTGCGCCAAAGGAAATAAAAATAAGAGCAAAGGCAAAGGCTCTAAAACCGGAAATTGCTGCGCGGGCTAAAGTAGCCTACTGCGGAACACAAGCCACTAGTCTTTTTTTTCATCCACGCATTCTGCGCAGAGGCCAAAGACCTCAATTTTGTGCTGTAACTGCTCAAAACCACGATCCGAGGCATATCGCTCCAGCTCACCCCCAAAGCAAAGTTCGAGGCGTAGCGTGCGGTGGCAAGTTCGGCAAACGATGTGATGGTGATGGTCGCCTTCAACGGTTAATTCAAAGAGCTGTTTACCACTCTCCAGCAATATCGTCTGGACAATGTTTTGCTCGCGAAAAACTTCCATATTCCTATAGACCGTGACCAAATCGAACTCACCCTCTGAACGAGTGAGGATCTCCTCACAAGAGAGAGGTTTCTCCGCTTCTGCAAGCAACCGGATCAAAGCCTTGCGCGGTTCCGTTACCCGCAGGGCAGAGGATTTCAAGGTTTCCATGGCTGACTCGACTAAACTATAAGCATTTGCCTTCATCAATTCCGTAAAGATGGGTAAAATAGCTATCTGCGCCAGTCAAAACGACCGATAACATGAGGCATATGTTTGGATGTCACTCGCGCGCCGGTCGCCTACTTTGTAAAACAGCTAGGCCGATATCGACACAATCTTCATTGCTTTAGCTTGCCTTTTCATGGGAAACTTGTCCCAAATTACACAATGAATAATCGATACTCTCTCCTCATTCTCTGTGCACTTTGCCTTTCGGGAGCTTGCTTCGCTCAGTCGATTCACGATGCTGACAGCTACCCCCTGCGTAACATCGACCAAGCTGTCAAAATGGCAGATGAGTCGCGAGTTTCCATCGACGGTGCCTTCCTTCGACAAAATCGTGGCGAGGAGGATGAGTTCGTCTTCGAGGACACCCAAGGATCCGACATTGTAGTTTACGACCGGCAGGCTGGTCAATCGATTCGCTTGAATACACCCGCAATCATCTTCGGTGAGGTCGACCGTGGGTTGTTGAAGACTGAAATTAATTTGCATTCGGTAAATTACGAAAGGACTCCGGCTTCACCGGGTTCAGCCTCTCTAGCCCAATCAAAACAGACGACTTCCAGCGCAAAGGTTGCGACAACTGCCGCTCTCAAAGCCGCAGAAGACGGGCTCTTCATTCATCTGAGCAGCGGCCCCGACGCTCCCCGGCGAGTGGCCATGGCAATGACTATGGCGGCCGCTTTTGCGGCGGATCATCCTGTTTTGATTTATGCCGATCTCGACGCAGTCGAGCTATTCACTAAGGATGCCCCGACGATTGCAGCCGAAGGCTACCAGCCCATTAACGAACAGCTAACACGTCTGAAAACCAATGGCGTCATGCTCCGCGTGTGCCCGACCTGTCTCGCTGCAGCTGGCTACTCATCGACCGACTTAGCAGAGGGTGTCAAGCTGGCCGACAAGCGCGAATTCTTCAGTTTTACGGATGGTCGTATCATCTCTGTCGACTATTGATACCGAGATCCGTTTGAGCTGATCTATTTATGGTTTAATGGAACTCAAAAGATGTTCTCCGGACAGAGCTCCCAGCTCTGGGCGAAGGTCAAATTAATGATGGCATACTGTTTTTCGGCAAAGCAGGAAATTACGCGAATGCCCCACTACAAGAAAAAGTCCTCCTAATGCGTTGAGCAGAGCATGGGGCGCGATACCGCCGAACCCCGCTGCCCCAGTCCCCGCAGACTCGCTTTGCCTTGGGTGTAAGGCGCAACAGCCGCCACCCGCGACGTGTTCCCCTGCCGAGGCAGCCGATTGTGCATTTACCAAGGCGATACCCTCTTCCGCTGGAGCAACCGCCCCGAGCACCAAGTCGCGATGAGCAAGCCGCTCGGCCGTGAAAGCACTCAACAGAATGCCCAGGCCAAGTATACCGGCACCGAGAACCCAGCGATCCTTGTGGCGGCGACAACCGCTGAAAAGAGCCAAACAAGTCGTGGGGATCACGAGAAAAAGCATCCAGAGATGGAAATCTTTATCCACCCAGAAAGTCGTCCCAATGATCGGCAGGGCAACGAGTAGAATCGGCGTCACCAAACAATGGATACCACAGACCACTGCCATGCTGACAGCGAGTCGATCTAGCAGGCCGCCTTTGGCCCGCCCAGTTTTTGCAATCGAACCGTTCATCATTTAAAAATCGAGGCTTGTCCGTATCCCAACACTTCGGCCTGGACTGAGTGCATAGCCCTTATAGGTGTCGAGAAAGTCGCGGTAGTCTTCGTCTGCTAAGTTCTTGACGAATAGATCCACCCGCAGATCCCTGTAGCGGAAGCCGAACCCAAGGTCGAGCAAGGTGTAGGCATCCGTCGAAGCAGTGCCGAAGTTAGGATTCCCGTCGAACTGGGAAAACGGCTCCTGCGGCCCCGCCGAATCTTTCGAGCGGGCGTGGCGGATGCCGATGCGGAATTCGGGCGACTCCATCCAGCCGAGCGAATCGCGATGGAAGACCGCTTCGAGGCGGAGCTGATCCGCGGGCAACAGCGGCACGTCGCCGCCACGGTCGAGCTCGCCACGCACCCACTCATAAGCGCCCTCAAGCGTCAACCAATCTGTCGTGCGGTGGGTGACAGTCAAATCGCCGCCATAAAGCAGCGCATCGTCTTGGTCGGCGACGAAGGTTGGAGGCGTACCAGGGAGTCCAGAGTCCGCTAAAAAGATGTAATCGGAAAACGAAGTTACATAAGCCGTGGCCGTCCAATCCAGTCGATCGGAGCGCCAACGCGCCTGCAAATCACCACCCAAAGAGGTTTCTTCGTCGAGATCGGATCTGCCTATTTGAATAGCGGCAACCCCACCATGGATTCCATTCGCATACAACTCAAAGAGACTGGGCGCACGGAAGCCGCGGTTCAAATTACCAGCCAGCGCCAAGGAATCATTGACCTGATAGATCGCGCCAAGGGAAGCGGTCAGAACATTGTAATCATTCTCCAGTTCCGCTCCGGGTGGTGGCAGGTTGGGCTTTCGCGTTTGCGAGCGATCTGCTTTCTGAGAGCGATAGTCGTAGCGTAAACCAAACTCAAAAGTCCAGGGATCCTCAACCATTCGCCCCAGCCCGAATAGGGCGAGATTTTCAACCTGCCCGCCGGGGGTGAACGCCCCCAGGCCTTTGGACTCCTGCTCCTCGTAAAGCCCCTCAAAACCTAAAGTGCCCGAGAACCGATCCTCGACCGTTCCGCGTATAAACTCTGTGCGCACAGTGTGACTTTGCCGCTCAAGATCAACATTCCGATTTTCCACAGGTAGCGGGGTGCCCGGTGCGTTCGCGTAGCGGAGATTCTGATTCCAAGTATAGCTGGCGCGCCAATCCCAGTTCGCCGAAAGAACACCTGCCAAGTCCGCCTGCAGCAGATTATTTTCCAGCTGAACCCCAATCCCTGTGCCGTCTGGCTCTAAGTAATTATTCGCGTGTTCCCAACGTTCGTAGCGCAGCGTCGCCTCAGTCGTACCAAATAGATAGCCGACTTTGACCATACCGTTTCGCTGCTCAAAATCCGTGAAGGGCAGCTCACCATCAAAACGCGGTATATCCGAGGGCTGACCGGACGGCGAGCTCCCATTCCAAGTCTCGACATCAGGCACTTCAAGGTTCCCCGCATCGCGATAAACAAAGGCACCGACCACACCCCAACGCTCACCAGCGACCCCAAATTGCACTCCGCCAGTATGCAGATCGTTGCCGCTCTCGTAACCGTAGGTAAAACGCCCACTCTGCCTAACCTGATCAGGAGCCGCATAATCAATGCGCGGACTGATCGCGTTGACCGCACCACCAAAGGCATCCGAGCCATAAAGAATTGAAGAAACACCGCGCACCAACTCAACGCGCTCTGCTAAAAAGGGATCGATATTCGGTGGGTGACGCACGCCGAATTGTTGATAGTTCACCCCAATGCCATCCTGCAGCATCCGGATGCGGGTGCCCGAAAGACCACGAATGACCGGTTTGCCGACCCCTGCTCCAGTCGAGATGCTGGAGACACTGGGTAAGTAATCGAGACTCTCGCCGAGGCTCGCCGTCTGCAGGCGTAATTTCTCATCGCCACTCAAAACCGAGATGTCTGAAGCGGCCTCAAAGGCGCGCATCGGGAGTGCTGTTCCCGTCACCACATACTCCGGCAGCTGGACAACACGCTCGTTCAACACCTCTCCTTCCACAGATCGATCCACCTCATTAACTTCTGCCGCAAGTGGAAGCGTGAGCACTATCAGCGAACTGAAGACAGATCGCCAATTCTTCGATATTTCTAATAACTTTGCTTTATTCATAATGGCGGAGAGTTATGAAACTCGCCCATTAATGCAAGTCTTTTGCATTAATAGATTCAGGGTGCTTGCAGAATAAAATAGGATCAAAATAAAAATATCTAAACTACCCTTGACTTATCGTATATCGCCGATATGCGTTTATAGAAAATGGCAACCACTAAAAAATCTCTCTTCCCCGCAGAACAAGTTGCGCTGGCAACCTTTGCCGGTGCGCTCGCGCACCCCGCGCGTATCGCCATCATCGGGCTCCTCCAGGATCAAGGCGAAGCTTGCTGCGGCGAAATCGTTCAGGCCTTGCCACTGGCGCAAGCCACCGTCTCCCAGCACCTGCAGGCACTCGACAAGGCCGGGCTGCTCCACCACCGCCAATCGGGGCCGAAGGTCTGCTACTCGCTCAATTGCGATTCCTTACGCAGTTTCTGCCACAGCTTTCAGTGCACACTCGGCACCAACTAAAAAATCTAAAACACCCACCATTTTATGAGTACACAAACCACACCCACCCAAAATTCAAATTCCACTCGCATCGTCATCGTCGGCGGCGTGGCCGGCGGTGCATCCGCTGCAGCGCGCCTGCGCCGCTTGGATGAAACCGCGTCGATCATCCTCATCGAGCGCGGCGCGGACGTCTCGTTCGCCAATTGCGGCCTCCCTTACCACATCGGCGGCGAGATCGAAGATCGCAGCAAGCTTTCTGTGCAAACGCCCGAAAGCCTAAAGGCGCAACTCGCCATCGATGTGCAAGCCCGCACCGAAGCGATCTCTATCAACCGCGAAGCCAAGACCCTGCGTATCCGCAGGTTGGATACAAATACCGAAGAAGACATCGCTTACGACAAGCTCATCCTCTCTCCCGGAGCTTCGCCCCTCAAACCGCCGCTGGAAGGCATCGACCTACCGGGCATCTACACTCTGCGTAATTTGCAGGATATGGATCGCATCAAGACCGCCGCCGAATCGGCCAAGAGCGTCCTCGTCATCGGCGCAGGCTTTATCGGCCTCGAAATGGCCGAGCAGCTCATTCACTTGAAAAAAGACGTCACTCTGATCGAGCTGGTCGAGCAAGTCCTCCCTCAAATGGATCCCGAGATGGTGCGCGCGGTGGAGCAGGAGTTGATGGATAACGGCGTCAATTTACTCCTCGGCGACGGTATTTCCGGCTTCAGCCAAGGCGAGGGCAGCGCTCTAAACGCTAAGCTCAACTCCGGCAAAACACTCACCGCCGACATGGTCATCCTCTCCATCGGCGTCCGCCCGGAAAATCAATTAGCTAAAGACGCCGGTCTCGAACTCGGGGCACGCGGCCACATCCAGGCCAACGGCCACATGCAAACCTCCGACCCCGACATCTACGCAGTCGGCGATGCCAGCGAAACCATCGACCCCATCCTCGGCGGACCCACCGCCATCGCCTTGGGCGGCCCCGCCAACCGGCAAGGGCGCACCGCCGCCGACCACATCATTCTCGGCGATGAGGCCAAGCCCTATCCCGGCTCCATCGGCACCTCCATCGTGCGTGTCTTCGACGTGGCCGCCGGCGTGACCGGTCACAGCGAGAAACGCCTCCAGCAAATGGGTATCGATTACCAAAAAACCATCGTCACCGACTTCAACCACGCCAGCTATTTCCCCGGAGCCACCCACCTGACGGTTAAGGTTCTTTGGGAAAAATCGACTGGCCGCATTCTCGGCGGACAGGCCAACGGCATCGAAGGCGTCGATAAGCGCCTCGACGTACTCGCCACCGCGATCAAAGGCCGACTCACCGTAGACGAACTCGAGCACCTTGAGCTGGCCTACGCGCCGCCCTTCGGCGCGGCCAAAGACCCGCTCAACACCGCAGGCTTTTCTGCCAACAACATTCGTAGCGGCAAAGTCCGCCCGGTTTACACCATGGCCGAAGCCGAGGGTACCCAATTGGTCGATACACGCCCCGCCGAAATGGCAGCGCTCAAACCCATCCCGGGTGCGATCAACATCCCCTACCCTGTCTTGCGCAGCCGACTCGGCGAATTGGATAAGTCCAGGCCCATCACCACGATCTGTGCACTTGGTAAGATGAGCTACTTTAGCGCCCGCATCCTCTCCCAAAACGGCTTCGACGTTCAGGCCCACGTCGGCGGCTGGAAAACCGAACAACGCCCTCAGTCTCCCACTTCCCAAGAAACCACCATGAACGATACCAACCCATCCAAAGACACCACAGCAGTCCCTGCAGGCGAAACCATCCAGCTCGACTGCACCGGCATGGCCTGCCCCGGCCCCATCCTCCGGGTCAAGGAAGCCGCCGCGAAACTCAGCGCGGGCCAGATCCTCGAAATCCGCGCCTCCGATGCGGGCTTCAAGAATGACCTGCCCGCCTTCTGCAAGGCCAACGGCTACGAATGCCTCAGCGTGGAAAAGGACAAAGGCATCGTCACCGGTCGCCTCAGCCGAGGTGCCGCCTGCCCCGTGGCGGCCACGCCCGCCAGCTCCCGTAACGGAGCCACCATCGTGGTCTTTTCCGGGGAGCTCGACAAGGCGATGGCCGCCTATGTCATCGCCAATGGAGCGGTCGCCATGGGCGGCAAGGCCACCCTCTTCTTTACCTTCTGGGGTCTCAACGTGCTGCGCAAAGACCCGGCGCCTGAAATCAGTGGCAAGAGCTTCATGGACAAAATGTTCGGCTGGATGCTCCCACGCGGCGCCAACAAGCTGCCACTCTCCCAAATGCACATGGGCGGCCTCGGCACCTGGATGATGAAAGACCGCATGGCTGGCAAAAAACTGCCCAACCTCCCCGGCCTGATGGAAGACGCCCGCAAATCCGGCATCCGCCTAGTCGCCTGCACCATGTCGATGGAAGCCATGGGCATCCGCGAAGAAGAGCTCATCGACGGCGTCGAGCTCGGCGGCGTCGCCGAATACCTCGGTGCCGCCTCCGAAACGCATGCTAACTTATTTATATAATGAAAATCCAGCACCTCCTCATTCCCTCCGTTTGCATCGCACTTCTCAGTGCGTGCAGCGATCAAACAACCGCACCCGTCGCAGAAAACCAAATGAGCGACGAAGCCTACATCGAGCAAAGCCGAGAGACGGTACTGGCTCTCAAAACAGCGCTGATGACGGAGCTACAAACTGCGATTAAAGCGAACGGCGTGGCGGCGGGGATTCAAGTTTGTCAATCCGTGGCACAACCGACGACCGATGGCGTGCCCGCAGGTGACCCGAAAACCAAGATCAGCCGCACAGCGTTGCGCGTTCGTAATCCGGCCAACGCTCCCGATGCCACTTCAACCGCCATTCTTGAAGAGTGGACACAAAGCGTGTTGGCAACCAGCCAGTCTCCGACACCCGTGGTTTCACGCGAAGGCGATAGCGTCATCGTGCACCATCCGATCCTGCTGCAAGAAGGCTGCGTCGCGTGTCATGGAAATCCGGATACATTTGCCCCCGAGGTCGCACAAGCACTACAGACCCTCTATCCGAATGACGAAGCCACCGGCTTCGCAGTCGGCCAGCTAAGAGGCGCGTTTCGTATCGAATATCAGCGGTAGCTGCGTGCTACAGCAGCAGTTTCGATTGAAAGTTGCGGTTACAAATCTAAAACGCGGGCTAAAGCACAATGCCATTGCCTATTTGTTTCGGGAGACGCCACTAGCGTGGCATCGCTACAAGAAACGATAGGGGTAGGAATGGGGCATTCTCTTGAGCCGCAGCCAAAAGCTACGCAGACCGTTCGCCCGACCTCGCCGATCTCTGCTTGATTTGCCTGAGTGAACAACACCCTAAAAGACCGGTCGTAACAGTGGACGGAGATTTTCCGAGTTTTGCCTGTAATGGAAGTTTACTTTCATGAAACCTTCAAAGGCGGCATAGGTAAATCCATACTAGCGGCGATGGCTCGAATTAGGCTGCGTTCGTCATCGTCGATTTTATTGTCGGCAAGAACGGTGTGAATGGCCGCCTCCAAAATGGCTTTTTTCTGTGAGCCAGGTAATTGGGCGAAAAGACAGAGGGCCTGATCAAGGGCGTCCAGGTCGATGGCATCCTGGGGTAGCAAACTCGGGCGTTGGAGGAGTAATTGCCCGCATTTTTTCAGTCCGGCATCAAACGCGTTTTGGGCGGTATCACCTTCCAGTTGGGCGCAGTGGACGAGGGCGGAAAGAGTCAGTTGGATTGGAGCTTCGAGCTCTTTGGGGCTGCGCGATTGCGGGCGACGACTGGGGTTCTTTCGGTTTTCCGCAAAATTTCGGGTGATCCGAAGCAGCGCGAGCTCTTCCAAGTTAATCACACCGTCTGCATTGGCCATTTCCCGCATGCCAGCCTGGATGATTGAGATTTGCTCGCCGCCCTGGGCGATGGCTTTGGGCAGAGCAATCTCAAGAAGGGCAAAGCGGCGATCGGCATCCAAATTCTGCAGTTCTGGAATCCACCCGCGCACGGCTTCGATTCCCTCAGGATCCAGTTTGGCCGATAGTCGTTTTAATTGTGGTTCGGGGTCAGCGGCGCCTCCGGAGATAATTGCGAGCGCCAGAAGTGCAGCCATGGCTGCTTCCGGGGACTGTTGCAGCTTATCCAACTGTGGGCTGATCTGCTCGCGGACTTTTTCAGCATAGAGAATCGTCGCCGCGCCTAAGGTGCCGATCGATTGCATAAAGGCTTCGGGGTCTTGGCCTTTGGAGCCCTTGGCTTTTGTGCTCGATTTTTGAACTGTAGCGCGGGAGGAGGCGCGTTTTGCTTGCGCGAATTTGCCGTCCCAGTTGGGCTCGATGGCTCGAATCCTTTGGTCGAGGGGAGGGTGTGTCGCGAAAGCGCCACCGAAGCTGGACTTGAAAGCGCTGGCAAAGAAGCAGTGGGCTAACTCCTCTGCATGTGGATTTTTAACCTGCCCGAGGGTGCTATGAGCGCCGATCTTTTTCAGCGCGCCGCCAATACTGTCCGGGTTCCGGGTAAATTGTATGGCCGCGGCGTCGGCCAGAAACTCGCGTTGGCGGGAGATGGCGCTTTGGATGAGTCGACCAAAGAGCACCCCGATGTAGCCGATGGCCATGATGGCTAGAGAGAGGGCAAATATCGCCAGCATGGCACCGCCACCTTCTTTGCTCCGGCGTGAGCCACGCATCATGCTACCATGGGCGGTGGCTCGCAAGACGACGCGACCCAGCACGGCAATTGCGAGGATGCCAAAGAGGACGCCGCACAGCCGAATGTTGAGCCGCATATCTCCGTTCAGGATGTGGCTGAACTCGTGCGCAACGACGCCCTGAAGCTCATCACGCGATAAGTTACGAATACAACCGCGGGTGACTGCGATGGCAGCATCGGCGGGCTGAAACCCAGCGGCAAAGGCATTGATGCTTTCTTCTTCCAGGATGAAGACCTCAGGCATTGGCGTGCCCGAAGCGATGGACATTTCCTGGACGATGTTGAGGAGCTTTCGCTCGTCGGGATCGTTCGTGGCGGAATCGACCGGGCGACCACCCACAGAGCGAGCGACGGCGCCGCCACCGGAGCGGAGTTGGGCGATTTTTATGCTTGCGCAAGCGACGACCAGAACGACGACCCCGAGAACCGTCCAAAGGAGCAGAGTCGGCTGCCATAGGTCGATGCCCGGGGCTTGTTCAGATGCCTTTGTTAGTAAAAAGAAATTGGCTGCAACCACCACCGCGTAGAGGGCGGCTGCGATACTTAGAACAGCCAGCACAAAAAGCACGACCATCCGTTTCGTGCGGAGGCGGGCATCATCCTGGGCTTGAAAAAAATCCATCAGGAGCGCGGTGTAGGTATTTCCAAATGAGTCATACAGCGAGGCTTTTAGAAGCTAACTTTAACCGCTTCACGCTCAGCCTGTTCGGTGATTTCAAACATTTGGGCTTCTTTGAAATTAAAAGCACCCGCAAAGATGTTGGCGGGGAAGCTTTCGCGCTTCGTGTTATAGGTCATGACTGAGTCGTTATAACTTTGGCGGGCAAAGGCTATTTTGTTTTCGGTCGAAGATAGCTCTTCCGTCAGCTGAGCCATATTCTGATTGGCTTTAAGATCCGGGTAAGCCTCAGAGAGGGCGAAAAAGCGACCCATTGCACCAGTGAGTGCGGTTTCCGCACCCATGAGTGCCTTAATCGCGCTTGGATCGTCAGGAGTGGCGGCGGCTTTTTGTTCCGCGCTGGCCGCGCCGTTACGGGCTTGGATGACCGCTTCGAGGGTTTCACGCTCGTGGCTCAAATAAGCCTTCGCAGTTTCCACGAGATTTGGAATCAAGTCGTAGCGCCGTTTTAATTGGACGTCGATCTGCGCGAAGGCGTTTTTAAATCGGTTTCGCAGGCTGACGAGGGCATTGTAAATCCCCATCGCATACAGACCGAGGACGATGAGTATGAAAATAAATAGGCCAACGAGGATAAGGAGGATAGTGGTGGCAGTCATAAGAACGATAGATATGGAGATTTATAATGTTAAGAAACTAACGACTTGATTAGTTTGTTTTAAAATCGAATGCAAGGGTGTATTATAATGACTTCTTCGGTGGGGTGTGATTTTTCCCACGGGGTAACTTTTGTTTAAAGCCAGACCGTTCTGTGCAGTTTCAGACCTCACTAAACGACCTCGTTTCTAGCAAAAGTGTGAGCAAGTTCAATTCCCCAAAATCTGCTAATTGTC
>Ga0222650_1001532_pt1 | contig 11123 bp, 8 predicted proteins | sample AntAcemetagen367_FD_179820 | JGI IMG/M metagenome (GOLD analysis project Ga0222650, IMG submission 179820) | Saline water microbial communities from Ace Lake, Antarctica - #367 | ecosystem: Environmental > Aquatic > Non-marine Saline and Alkaline > Saline | place: Antarctica: Ace Lake | collected...
AGAAGCTGAAGATCCCGGTCTGGATACACACGCACGATACCGCCGGGCTCGGCGCGAGCACCTACATGTCGGCCATCGATGCGGGCGTGGACGCGATTGACCTGTCGGTTTCTCCCTTTGCCAATGGCACCGGCCAGCCCGACACCACTCGCATGTTGGCCATGATGGAGGGGCATCCCCGCTGCCCCAAAGTCAGCGACGAGCAGCGCAAATCTCTGCGCGAAGTCCGCACACACCTTGGAAAAGTTTACGCAGAGATGAGCGAGTTCACCAGCCACAAGAACGAGGTGATCGATGTCGACACGCTCGAATACCAAGTGCCCGGCGGTATGCTCTCGAACTTCCGCACCCAGCTCAAAGAGCAGAAGATGGAAGATAAGTTTGAAGAAGTCTTCCGCGAAATCCCCGTCGTGCGCGAAGCGCTCGGCTGGATCCCCCTCGTCACGCCGACCTCGCAGATCGTGGGGATGCAAGCCTTTCTGAATGTAAAGTTTGGCCGCTGGAAACAAATCTCACCCCAGGCCGCCGACATCGCGCTCGGCTACTACGGCCAGTGCCCCGCCGCTGTCGATCCCGAGGTGCAAAAGCTCGCCGCCAAGCAAGCCGGCAAAGAGCCAATCACCTGCCGCCCTGTCGAAGCACCCGGCGCCGTGCACAAGCACATGGATGATCTGCGCAAGGAACTGAAAGCGAAAAACTTCCCCAGCGACGACGAGCACTGCGTGATCCACGCCATGTTTCCGCCGCAACTCGAGAAGCACCTCAAGGGCGAAGGCCCCAAGGCAAAACCAGTCGCGATCCCCGTTGAAACACCCAAAGCCGCCCCGGTGGCCGCGGTCGCCAGTAGCGGCGGCAGCACCAGCGGCCCGCAAAAGAAATACGGCCTCACCATCAACGGCCAACGTATCGAAGTCGGCGTCGAGGAGATTCTTTAGATGAAATTCCAATTGCCTTTCGGGCGTCAACAATTAACAGTCGTGAGATGGCGTCTATTCTAAAAAAGGAAACTGCTCCGAAAAAGCGCAAGTCTATCAGCAAACTAGAGATCTCGGAGAGACTAGTCGAGTTGGATCTCGCGCAAACCAGCGCGATTCGTGATCTAGAAATGGATATCAAGGAAGCAAATGGCATCGATTCCAAGACAGTGCTTGCTGCGGCTCGCAAGGCCATTGCATGAAGGTGCGTTTCCATCCGCTTGCTAGACGGGAGTTGATCGCAGCGGCACTATACTTGGATAAGGAAGCGCACCTTGGTGCAGATTTTCTAGACGAATATGGAAAATGGGAATCCGAACTAAAGGTTTGCCCAGAGTTTTGCCCCGAAATCGGAATGGGCATCCGAAAAGGGATTTTAAAGCGTTTCAAATATTTGGTCGGCTACAAAATCAAAGGAACAGGTCGTCAAAACCATGTCCGCATTTTGTATATTCGCCACTTCTCACAGAATCGCAAGGACTGGGATTCACGCACATGACTTAGGGATAGCTTCCTTGGAGTCAGCCTCTCATCAAATGCGGCCGCCTAGAGGCGGGACTCCAACCTGACTCTGAAGCGCGACCAAGGTCGCACACTACAATTTTAGCAAGGCCGCATAACCCTCACGAAAGCTCGGGAACTTCGGCTGCCAGCCGAGCACATCCCGCGCCTTCGCGTTGCTCACCAAGCGGTGCGGCATGCGTCCGCCGCGTCGCTTCAGGCGCTCGGAGATGTTTTCAGGGTTGAAGACTGGCGCAGGTAATTTGAGCGCCGCCGATAGCTCGGCCATCATCTCCGCCTTAGTCGTCGGTGTGTCGTCTGTCACATTATAAATACCTGAAGGTGCCTTCCCACTCAAGGCCACGCAGATCGCTGAGACGATGTCTTCCAGCCGAATCATATTGAGCGCATAGTCACCGCGCCCCGGGATTTCGCCTGCACCTGCGCGCAATTGATCGAGCAAAAAGTGCCGCCCTGGCCCGTAGATCCCAGTCAAGCGCAGCGCATACCAGCTCGGTAAAAATCCAGCTTCCGCCAAGAGCGCTTCCGACTCCACGATCACTTGCCCCGTCGCCGGTGCCTCGCTGGTATCGGACGATTCATCCACCACTGCTCCGCCATCTTGCGGATACACCGAGGTGCTACTGGTGTAAACATAGCTGCGAATTGAGCGCGACTTAGCCCATTCCAGTATCGAGCGCTGCCCTTCCAGGTAGGACTTCTGGTAGCCCGCGATGCCGCCACCCGCTGAGCTGACGCAATTCACCACGCCCGCATACTGCCCGTTCAACTGCCCATGCCAGTCGTGCGAATCGAGCTCCGCCACCACCACTTCCTGCAGCCCCAGCCCCCGCAGTTCAGCCGCCTTTGCGACATTACGCGTCAACGCGCCGACACGCACGCCTTGCTCGATCAGGTGCAAGGCCAGCGCCTTGCCTACATAGCCGCAGCCAAAGATGATCACAGATTCGGGGAGTTTTTTAGAAGTGTTCATTTTGTTTTCCAAAGCTTGCGCAAGACCTCGACTCAGCCAACATTTGCCCACAATGCAAACCGCACAACCAGAAAAAGTCCGCGCCTACCTGCTCGATCTCCAAGATCGAATCTGCCGCGCACTGGAGGCCGAAGACGGCGCAGCTACCTTTTTGGAAGACAGCTGGGCACGCGCCGAAGGCGGCGGCGGGCGCTCGCGCGTGCTGACTGAAGGCGCCGTTTTTGAAAAAGCAGGCATCAACTTTTCCGACGTGCAGGGCAGCCAGCTGCCCGCCTCGGCCACGGCCACGCGCCCCCAGCTCGCCGGTGCTAAGTTCCGCGCCATGGGCGTCTCACTGGTGGTGCACCCCCGCAATCCACACGTGCCCACTACCCACATGAACGTGCGCTACTTCTACGCCGAGCCGGCCGCAGGCGAGCCAATTTGGTGGTTTGGCGGCGGCTTCGATCTCACGCCCTACTACGGCCGGCGCGCAGACGCCATCCACTGGCACCAGACCGCGCGCGCCGCCTGCCAACCCTTCGGCGCGGCGCTTTATCCCAAGTTTAAAAAGATTTGCGACGAATATTTCTATCTCCCCCACCGCGAAGAGCCGCGCGGTATTGGCGGCCTCTTTTTTGACGACTACTCCGCGGGTGGCTTTGCGCAAGCCTTCGCATTTATGCAATCCGTAGGCGATCATTTTGTGCCCGCGTATCAGCCCATCGTCGCCCGCCGCAAGAGCGAGCCACACACCGAAGCAGAGCGCCAGTTCCAGCTCTACCGGCGCGGACGCTACGTCGAGTTCAACCTCGTCTATGACCGCGGCACCCTCTTCGGCCTGCAGAGCAAAGGCCGCACCGAATCCATCCTAATGTCGCTCCCCCCGCTCGTGCGCTGGGACTACGACTGGCACCCCGCACCCCACACCCCCGAAGCCGAGCTCTATGAAGTCTTCCTAAAACCCCAAGACTGGGCTAATATGAAAGCTGAGACTTGAGACCTGAGACCTGAGACCTGAAGTTCTGCCTCTAATTTCTTCGCACACAATTTCGAGTTAGAATTAGCTTCCATAACCCAACTCAGACCTCAAGTCTCAAACTCCATCTTCCCTCAGCCCTCAAGTCTCAAGTCTCAGCCCTCAGCCCTCCCTCCCCTCCTTCCCCTCCTCCAGCCTTCATCCCTCCCTACCATGACTCCCAGAGAACGCTTCCTTGCCGCTGCCCACCAGCAACCTGTCGACCGCGCGCCCATTTGGCTGATGCGCCAAGCCGGGCGCTACCTACCCGAATACCGCGCGCTCAAAACTGAGCACGACTTTGTCACCATGGTGCGCACACCCGAGCTAGCTGCCGAAGTCACCTTGCAGCCACTGCGCCGTTTTCCGCTGGATGCCGCGATCATCTTTTGTGACATACTCGTCATCCCCGAAGCGCTGGGCCAAGGCTACCACTTCCGCGAGCAAGGCGGGATCGGGATGGACTACCTACTCGACAGCAAGGCCAAAATCGAAGCGCTCGACGCCACCAAGATCGCCGATAATTTAAAATATGTCGCCGACGCGCTTTCGCTTACCCGCAGCAAGTTAGGCGAAGATACCGCACTGCTCGGCTTCTGTGGCTCACCTTGGACGCTGGCCTGCTACATGATCGAGGGCGGCTCTGCCAAGGACTTTATCAAAATCAAGCAATTAGCATGGGGGCAACCCGAGCTCTTCGAGCAACTGATGCAGAAGCTCACGGGTGCCATCGTCGAGTATTTACACATGCAGATCGATGCCGGAGCCGACGCCCTGCAGATCTTTGATTCATGGGGTGCGATCTGTCCCGCCACGCACTACCAAGCTTGGTCACTGCGCTGGATTCACCATATTATTAAAGAGCTCAAAGAGCGCGTGCCCGTCATCCTCTACGCCAAAGGCATGGGGCATAAAGCGCCCGACCTCATGCACACCGGCGCGAAGATCATCAGCCTCGATTGGACGATGAACCTACGCCGCATGAGGCAAAGCATCGGCCACGGCGCAGCCGTGCAAGGTAATCTCGATCCCGTTGTCCTGACCACGACGCCCGAGATCGTGCGCCGCGAAGCCCAGCGCGTGCTCGACGACGCCGGCCAGCAGCCCGGCTTCATCTTCAACCTAGGCCACGGCATGATCCCCACTGCCAAGATCGAATGTGTCGAAGCGCTAATGGAAGTCGTCACCGGGCAGAAGAACGCGTAACTCACCTTTTTCCGAAAGCCTTTAAAATATCAGAAGATGCCTAGACTAACATTTTTAAAACGATTACATCTCTTATTTGCAGGGATCGTCACTTGTCTTTTTTCCTTCGGCGGCTGCGCGAGTCGCCCCAGTTCCTCGCCAGAAATTGAATGGACTGCGTATCAAATACGAGAGGTGGCGGCTGCCAGCTTGAATCAAGATTCTGGCTGGGCGGCCGCTGAAAATCAAGCGGCTCCTATTCGCTACGATGCTCCCTTCCGTATTCGATTCGAAGTAGAGTCGGCGAGCAAGGCACCCTTCATCGGTGAGCTTCGGCTCCAATATAGAAAAGAGGGAGGCGATTGGAGGATGATCGGGCTCTCCGATTTTCCTTATCCGCGCTACGCCACACCAGAGCTCAGCCTTCTAGCCACAGCGCCCTACGCCTACGGCGAGGAGACAGAAGATCTCCTCACGGGTTCTGTGCTCAGTCACGAGGAGGGCATCGGGCTAAAAGGAGTGCAGGCGACGCCACTTTTTCAGCTGGCCAGTCAGTCGACCGAATGGGAGTGGCCGCTGGTTATCCGACGTTTCTACGATGGCGACGGGTGGAACGAAGATGGTCTTAAATTTGAGATTCGTATGGTTGATGCATCGGGGCGTCCGCTTCGCGGCCTTGAGCCCATCGTATTGACTGGCTATGCCGCGCCGGGACACCTCGGGGGCACTTTCATCGAAACGCCTGCTCGGATCGGGCCTTATCAGAGCTCGAGTGGCCGTCTCTACTTCCTGATGGAACCGACTGAGACCTTTAATTCTTTTATGGTCGTGGCATCCGACGATCACGGTGTGAGTTGGAGAGAAATCGATGGCGCGGGGCGACCCTCGATTGGTGACCTCGAAGGCGTCGGCTCGGTCTTTAAAGACGGCATTATCCACATCGTGCATCAGACATCGGACGAGGTGGTCTATCACGCATTCGCCACTAAAGATTCCAAAATGGGGGCGGACGGATGGATCGTCGATTCGCGACTGATCGCGCAGCCGACCGAGCCACCGACCCAGTCGGCGGCGATGGCCACGCGAGGGGATGAAAGCTTGGTCGTGGTCTACGGAAACGAAAGCGGAGGCTTTCTTCACTTAAGTGGTGCAGATTTTCAATGGGCGACTGCTCCAATCGATTTGGAAACCAAGGCGGTGACCGGCCTGTCCGGTTTTCAGGCGGCCACGGGAACGGATGGAGACAGCTTTGTCGTTTTCACAGCGGAGGACGGCAGTGGCTGGATGCGTATTCTCGATGCTGAGGGTGCCTTGTCCGAACCGCTATTAATTACGCAGGGTCTCGGCCTAGATGATGCGGAGAACGGTGCCATCCTACCGATCATCGCGCTGCCCTCTGGAGGCATCCTTGTCATCTACCGGAGAGACGACGGTTCCTTGTGGGAGCGAGTCTGGAAACGCAATGAAGGATTCGGTTCCGCTCGTTCGATTCTCGGGGCGACCGTCGTTTCGGGCGCAGTCGATTCCGATCAAGTGGGCGCCGATGCGATTGAGTTTGAGGGAACCGTTCATTTACTTTACATCGACGAGGCCACCCGCTCGATCAATTATAATCAGAGAGCCTTGGACGGAGCTTGGTCGGCTAATAAACGCCTGGTCAGTGAGATCGATGCCGCTTGGGTGCGAGGCAACGTGATCAAAAATGAGAACGGCAAAATGGTTTACGGCTTTGTCTACGACGCCGGTTCACAGGGAGGTGCCGGTATGAATCGTTTCGACACTGTCTCATTCACGGATTAATGCTCAAGACCCAGCGCCTTGAAAATTTCAGCGAAGTCAAATGCTGAAATGGCTCGGTCGTTATCACAGGTATAGAACAGACCTTTGGGGTAGCGAGCCGTCGCCAGCGGGCTTGCCCAGACGCCATCTGTATTCAAAGTATACTGCCCCTTGAAGCTGCCTAAGTGCTTTAGCGTGACTCGGTCAAAAACGTGAAAAAGATTCTCCACTTTGCTTTGATCGGTGATGATCCAGTAGCCTTCGGTTTCGGATGTGGGATACAGCGCGATCCCCTCGACCTGAGCCTTGAAGATGCCTTCACCCATATTCACGCCAGTGTAATGACCCTCCAGGTCGTAGAGCTTGACCGAGCGCCCTCGTTCCCCGTCCTCCAGCTCTTCGGCAACCAGTAGCCGATTGTGCACCGGGTCTCCGTGGATCGACTCGACGACGAAGAGTCGCCCTGAGCCAGATGTCTCGCCAAAAGCGTCGACCCACTCTGCTTCGGCTGTGGTGCCCTCCGACTCGAAAAGAAAGCGTTGGACACGCTGCCCGAGCTCCGCATCGGCCGGAATGCCTCCCGATTTTGTCTCATAGTTATCCGTGACGTAAACATCAAACTCACGCTCGTTCAGCTTCCGGACATAGAGTCCGTAAGGCTTACCGAGGATCTCTTCTCCGAAACTCGTGAGAGGGATCATAGATGGCAGCGATAGAACTTGCACACGCCGATTATCACGCTCGACGACTAACATAAAATCATCAATGACCCAAATGCCGTTTGGCCGATCAAACTGCCCGAGCTCGATGCCTTGCCCGCCAATACGTTGCAACATCATGCCATTGGTGCCATCGAAGACATTAACAGAGTGCCCCTCCTTGCTGGTGGCAAAGAGTAGTGTCTGTCCCTGCGGGCTTGTCCAACTCGCGGGCGAGTCGATGTTTTCTCTGGCCTGGTCTGTGGTGAAGAAGACTTCATTTACCTGAACAGGCTCAAGTGCTGGTAGTGGTAGTGTCGCGAGCACAAGAATACTGGCCGCAGAAATTTTTGTTTTGAAGGTCATAACTTAGTCTGAGAACTGTGGAAAAACTAAATCCGATTAAAAGGAAGCCCTCACACCAATTGCACCTGAAATACCGTACTCCTCATATTGAGCCATCCGCCCTGAGCCCTTCCAGTAGGCGCGAAAGGGTTCGTTTGTCAGATTATTTACCTCTAGGAATAGGTTTACATTATCAAGAATTTGAACACTGGAATATAAATCGACTTGGAAATAGTCGTCTACGTAACGATCCTCAAATTCATCTTCACCGAGCTGATCCAGGTACTCATCCCGGTAGGAACCACTGAGACGAACGAAGTAGCGATTCCACTCCCAAGCTAAAGACACACTCCCGATCAAGTCGCTCTGCTTGATGAAGGGAGTCGTGGCAAGGCCTCCGCCCCCGGGGCGCTCTGCATCGGCTTCACTGTCTGTAAGAGTAAGATTCGTATCGAGGCTCAGACCGGAGAGCACCCCTGGCAATCCGCTAAACTGTTTTGAGTAGCTCAGCTCCAAGCCAAGAATCTTGCCAGAATCACCGTTCGCAAAGGTCTCTGCTTGAGTCGCTCCCGCGACAATGGCAGCCGCAGCCGCTCCCGAGAACTCTTGGCTATAGATGAAATTATCAATCTGTTTGTAGAAAAGTGCGGCTCCGAAATTACCGTAATCCTGAGAATAATACTGGACGGAAAGATCCCAGTTCATGGCCTCGTATGGATCGAGGTCTGGGTTACCCAGTTCGAACTCACCGGGGTCTCCCTCAACTATTGCTGGGCTGGTCTGGCCAAAGGTCGGACGAGCGATTGTATTCGTCCATGATGCCCGAAGAATCAGATCTTCACGAAACTCACGGCGGAAATGAATTCCGGGCAGAAAGTTTGTGTAGTTTTTATCGAAACTATTGGTGCCAGTGATAATCTTACTGTCACCGTCGCCCTCAAAACCGCTGGTCTCGAACTCTGTGTGTTCCACACGGGCACCGACGATCAGATTCCACTCACCGAGATCGAATGAAGCCATCAAATAGGCCGCGAAGACGTTCTCGTTAGATTCATAGTCTTCAATTCGCGATTCATAGACTCGGTCATTAAATGCGAGGTTATTTTCTGCGTAGTCGAAGATACTCGTATCAAGGTAGGGCAGCGGATTATTAAATGGATTACGCGTGCCAGTGGTTTGAAAAAGATCTGCAGTTTCGATTCCAAAATCACTGGCGGCCTCTTGCTCATCAAAGTCGCTAGTTTTTTCCTTTAGTCGAGTTAAGCCACCAAACTGGATATATTTCAGACGATCACTATCGAAATCGCGCTTGAAATTAGCCTGAGCGCTAAGATCCGTTTCCTGGACAATTTGCTCGCCCGATGTCAGCTCATCGAAATCATAATTGGCCGCATTTGTAATGCTTGGATCTGGCTGGACACGTGGCTGGTATGAATTCGTTCGGGTTACACTTCCTGTGTAGGTGCTTGTATTTTCGTAGACCACCTCTAGGTCGGATGGGGTATCTTCTTCTGCTTGTGACATCGCTAGAGTATAGTCGATGGTCCAGTCATTAATAGTTTGCTCACCTCCGATAGAAGCTACCCAAATACGCATATTTTCTTCGCGCTCTTTGAGTTCGAGTTTCGATACAATGTCATCGTTGGTAAAGCTGTTGGCAGTAACGTTGGAAAAATTCCCCTTGAACTCTGAGTCAGAGCGGTAGCGCACTTCGGTATCTTTGTAGTTGTTATAACTAGTCCGGAAGAAGAACAGTGAATCGGTATTTGCTTGGAATTCCAAATTGGCGGAGACCCCGGTGCGCTCACGCGTCAGATCATACTCGCGATACTGGATTTCTGGAGTCGCTAGATTGCCGGCTTCCGTCCATTCGTCGGCTTCGACATTGTCGGAGCCGAACGTCCGCTCGGAATTTACGAACGTCAAAAAGAGGCCCCATTGCTCTTCAACTCCGAAAGTATCGGCAAATGATCCGTTAAACCGGTAGCCAGTCTCGTCCACTAGATCAGAGTAGAGGGCGGTGCCTGTTAGATTAATTGTGCGGCCCTCTTGGTCAAAAGCACTGGGTGAACGCAGGTTAATGTGCCCGCCGATCGAGTCGCCCGGCTGGTTGGGGAGCACTGCTTTGGTCACTTCGAGTGTGTCCAGAACCTCGATCGGGATTGTATCCAGAAGCGTCGCGCGTCCATCACTGGACGGTGAAGCCAGCTTAATACCATCAATGGATACACTGTTTAGATTCGGGTCGATCCCGCGAATGACCACGAAACGTCCTTCTCCTTGGTCGCGCTCGACCGATACTCCGGGCAGACGGTTCAGAGCCTCAGCGGCATTGGTGTCTGCGAATTGTCCAAAGTGATCGGAAGCGACAATATCCCGCAGATTCTCGGATGACCGCTGAAGATTGGCAGCCCGAGCCGAAGCGGATTGAAAAGAACTCACCGTAAAATCGGTCAGCTCGTAAACATTCATATCCATCGGGACTTCCATTAGGCCAGAGCCATCTGCCCCGACCTGAGCCTCGATTGTCTTAGTCTGAGCACCGACATACCTCACCTCAACTGTGTAAAGCCCAGGTTCGACCCCTTTGATCTCAAAGTATCCACGGCGATTGGTGTTAGTCTCTTTGTCGAGCTTCGGAATCTTGACGACCGCACCCTCCAGAAAGCTACCTGAGGCTTCGTCTGTGACGAAGCCCTCAATTTGGGACGCGGTAGCCATCGCCGTAGCGACGAGCCAAGCTGAAATAAAAGTTAGGAATTTTTTAGTGTGTTTGTTCATAAGAGACCCCACAAAAAGTTCTTTGAAACTGATGGAGCAAGTTCAATTTGACAGGATACTTTAGATATGACTCGGGCGTAATACTGCTGTAACATTCGGCACAATTGACACGAAAATGTAACGCTAGATTGATGACAGAAACCTTGATTAGATAATAAATCCCTATCTACTACTGTAATGATTTCACGACGCGAATTTATCACTAAAGCGGGACTATTGAGCACGGCATTTCTAGGACTCCAGCGGATCAGCCTAGCCGATACCAAGCTACTGGGAGGCATGTCCACTTGTTTAGGCTACGGCAGATTAGTTACGGACGCAGACCGCATCTTCGATCTCCCAAAAGGTTTTAGCTATCGTGTGATTGCACAAACTGGAGAGGTATTGGACAATAGCTTCCTGCTCCCCGGGGACCCTGACGGAATGGCAGCCTTCCCTACGAGCGATGGCCGTGTGGCTGTGATCTGTAATCACGAATTAAGTGCCGAGCAGATTAATATGAGCCCGTTCGGCCCTAATCAGGAATATCTGCCTGCATGCGATCCGGCGAAAATCTACGATGCTGGATTCGGGAAAACGCCCCAGATCGGCGGCACCAGCACGCTTATTTATAATCCTAAAACTAACCAGAAGGAAGGCCACTACCTGAGCCTCGTCGGCACGGAGCGCAACTGCGCCGGCGGGCCGACTCCTTGGAATACTTGGATTACCTGCGAAGAAACAAATACCCTTGCCAGCGCGCAGTTTGAAAAAGACCACGGCTACAATTTCGAAGTCCCTGTTTCGACCACCCCACAGCTGTTTGACCCCGTGCCTCTCAAAGCGATGGGCCGATTCCGGCACGAAGCTGTCGCGGTCGAGCCCAAGTC
>Ga0222650_1001537_pt1 | contig 11087 bp, 7 predicted proteins | sample AntAcemetagen367_FD_179820 | JGI IMG/M metagenome (GOLD analysis project Ga0222650, IMG submission 179820) | Saline water microbial communities from Ace Lake, Antarctica - #367 | ecosystem: Environmental > Aquatic > Non-marine Saline and Alkaline > Saline | place: Antarctica: Ace Lake | collected...
CCCCTTACTCGCTCAAGGGATTGAGCCATTCAACGCGATCATTGAAGCGAAGCAGCAACTCCTCCCCGGGCAAGGCTTTGTGCTGCGAGCCCCCTTCGAACCTGCCCCGCTCTACGATCTCTTCCGAGCCGACGGTTACGAAGTCGAAGCGAAGCAGCATACGGAAGCGGACTGGGAAATACGCTTCACCCCCGGCGATGAGTCCGGCGCAGAAACCCGCGAGTTGGACTTACGCTTACTCGAACCGCCCGCCCCGCTGCAAAAGTCACTGGAAGCGGTGCAATCCCTTGGCCGCGACGAGCGGCTTACGCTCCACACCCGCTTCCGCCCGGTGCATCTCTTTGAGCAGATCGATAACGAGACGACCGACTTCGACTGCGAAGAAGTCGGCGCGAACCACTGGGTGACCACCCTCTGGCGCATCAGCGCTTAGCCACCACTCCCGATTACCAACCTTACATTTACGCGCCATGCACACTCCGACACAGACCATACGGCTGGAAAAAACACGATTGGCCCCGTCCGTTGCGCTGGGATTCTTTATCATAGGTATCCTCTCTCTCGGCGCGACACTGGCGATCCTGCTGATCCACCCGCAAATCGCATTCGGAGATTCTTACCGCGTGGAATTTCTCGCGTTCGCAGCACTCGTCGGATTCGGCTTTATCGGCTCCTTCGCTCTCGACCGGCGCACTGGTGGTCCGCTCCAAGAAGAATAGCTGACCAACGCTTAACCCTAGATTTATGGGCACCCTGAATCTTCCTGAACCTGAAATACGTCAAAAATCTCTTCTGTTGTAACTTCAATGGCTTGACACTACCTTTTAAGTGACGTGACATATGTCACATGGCAAGAGGCACATCAGGCAGGCTGGTCGTTGATATCGACCCCGAACTAAAGAAGCAGTTTCACGCTGCGCTCACACTCGACGGCACCACCTTTAAGGATTGGCTCTTGATGCATCTTGAGCAGTACCTCAAAGATCGAAATCAACCCTCATTGCCTGGGCTGACAGAGTTACCCCGGCACTCAACGGAACGCCTCGCTGCTGAGGATCCCGCCAGTTATAATTCGCAGAAAGAGAGTCAAAGTTCATGAGTTCGCCCACCTCCGCACCCCACCATGTCGGCCCTAAAGAGCGCCGTTTTAACGACGCGATTCGCGACATATTCGTGGGTGCTAAAGTCGACGGCGAATCGGGCTACATTAACCTCATGCGCTTGAAGGCGGCTTACTACGAAAAGCAGGTCGGCCCCCAGCTTTACAAGGATGTCGCTAAGGCCATCCGCTCCTTCCCTGAGTTTCGGGAGGAACTCTTCGATAAGCTGCATGCTTTCTTTGCCCGCTACTTTAGTAAAAGCGGCTCGATCTGCTTCGCTTACACGCCGCAGCACATGAGCGTGTATGAAAAGGTCTACACGGATGAGCAGGACGTCGTGCTATTTTGGAAGACTCACATGCTCTACTACGTCAAGACCGACCGGCTCTTCCGGGATATGACCGCCGAGGTCGATGATCAGAAATTTGTCTTTGATTGTTCCACGCTCCAACACAAGAAAAACAACGAGAAGCGCCAGTTGGTCTTTACCCTGGCCAAGGTTGAGCAGGACGGAGCCATCCGCCTCGGAGTGACCTATTCGGAGAAAGGCCGCAAGACCAAGACCGACGCGATTCTTAAAGACCTCAAGAAGTCCAAGCATTCACTGACTGAGGTGCTCTTGGTCAAGGCCATGCGGATCTTTGAAAAGCAGAGTGAGGTTGACTATTTTATCAATAAAGATGCCCGGGGCTTCCTCCAGGAGCAGTTTGACCTCTGGATGTATCAATACCTGTTCAAAGATCAGACCGACTGGAACCCCCTGCGGATTGCCCAACTTCAGGCGCTCAAGGGCACCGCGCTCAAATTGATCGATTTCATCGCTCAGTTTGAAGACGAGTTGGTGCGTATCTGGAATAAGCCAAAGTTCATCCGCGGCTCTTTTTATGTCATCACGCTGGATCGCATCGCGGCTCAAACGGGGGGCATCGCCTTGCTTGGCGAATTTGTAAAACACCCGGGTATACAGGCACAGCTTGCCGAATGGGCTGATCTGGGTCTGGTCAAAAAGACGTTCGACGCGAAAGCAATCCTCAAGGGCACCGGCAACAAATCCGAACTCGCTATCGACTGGCGTAACTTACCGGTCGATACCCGCCACTTCAAAACGCTGGAGCTGAAGCTTCTTGCGCTCTTCGACAACCTTGATGAGCAGCTCGATGGTCGGCTTTACAAAAGCGAGAATTATCAGGCGCTCAATACGCTTAAACAGAAGTTCGCGGGGCGGGTAAAATGCTGCTACATCGATCCGCCTTACAATACGGGGGGAGACGGTTTCCCCTATGCCGATGCTTATCGGCATGCCTCCTGGGCCACCATGATGGATGATCGATTGGCTGCGACCAAGCCCTTGCTTACTGAGAAAGGCACGTTATTTGTGAGTATCGATGCGAATGAGCGCCTGCACTTGGAATCGCTACTCGATAGAAACTTCGGACGCGATAATCGTGTTGAGGAACTGATATGGGCAACCAACGCGACGAAGAATCAATCGCCAACCTATTCGACAAATCATGAATACATCGAAGTTTATGCGCGTAGTCTGAGTGCAGTTTCAGCCGATAAGCGAATTTTTAGAGAGCCTAAACCTGGATATTCGGAAATGAGTGATCTTATTGAGCGGATTAATGCAGACTATCCGACAATTACTGAAATCGAGGCAGAAATTCAGAAACTGTTTAAACAGCATCGCCAAGAATTCAAATCTGACCTGGAAGAACAGGGAATCGAATACGATAAAAATTTAGATCTATGGAAAGGACTCTATAATTATTCACACGTTGAGTATCGAGATGATGAAGGAGTGTTTGTATCCGAAGAGAGTGCGAAGGAAGTTAAGGCCACAATCTGGATATGGCGTGAGGACAACCCTTCGATGCCGCAGGTCAAAGAAGACTCGCAGAAAAAAGAATTTAGAGATCCGAAGCATGCGATGTTTCGCTTCTATGAACCTAAACACCCGTTAAATCGGAAGCCATGCCCGGCTCCAAAACGTGGATGGGCTTGGCCTTTTTCGCCGCAGCCAACGCAAACGTATTGTTTTGAAAAGCTCGCCGCAGACAAGCGCATCGTTTGGGGTGCCGATGAGAAAAAGATTCCGCAAACCAAAAAATTCCTTCACGAGGTCGACACAAATGTCGCGAAATCCGTCATCATGGATTATACTGACGGTGAAAAACAGCTTACTGAATTATTTGGCAAGACCCGCACTTTTCCAAATCCGAAGCCGACAACTTTAATATCTCGGTTCATCCTACAAACGACCGATGAAGGCGAGTGGGTCTGCGATTACTTCGCAGGCTCAGGAACCACAGCTCAATCAGTGGCCGAGGCCTACCACACTGATCGGGTAAGGCGCAAATTCATGATTGTCGATACGGGTGAACATTTTGAGACGATTTTGCTCCCCCGCGTTAAAAAAGTCTTCTCGGCCAAGACTTGGAAAGCAGGTAAGCCAGCAGCCTTGGACGGCCCCGGACTCTTCTGCAAAGTCAGCAGCCTGGAGCAATACGAAGACGCCATCGCAGCTTCCGATTATTACAACGAAGACGATGCGGATCTTTTCCGTAATCCAAAAACGGATACTTACAGCCAATACGTATTCTTTCGCGATTTGAAGATGGGTAAGGCGCTTGAGCTGGACTACGAGAAAAACGAAGTCGAGGTGCATCTGGATCGTCTTTACGACGATATCGATCTGGCCGAAACCCTGTCCTGTGTCACGGGCAAGTGGATCAAGCGAGTCACTGCATACGAGGTCGAGTTTACCGATGGTTCCAAGCAGAGCTTGAAGAAGCCGGATTGGAAGTTGCTCAAACCATTCATTTTCTGGGGCCCGATTGTTTAACTGGCTATGGCTTTGAAGACATTAGAGGCCCTCGCGTCGAAGACGCCCTACGAGACACTGCCTGCCAACTGGAACAGTTTCGAGTTGGAGCGATTCTCTTCGGATAAACAGCTTTGGGACTATCAGCAAGTCGCGCTGACCAGAGCCGTGGTGGCGCTCTTCAAATATTATGAAGACTTCGTCGATTATGAACCGGGCGAAGACCCGAGGGCTGACCGCCAGCGTAAAGAGAAGTTGGAGGCATGGTATGAGCAAGGCTGCCCTCTGAGCAGTCAGGAACGCAAGAGCCTGAATCTAAATCTGAAAAAGGCGAAACTGCCGCTTCGCGAGATGATCGATCCGTTCTTCCCGCTCGATGAAGACGCGCCGATGATTGATTTTAAAGCGATCTGCAACCGGATGAGTTTCTGGATTGCCACCGGGGCTGGAAAAACGATCGTGCTGGTTAAGCTGTTGGAATTACTCCATCTGCTAATGCGCCGCTATGAAATCCCCGAGCGCGACGTCCTCTTTCTGACCCACCGCGAGGACTTGATCGAGCAATTTCAAGAAACCGTGCGGGAATTCAATCAGTGCCCGGACAGCCCTGTGCACATCGAACTGAAAGAGCTACGCGAATACCCCGAAGCAAAACGCGAAGCGCCCGGCGGACTCTTAGGCCGGGACGCCACGTTGCGGGTATTCTACTACCGCTCTGATAATCTCAGCGATGAACATAAGGACTTAATCGTCAATTTCCGCAACTACGACAACGAGGGGAAGTGGTATGTCTTGCTCGACGAGGCGCATAAGGGTGATAGCGCTGACTCCAAGCGTAAGCATATTTTCAACATTATGAGTCGGGCGGGGTTTCTTTTTAATTTTTCCGCGACCTTTACCGATCCGGTCGATCTGATTTCGACTGTGCACAATTTCAACCTCTCGCAATTTATAGATGAGGGCTATGGGAAGCATGTCACCGTACTGAAGCAGGAGCTCGCTGCATTCCAGCGAGACCAGACGGATTATAGCGATGAAGAGAAGCGTAAGATCGTAGCCAAGAGTATGCTGCTGCTGGCATTTACTGCGAATAAGGTGCGTGCGTTGCGCGAGACTTCGGGGAATGCAAAGCTCTACCATCACCCGATGCTGTTGGCTTTGGTCAACTCGGTGAATACAGATGACGCCGACCTGAAGCTTTATTTCGAGCAGATCATTTCGATTGCGCGAGGTAAGGTGCCCAAGAAAATCTGGAACGAGGCCAAGCGCGAACTCTGGGCGGAGTTGAAAGAGCAGCCACCGTTTCTTTACGAAGAAGGGCCTTACGGTAAGCCCCGGGTGCTGACGATTGCTAAAGAAGACATCGACCCACTCTCGGTGGAGGATGTCTGGCGGGAGGTTTATAACTTTGAGTCTACAAAAGGCGGAGACCTCGAAGTACTTGTGAGGCCCGGCAACAAGAAGGAAATTGCCTTCAAGATGAAGGCTTCGGACAAGCCCTTTGCCTTGATTAAAATAGGCGACGTCACCGACTGGCTAAAGGAGCATTTAAGTGGGTTCGACTATGTCGAAACCTTCGAGACCGAAAGCTTTTTCAAGGGCTTGAATGCCCCTGAGTCCTCCATCAATATTCTCATGGGCTCACGCTCATTCTACGAAGGTTGGGACTCCCATCGCCCGAATGTAATCAACTTCGTGAATATCGGTGTAGGTGATACCGCCAAGAAATTCATCATGCAATCCGTAGGGCGCGGAGTGCGTGTGCGCTCTTGGGGCGGTGCCCGAAGACGCTTTGAAATGCTGTATGACGACTTCGTAGATTCAAAGCTCTTTAAGAAGCTACGCGGTGAAACGGTGTTTCCGGAAACACTCTACGTCCTCGGGACCAACCGTGAGGCTTTGAATACCGTGTTGGGCAAGTTAAAGGAGGAGAAGCCTGACTTGCAGGAGTTGCTCATGTTGGAGCTGAATCCTGAGTCGGAAAAGCACCCCTTGCTAGTGCCCAGATACGTTAAGGGCGGAACGCCGATCGTCGATCTCCGCAACCCGACTAAATTTGAAATCACCGAAGAAGACTTTGAGATTTCGAGTCAATACGTTACCAGCGTCGCCGACGACCGCGTGCTACTACTCGCGCACGGTGGTTCGCCCAAGCAAGTCGCACGTTTCCGTGATGGTATTCAAAAAAGTGACACCTACTACAGTAAGCATGGGAACCGAAGCTTTCGTAATATGGACGTGCTGGTCGGCAAGGTCATGACCTATTTCGACCTAAAAGCGAAAGAGTTGGAGACCTTTAGTGCCGTCGAAATCGGTAAGGACATTATCCACTTCCAGAAAATGTCAGTCGATAAAGTCCACGCGGCAGACCTGCAGCGACGGCTGGACAGAGTGCTCTATTCCCAAACCCCAGCGGGGAAGCAGGAGGCCGGCGACGCGTGGAAGGAAGTGGAGCAACTCGAACTAGACTACTCCGAAAAAGCTCAGGAAATGGCGCGTGTCATGGACGAGCGTCAGCTCGGGTCTAAGCAGACGTTTAATGATGAGATCTGCGTCGAGTATTTGGCCAATCACCTTTACCTGCCGATGATTTATTCACTTGGCAAGCGACTGGACTATATTCGCCACATTATCGACGAAGAAAGCGAGCGCCACTTTCTAGAGGATTTGAAAAAGTCGGTTGCGAAAAAAGATTGCGCCTTACGAGACTTGGACTGGTGGATGTTCAGTCGACTGGATCAGTATCTGGATCAGCCCAATATCCCATATTACGACCCCAAGCAGAATAAAGTCCGAGCGTTCATCCCCGACTTCATTTTCTGGGGAGCCAAAGGAAAAGACTACACCATATTATTTGTGGACCCCAAAGGCATGCAGCACGAAGACTGGCGTAATAAAGTTGCCGGGTTCAAACGGCTTTTTGAAGATAAAGGGAAGCCCATGCAATTCCCGCAGAAAGACTTCACCCTGACTGTGCGACTCGCGATGTTTAACCGCAGGCGTGATCGTTCAAGTGAGGGCGATGACTCCCGGTATTGGCATGATAACCCGAGTTCTATTTTTTCGGAAGTGTTCTGTTAATAGTCCGTTTTTTGTCCTGGTGAATCAGGGCAGCTAATTGCAAAGTTTGCCCGTTGTGCGGATCGAAAATTCGTTCCGCCTTTTAGAGCACAGGAATATCACGGAATCTTGATCTGGATCAAAATCATGGAATTCAGTTTCGATTATAGTGCCTCCGTCACTAAGGCATCCTTTCTAATAACAGATCAATGAAACCGACCAACAACTCCTCCTCGCTGCTGCCTGCTGCATAGCCGCCCACACCAGCTCCGCGCAAAGCGGCTTCGTCCTCTTCGGCGAATCCGGCACCGTGCCTCAACCGGAACGCAAAGTCGTGCGCCCACTGACCGCACCTTACTTCCACGAAGACGCCTTCGTCACCACCGACCTGCGTGCCTGGTATGTCAACCACCAGTTCTACGGCGACACGATCGGCGGCGAAGCCGAGGTCTATGCGCTGCAAGTGCGTCTCGCGCTGACCGAACGCCTCCAGTTGGTCGCGTACAAAGACGGCTACACAGATGTTAGCGGCAGCGCCCTGGGCAGCCCCAGCGGCTGGAACGACATCGCGGCGGGACTCAAATACGCATTTGTCCAGGACTGGGAGAATCAGTTTCATCTGGCTGGTGGCATCGGTTACGAATTCAGCCTGGGCGATGACGACGTCCTGCAGAACACCAATGAGCTGCGCCTCTGGCTCTCCGCCAACAAGGGCTTCGACCGCCTGCACCTCGGCCTGACCGCGAATTACCGGATCGCCGAAGACCATAGCGCAAACACATTTGGCGCCGCAGACATGATCACCCTGCACGCGCATGCCGACTACTACGTCAATGAGTGGTTCAGCCCCGTGGTCGAAGTGAATGGCTACTTCGTCACAGACGAAGGCCCGGTCGGCGCAGGATTCTCCGGCGTCGATGCGATTGCCGTAGGCGGGGGCGAAGACGAAGATATCATCACCGGTGCTGTCGGTGCCGAACTACGCCCCTTCGGTCCCGAACTCGGGCTGCGCGTGGCTTACGAAACCGAGCTGAGCAACAGCGTTTCCCTCTTCGGCCACCGCTGGACCTTCTCCGCCGTTTACGAATTCTAGCGTCATGGGTGCGAGCACACGCGTTAAAAATGTAATCGGGTTGGCTCCTACTTATTCATCTCATGAGTAAATCAACGAGCTACATCGCTCTGATTGCCGCCGGCGAGCCCTTTCGCCTGCTCTTTCCCCTCGGCGCAGCCATGGGCGTGCTTGGCGTCATGCTATGGCCAGCCTATGTCTGGGGTGATGCTACCTATCCGCTGCTCGCCCATGCGGGCATCATGATACAGTGTTTTCTGGCCAGCTTCGTCATCGGATTCCTCGGCACAGCGCTGCCACGCCTCCTAGACGTAACCAAACTTAAACTACAAGCCAGTCTGAGCTTCAGTTGCGGCATCCTGCTCATCGCAACGCTGCACTTGATGGGGCATTATGTGCTGGCCGATCTCGGTTTTCTGCTGCTCATGCTGTCATTTCTTGGCACGCTTTTGATCCGCGCGCGCCGTCGCAAGGATATGCCACCGCCCGGATTCGTGCTCGTCCTGATGGGCATGGCTTGCGCACTGATCGGAGTTGCCCTTCAGATCATTAACCTCACTTGGCCGAATTTCCTGCCCGCCCCCTGCTTCTTACTCGGTAAAAGGTTGCTACAACAGGGCTTCTTGCTCCTGCCGATCATGGGCATCGGTGCCTTTCTGCTACCCCGTTTTTTCGGGCTACCCAGCCGCCAGAATTTCCCCGAATCGCTCAAGCCGCCTCCCGGTTGGTGGCCTCGCGCCGCTTTCGCCGCCGCCTGCGGCTTGGCCGTGATCGTTAGCTTCTTCCTCGAAGCTTGGGGCTTCTTGCGATCCGCCTGGCTGCTTCGGGCCGCCGCTATCCTTATCTATTTTTATCGTGAAGTGCCAGTGCATAAAGCCGCCTTCGGGCGGGGAAGTCTCGCCTGGTCACTACGCATCGCGCTAGCCTCGATCCCTATCGGCTACCTCTCCATGGCCTTACTGCCCGCGCGGCAGACGACGCTGATCCATATCGCCTTCATTACCGGTTTTACCTTGCTCACATTCACCGTCGCCACCCGTGTCGTCCTTGGCCACAGCGGACAGTCGGAAAAATTTGCGCGACCGCTCAAATCCATCGCCTTCATGACGGGGCTTTTTGTCCTCGCTATGGCGACGCGCGTCAGCGCCGACTGGATGCCCGAACTCCGCATGAGCCATTATGCCTACGCCGCTCTTGCTTGGACGGGCGCAGCACTTGTTTGGGTCATCTATATCCTCCCTGGGGTACGCCGTGCAGACGCAGAATGAAATGTTGGCTTGCCCGGGCGTAGTTCAAGAAGGTGCCGTGGAGTCCGGCTTCGTTACTCTACGCCGGGACAGGCTTCGTTCCTGCAACGAGTTGCAGACGAAGCCTGGCGGAGAGAGAGGGATTCGAACCCCCGGAGCCTTTCGGCTCAGTTGTTTTCAAGACAACCGCATTCGGCCACTCTGCCATCTCTCCTTGTGTTGGAAGGCATTCATTGAGGTATAAATCACTCAATGCAAGTGCTTATGTAATTGTTTAAAGAGCCTCCGGTTTCTTTTGCAATCCGGAATTTGGCTTCATGTGCCTAATAATTACGAGAGCCATCCCGAGCTTCAGAAGTTAATTTGTAGAGTCGGAGCATACTCGGCTCGGGTAAGGGCGGTTGTCGGGGACGATCAAAATTCCTTTTCAGGGTCTCCCATTGGAGGATGTATTTGGTGGCAGGATCGCCGGAATCACCGATATCGTTCGTCCTCTGGACAGTCATTCCCGGGAAATCGCTGCGCACGCGATTGAGCCGGGCGGAATAATCCGGCGGCATTTCGAATTTTTTATCCAGCGGACGCAGCGTCGCTTCATCGATCACCAGGCGTCCGTTTCCGTAATCCTTATGCTGGTAAGTCATCGTGAGCAGGCCAGGCTCCACCCTTTCAAGCGGCTTGATGCGGATGCCGATAAAGCCCATCGAGCCCCGACCGCTGAAAGGAACCGGTGCGTCCCAATTAGTGAGGCGGCGGATAACCCACTGGCCCTCTTCAGCTCGGGCTGCATAGATCTGCATGTTATCCTCTGCATCTCTTTTGTGATAAGTGATGACTGGTCTCTGATTGGCGTCGAAAAAGAGCTTATGCCCGCCGTTGATGATGCCACCCCGACTTGGGATGGGGTCGACCCAGAGTGACTTTTGACCGAGAACAACTGGAAGCGTAACCTTATGACCGAAAGCCGACTCCCAATGAAGCAAATCTTTGCTTCGGGCATAAGAGAGGTGGTGATTCGTGGCGCAATCAGGCGTATCACGCCACACCCAGTGCATGTGAAACCAGCCATCCGGACCCATTTTAGGGCCGTCCATGTAGGCATTCATTCGACCTTCGCCGTCGATTAAGGGCTGGTCCAATAAGCGCTGCCATTGACCCGCCTCCGGATCATAGAGATTGTATATTTCGATCCCACGTCCGCTGCCTCCGTGCCGGTAGTGGAAGACCAGTCGACCCTCTGCATCCCGAATAAACTTTGGATAGGTGGCGCGGTTTTCCTTTTCCCCCGTCATTGGCATTTTTTCTAAGGTGGTCACATCGCCAGGGCTTTCGGTTCGAAAATAAACCAGGGGCGAGGCGTGCATGTTCCCGGAGACGTGTAGCTGCCCTTCATCGTCGACCGCCATGGTAATGTAATTATGACTATCCCAGCCGACTTTTGAGGGGAGCACCTGAAAGGTCCATTTATCTGAGTCGATCAAACGTGATGCCACCGTCATGCGACGCTCGTCATCATAGTAGGCGGCGTATTGCTTTTGCCCGCTCGTTAATAGGCAAAACCCTACGGGGAAACCAGCCGGCACCTCGGCGATTTCCCAGGAATCTTCAACCGTGTAAACCGGGGCCTGACTTGCTTGGGCCGAAGAAATTCCGACCGCAAGACAAGCCATTAAGGTGGCAAAATGAGGCCAGATCCGGAATCGTGTTTTAAGGCTTGCGCGGTTTTTTTCGAGGGGACTGAAGTGTAGTTTCATTTTTTTCGAGAGTGGGATTCACTTGATTGT
>Ga0222650_1001541_pt1 | contig 11060 bp, 8 predicted proteins | sample AntAcemetagen367_FD_179820 | JGI IMG/M metagenome (GOLD analysis project Ga0222650, IMG submission 179820) | Saline water microbial communities from Ace Lake, Antarctica - #367 | ecosystem: Environmental > Aquatic > Non-marine Saline and Alkaline > Saline | place: Antarctica: Ace Lake | collected...
CCTTGATTGGGCTCATCGTCGCCGCGCTCTTTAAAGGGCTCTTTTTCTGGAAGCATTGGCCGTATCCGCGTCTCGCGCTTTTTGGTATAATGGGCGCTCTGACGCACGGGCTCCTTGATGCCTGCACCAGTTATGGTACGCTACTTTACTGGCCGATCAGCAGCCACCGAGAGTCGTGGGATATTATCTCGATCATCGATCCCATTTTTACGATTCCCCTAGCGCTGCTCACAGTGCTCGCGTTTGCCTTCAGGCGGCCACGCTTCGCACAAGTCGCCGTGGCGCTCTGCCTCGTTTATCTAGGAGTCAGCTTGTATCAGCGAGGCCAAGCCACGCAATTTGCGCAGACGCTTGCTGAGTCGCGCGGGCACTTGGCTGAAGAGCTGACCGTGCGCCCCTCGCTAGGAAATATCGTGCTATGGCGCATCGTTTATCGCTCGGGTGACCAATATTTCGTAGATGCCGTGCGAACCACTCCGTTTTCTGAGCCACGACATTATCAAGGAAGTGCTGTCGATGCCTTCAGTTTAGAAATGGCCGAGGCGACGCTGGAGGCAGGGAGTGTGCTGGCCCAAGATGTAGAGCGCTTTCGCTTCTTTTCCCAAGGCTACCTCTACCGCTACCCCAAAGAACCAGGCGTGTTGGGCGACCTGCGCTACGCCATGTTTCCCGATTCCATCACGCCGCTATGGGGCATTCGAGTGAATCCAGCCCAAGCAGACACGCATGTTGCCTTTGAACAATTCCGCGACCCATCGCAGCGAGCGCTCAAGCGGCTCTGGTCGATGATTCGAGGAGATACAGTCGAAGCAATTCACTAGAATTTGTAAGCGATGCTGATCGTGTGCATATCCAGCCCCGGATTCGGCGAGCTGATATGGGCATTCGAAGTGTGTTGAAAGCGGTAGCTGAGCGCGTAGGTGTCGTTTAAATCCCAGTTCAAACCAACGCTGGAGGTGAATTGAAAGTTCCCGCCGATGTCATAAGTATCAAAAGTGTCTTCCGAATAGAGCGCAGGGCCTGAGCTCAGGGTCAGGCTAAGCGGGCAATCACCAAAGAAGATTTCTGCGACTGGAGCCATGCGCGCATAGATAGCTGTTTCCCCCTCACCTGAGAGGCCACCGACGGCTGTTTCAATATTCAGATCGAGGCGGATACGTTCGCTCAGATCCCAAGACCAGCCCATGTTGGTGATGCCGAAAATTTCATAGCTCACCAAACCTATTTGGTTTTCAGCATCCACGCCGACGCGAACTCCCGCAGTCGAAAAGAGCGAGTCTGCATTCTGAGCGGCGAGGTGCGTGTAATGGCTGCCAAAGAAGAGGATGAGTGAAATCGTCAGAGCTTTCATAGTAATTAGGATCAATAACTTTAATTTATTGTAAAATCTAGAAACCGATGGGGTGAGTCAAACGCTTATTTAATAGTTTCTATCCCGAGAAAGAGTATTTTAACCGATTCTAGGTCAAATCCGCCTTTATCAAAGAGACCACAATCTATAGAAATCGACTCTGGCCTCTAATCTACAAGCGGCTACTTTAGAGAGAATGAAGATTCTAAACAAAAGAGCCCCCATGCAATATCGACGTTTCGGTCGGACGAATCGATGGCTATCCAACATCACCCTCGGCGGTATGCGCTACCAAGATGGTTGGGGTGAGCCACGCGACCAACCGTCGACTGAGATGATCGATCAATGCGTCGCCGTGACCACGGAGGCATTCGATTGTGGTATCAACCACATCGAGACCGCCTACGGCTACGGAAAGAGCGAGCATTGCTACGGGATCGCGCTCAACGAGGTGATGAGACAGCCGCGCGACAGCTACCATATCATGACTAAGGGCAACCCCGCGACGGCCGATGAGGCGCGGCGACTCGTCGAGGAACAGCTCAAAGGCCTGCGCACAGACCGCATCGATCTCTACGGCTGGCATGGGATCAATAATCGCGAAAAGCTGGGCTACGCCACTAAGAAAGGCGGCCCCGTCGAAGAGCTTTTGAAAATGCGCGACGAGGGCATCATCGGCGATGTCGGCTTCTCCACCCACGGGCCCGTTGATGTGATTATCGATGCCTTGGGCACGGATCTTTTTAGCTTTGTCAACCTGCACTACTATTACTTCATGCAGCGCAACCGAGGCGCAGTCGACTATGCCGCCGCTAAAGATATTGGCGTTTTTATAATTTCGCCCAACGATAAAGGTGGCAAACTCTACGAACCCTCCGCCAAGCTGAAGCAGCTTTGTGCTCCACTAAGCCCGATCCAGTTCAACGCCCGCTGGTGCCTCGCCCATACTCAGATACAAACCCTCAGCTTTGGCATCAGCGAGCTAGAGCAGTTCGATAATATGCGCGGCATCTTCCCCTACGAAGTGCCGCTCAGCCGCGACGACCTCGAAATCGTGCATCGTATGAACGGTGCCACCCTCGAAGACCCCCTCAGCACATGGGACGGTTACGAGATGCTCGGCGACCCCTCCAATATCAACATCCCAGAAATCCTCCGCATGCGCCGCATGTGGAAGTGCTACGACCAGACCAGTTTCCCGCAAATGCGCTATAACATGTTTGAAGGCAAAGGCGATTGGCATCCCGGCGTATTCGCCACCCCCGATGCGGTTGCCCAAATAGACTCAGCCCGCGCACCCGATAAAATCGATGTCCCCGCGATGATGACGGAAATGCACAATCAGTTTTACCAAGCTGAAAAGAAATAACCACCGCATACCACAGATAAAATGAACAAGTGGTGAACCAATGGAGCAACGGTCCACGTTTTCTTTAGGCTTCCTGATGGTTTTCGACCGCTTCTTTTTTAAACAGGCGGTAAACTGTGAGGAAAAAGAATGGGGCAAACACGACGATGAACAGGGTGGTGGCGGTGACGCCGCCGAGGACGCCGATGCTGATCGCATTTTGCGCGCCCGAGCCGGGCCCGGATGCGAACGCTAGCGGAAGGACACCCAAAATAAAGGTCAGTGACGTCATCAGGATCGGGCGGAGACGCATCTTGGCGGCATCGTAAGCCGCGTCGTAGGCGGTCATACCATCCTCAAAGTTACTTTTGGCAAATTCGATCACAAGGATGGCGTTCTTCGCCGCCAGACCGATCGTGATGAGCAGCCCCACTTGAAAATAGACGTCATTGGCTTGGCCGGTGAGCCAAGTGGTAAGCGCGGCCCCGAAAATGCCGAGCGGCACAATCAGCATGATCGTGAGGGGAATCGCCCAACTCTCGTAGAGTGCGGCGAGGATTAAAAACACCGCGAGCCCGGAAACTAAGTAAAGCACCCAAGTATTGGCGCCAGCCTGTTGCTCTTCGTAGGAAAGCCCGGTCCAGGCAATGTCGAATCCCTCTGGCAATTGATCGACGATTCGTTCGAGCTCTTCAAAAGCCTCGCCCGAACTGACGCCGGTGATCGTCGAACCTTGAATGTCCCGCGAGGATAACCCGTCGAAGCGGGTCAGCTTTGGTGAGCCGTAAGTCCATTTTCCGGATGCGAGTTCAGACATCTGCACCATATCGCCGTCGAGGTTCTTCACGTACCAATTACGAATATCCTCGGGCAGCATGCGGTAGGGCGCATCGGCCTGCACGTAGACTCGTTTGGTGCGTCCCGAACTGAGGTAGTCATTCACATAGACGCCGCCGAGAGCGGTGCTCAGCGTTTGGTTGATCGCGGTGAGTGGGACTCTCATGGAGCGCGCCTTGAGGCTGTTAATGTTCAAATCATATTGGGGGCTATCGTCCAAGCCATTGAAGCGAACTTGAGTCAACATTTCGCTTTGATTGGCCATGTCGAGTAGTCGCGTCGTGGCGGCGGTCAGCGCTTCATTGCCGAGCCCCGCGCGGTCGATCAACTCAAACTGGAACCCACTGGCATTGCCCAAGCTACTGACGGGCGGCGGCACGATTGGGATGATCTGGGCATCCCGGATACCAGAAAGCGCACGAAAGCCTTTTTCTTTGATTGCAAAGACGCTGTTGGCTTCCCCGCGCACCTCCCAGTCCTTCATCTTGATGAAGGCGATCCCTACATTTTGACCGCTTCCCACAAAACTGAAGCCAGCGGCGGTAAAGAGACCCTCGACGGCACCGCCTACTTCATCGAGATAGAAATCTTCAATCTTTTCAATTTTTTCGACGGTCTGCTCAAGGGTCGAGCTCGGAGGCCCCGCCAACAAGGTGAACATACGGCCCTGATCTTCGTCGGGAAGAAATGAGCTAGGAATGCGGACAAAGATCAAAAGAGTAGCGGCCACCAGGGCGATGTATAAAAGCGGCAGCACGATTCGGTTCTTCAAGAGTCGATCCATCAATGAAGTGTGCCCGCTCCGAAGTTTATCAAACGCCCGGTTAAAGAGACCGAAAAAGCCACTGTCCTTGACCTTCTTGCCCGGTTTAAGCAGGAGCCCGCAAAGTGAGGGGGACAGCGTGAGTGCGACAAAGAGGGAGATGCCCATCGCCACCGAAATCGTAATTGAAAACTGACGGTAGATGACGCCCACAGAACCTGTAAAAAAAGTCATCGGCAAGAACACTGCCCAGATCACGACGGTCGTTCCGATTAGTGCGCCCGATATCTCTTTCATGGCCGCGCGGGCTGCCTCTTTGGGGTCTAGATCGCTGTCTTGCTCCAGCTTCTGTTCTACATTTTCGGTCACCACGATGGCATCGTCGACCAGCATCCCGACGGCGAGCACGAGTGCGAAAAGCGTGAGCACATTGATCGAATAGCCAAAGACGAGCAGGAAGGCAAAGGTGCCCAGCAGCACGATCGGAATGGTGATCGCTGGGATGAGAGTGGCGCGCACCGTTTGCAGAAAAACGAAAATTACCAAGACCACCAGCACGACCGCCAGCCCTAGGGTGACAAGGACGTTTCGAATGGAGGCTTGAATAAAGGGGGAGACATCAACTGGGTAGACGATCTCTAGGCTTTCAGGGATAATTTCGTCAAAGTCTTGCAAGCGGTCTTTGACTGCCTGGATCGTCTCTAGGGCGTTGGCGTTCGGAGCCAACGTAATCGCTATGGCAGCCGCAGGATCGCGATTCCAGCGACCGATCACGCTATAACTTTCGGCACCGACTTCGATGCGAGCGACATCCGCTAGGGTAACGTTGCCGCCGTCGTCGGCGACGGTGAGTAGGATGTTCGAAAACTCCTCGGCAGTCGTCATCAATGACTGAGCGGTAATGGTGGCGTTAAGTTGCTGCCCCGCAACGCTCGGAGCCCCGCCGATTTCGCCTGTCGCGAGTTGCACATTTTGCTCTTGAATCGCTCGGATCACGTCCGTCGTGGCGATCTTGAAATTATTCATGCTGATTGGATTCAGCCAAATGCGCATGGCGTTTTCGGGGCCGAATGTCTGGATCTGGCCGACGCCGCTGACCCGGCTGATTGGCTCTTGCAAGTTCGAAACCAAAAAGTCCGAAATGTCGTTACGGCTCATCGAGTTATCTTTGGAATAAAATCCGATAATCAAGGCATAGCTACTGCCCGCTTTCTCGATCGGCACTCCAAGCTCCTGCACGATCGAGGGGAGCGACGAAACCGCTTGGGACACCTTGTTCTGGGTTTGCACTTGAGCAATGTCTGGATCGGTGCCGGGCTCAAAGGTCAAGGTGATCGTAGCTCTGCCCGAGGAGGAGCTTTGCGACTGAATATAGCGCAGATTGGCGATGCCCGTGAGGTTTTGCTCGATCACCTGAGTGACGGTGTTTTCCAATGTTTTCGCGGAGGCACCGGGGTAGGTAGCGGTGATCGAAATCTTTGGTGGAGCGATGTTTGGATACTGTTCAATCGGGAGCTGAAATACCGAAAAAGCGCCCATACCCACGATGAAGAAAGCAATCACTGCGGCAAAGATCGGGCGTGCGATAAAAAAATGGGAGATCATAAATTAGTCCTGTGGGGTGATTTTTTCGGGTTGGACTTTAGCCCCTTCACTCAGCGTCATACTGCCCTCGACGATCAACCGCTCCCCAGCTTTGAGCCCCTCCAGCACAACCCAGCGGTTGCCGTAGGCGGCTCCGGTTTGGATCATCCTTTTTTCAGCCTTATCTTCAGAATCGATCACCCACACGTGTTTTTTGCCATCTGGTTGAATCTTCACGCTCTTTTGCGGAACGATGATGGCCTTGGCGCGGCCTTCGTCAGCCACCGCAGCACGCACAAACATTCCAGGTAGCAGTATCTCATCTGGATTCGGGAAAATTGAGCGTAGACGAATTGTCCCGGTTTGCGGATCGACGGCTGACTCTGTAGTATCCAAGGTGCCTAGGTGCGCATACGGCACATCGGTCTCTGTCATGTACAGCTTGACGGGGAATTTTGCATCGGCACCACGCTCTAAGCGGGCGAGCGTTAGGCGGGCGTGCAAGGCGCGCGCGGCCGTCGCTGATTGCGAAAGATCGACATAGACCGGATCGAGCTGCCGCACGATCGCGAGCGAATTGGGTTGGCCGTTAGTCACGAGGGCACCTTTAGTCACCGCAGACGGACTGATTTGACCACTGATCGGCGAGCGCACTTCAGTGTAGTCGAGATTGATCTGAGCCGCCTGAATTTCAGCCTCAGCTATACTGATCGCAGCTTTAGCCTTTCTCAGGGCGGCGACGGCGTTGTCGTATTCTTGTTCGGCGACTGCACTGCTTGCGACCAGTGTCTCATAGCGGTTTGCAAGTGCCTGCGCATTCTGCAAGCCCGCCTCTGCATTTTCGAGAGCTGCTTGAGCGATATTTAATTCGGCCTGGTAGCGCGCGGGATCGATTTGATAGAGCGATTGCCCTTCTTTTACAAAATCCCCTGCCTCGAAGAGTCGCGACAGAATGATACCACTGATTTGAGGTCGAATCTCCGCCACTTGGTAGGCAACTACGCGGCCAGGCAGTGGGTTGAATTGGTTGATCGCGCGAAGCTGCAGTTCGACATAGCCGACATCAGTAGCGGGTGCTTGCTGCTTAGAGCTTTGACCAGCTAAATCACCTTCTTCGGATTTGCCGCAGCCAGCCAGCGCGACTAGACTTATTAAAATCGTGCCAACTAGGAATGTGCCCGCGCGCGAGCGACATTGGTGGCTGGCGGGCTTGGCAGTACGTTGTGAGCATGTGCGTGGGTGAATAGGCATCTGTAGAAGGTTAGCATGCGTCTCGAATGATTCAGCCGCGCTGAGTAGAGTTTTAGCAGACCCGAGTTGGTTAGGTTGCGCTTGCGAAGAAATCGATTTGCAAAAGAAGGTCTTTGACCAAGTCGATCAAAGGCGTGCCGACTCCTTGCGGGAGGTCTTCAGCTTTTAGGATTGCGTTGTGTAGCAAGCGTTGGGCGAGCTCGATGGCTCGGGTCTCGGCTGAGATGTCGGGCGAATCGCTCATCATTGCGAGAACCAGGTTGCCGTTTATCTCGTTTTCAGCGTCGGAACGTTGATCTTTAAGATCGTCTAAAATCTGGTAGCCGAGGCCAAACAAACAAGCCGCCTCGTGCGCATCCGGCAAGCTCTCTTGATTTCCTGCGACGATTAAAGGAAGCTCAAGCGCGAGGGCGAATAGGGGGCCCGACTTTTTCTTAGCAGCTGTTAGCCGGGCGTCTATCGATTGGCTCCCAAAGCCGCTGCTCAACTCGGTGGTCTGACCCTCTGCGGTTTCAGAAACAGCTCGGTGAATTTGACCGATTAAATCGGGCAAGACTGAGTGGTTACTGATTTCAGACACACATACAAATGCAGTGGTGATCAGACTATCCGTCAGCCCGAGCGCAACGTCCTTGCCGAATTTAGCGACGACCGACGGTTGCCCCCGTCTGAACGTGGAATGATCTTGCAGGTCATCTTGGACGAGGGAGGCGTTGTGCAGACATTCGACAGCCGCTGCGAGGCGGCGACAGTCGCTTTCACCGATCCCCAGATGCTTGGCGCAATGGTGTGTCAGTCGAATCCGAGTGCCACCCCCACGGGTGCTAAAGTGGTGCCTATAAGCTGCATGAATTGGGTTATCTGAGTCCGGCGGCTCATCGCGTCCAAAAAAAGACTTCAAAATAAGGTGTTGAGCATCGTCCAAAAGGTTGGAGACCACGTTGGTATTAGAACTATCAGCAAGGACCATGAAATAAAAGTGGATAGGGGAGGCGAGCTAGAAGCCTGGCACGCCTCCCCATTTTAAGATTAAGAGGTGACCGACGTATCGTCACTGAACTCCGAGCTTCTGTAGCCGCTTGCGTCGCTGAGCACTTTCGCAACCATTGTTAGGTAGATGCCATAAATGACTTTCGAGGCGACATCGGCTATCGAGTAAACGAGGTGACGTGCAACGACGCCCGACTCACTAAGCGGCGCAATGTAGGGCATGACGTAAGCCACTGGATACAGCAACCATGAGAATAAGAAGATCCACCAAATCGTGCCAAGGTATTTAGAGGCTTGGTCGGGGATTCCTTCTTGGCCTTCCTTGATCACCTTGCGCATGACGACTAAGATATGGATAAAGAAGAGAGTCGAAATTCCTCCCCAGATGAAGAAAGCGATTGGGCTGGTGACTTCATAATATTGCCCCACGTAACCAGTGAGAATCATCATCGTACCGGAAAACCAGAATTGATTCCGGATCGAGGTAAAAGAGCTTGTTGTCAGGCTAACGACAAAAAGGATTTGCAGCAATAGCATGGGGACATCGATTAACCAGTTGAGATATCGATAGCCATTATTAAATAAGTCGCCACCGTGATTCGGGTCTAACATGTAGCGACCTGTCTCTTGGCTAAAAGTAAAGGCTTCCACCCAGTTTTCTCGCTGAACAAATAGTAGTAGAAAGGCGGAAACCATCACGACCACCGAAAGCACGCTTGAAATACGATACTTGGGGGCGACGGTTTTGATCGTCAATATAAAATAGAATAAGGCAGCCAGCATCACTGCATAACCCAAGGTCAAAACGTGGGCGGATAATTGATATGCAATTTCTGAGTAGCCTTGTTCTAGGCCGACGTAGTTCTCGAAGGTCGCATTACCTAAAGTTGATTGTGAGCTTTCTTTAAACATAATTGGTAGTAGTTGATTAGCTAATTGGTTGAGTCGTTTTGACTGATTTTAGTTGTTTGTTTCGGGAGAGTCTTCGGATTCGAGTGTAAAGCCGATTTTGACGCCGACTTGCCAGTGATCTACTTTTCCATCAACAATGTGTCCGCGTATTTCGTCCACTTCCAGCCAGCGCATATTACGCACACTTTTAGAAGCAGTTTCGACCGCGTTTTGAGTAGCAGCTTCGATTGATTCTTTAGACGAGCCGACGATTTCGATTTTTTTGTATACGTGATTACTCATAATTTAACGGTGCGGGCAAGGAAAGAAGTGGCTCCAACTGAGGGAGCTTTTTCTTCGCTTTGCTTTACTTGTTGACCACTACGCTAAATCCGTGCCAATCCATTTCGCCCCTGTATTCTAGGCAGTTGATCTATTTATTCCTGATTCAGCGTGCAAGATGCATGAAGCTGAAACCGCATTCTGCACGATTTGCGCCGTCCGGTTACGCGCGGTTGGGTCGCAGCATAGCAGGGGTCAAGCGTGAATGGCACTAACTTAAGGGCTGTGATCGAGCTTATCCCTCTGGCTGAGCTTGCGGGCGATGTTGGACGTTGGACGTTCGACGTTCGATATCGACCAACTTATCATCGCCGATGAAGCGTTCTGATAAGTAGTAATCTCCTGCTGCCACTACATGAATGCACTCGATAAACTCTTTGAAATTTTCTTTGCACACATAGCCCATCGCCCCGACGTCGAACGCACTCTGCACATAGGCCTCGTCCGCGTGACCAGAGAAGACAACGCACCGAACTTGCGGCCATTTTTCGCGGATCTGCCGGATCACGAAGAGTCCATTTTGATCGGGCATATCTAGGTCGATTGAGATGATGTCGGGCGGGTCATTTTCGACCGCAGCGAGCGTCTCTGCTGCGGTATTGAAATGGCCAGAACAAGTCAGCCCGTCCGTAGCTGTGGTTATTCGGTTGAGGGCGTCACAGAGACATCTGTGGTCTTCCATGATCATGACACGGACATCGTCCGCTTTATGCGCGGTGCTTGGCTTTTTCTGCATCTTAACTGATTGGGGTCAAAGTGTGGGGTTAAAATATTAGCTGTAGCAGAATTAGTTCCAATTTACCTATGGTCAACTCGGGGCGAGTTAAATGCATAAGTCGTTGCAATCTGCATTAGGCGCAGTGCAAAAAGCACGGTTTTAGAGAAGTTGCGCGTACATCTTATTTCCGCGATTGGCGGTGGGGACCGTCGCATCTAAGTCTGTCACCGCTGGCCGTTCACCGATCATTATATTTTTGCGAGATGCTCGCCGACACGGAGTGCGTTGGCGATGACGGTGAGTGTCGGGTTGAGTCCCGAGCTGGAGGGAAAGAAGCTAGCATCGCAGACGTAGAGTTGGTCAGAGGTGTGCAGGCGGCAGTTAGTATCCAGAACGGAGCGGTTGGGGTCTTCCCCAAACGCGAGGGTGCCGCATTGGTGGGTGCACCAGTCGATGGGCATCAGGCTTGAAGCAAACTTTTTAAAATTAGGCACTTCTTTGAGTGCAGACTCAAACTTGTTGATCAATTCACGATGCAGGGGTAAATTCGTCAGCCTGCGTGAGAGTGTCAGCCCGTCCCCTTGCAGGGTAATCCTGTTTTCGGGTAAGGGTAGATCCTCGGTCATAAAGAAAAACTCGATACAGCGATTAGCGATGTCCTCAGGCTCGCCGAGTTCACGCGTCCACGGCTCGTCGCCATATTGGACTGCATCCCATTTGCCTTGGGTCTGGATCGAGCCGAGCATTTGCGGCCCGGGGGCGTCGGGGCGGTACCAGTGGTTAGAGCCAAAGGTCTTGGCGAAGGTAAGCTGCAAGTCGCGGTCGAAGAGGGCGCAACCCGTCGTCGAAAGGTGAGCCATGTAGTTGGCACCTATCAGCGGCGACGTATGCTTGAGCGCGCTTTGCAATAAGATGCGGGCACTGTTGATCGCCCCCGCTGCGAGAATGTAGACATCGGCGGTCAAACGCTCCCCGCTCGTAAGAC
>Ga0222650_1001546_pt1 | contig 11044 bp, 6 predicted proteins | sample AntAcemetagen367_FD_179820 | JGI IMG/M metagenome (GOLD analysis project Ga0222650, IMG submission 179820) | Saline water microbial communities from Ace Lake, Antarctica - #367 | ecosystem: Environmental > Aquatic > Non-marine Saline and Alkaline > Saline | place: Antarctica: Ace Lake | collected...
TGGGCATTGGCCTCGGTGACGTCGCCGTGGGTGGCCCAGCGGGTGTGGCTAATGCCGAGGTTGCCCCCGAATTGCAGCTCGTCGAGCGCTTCCTCAAGGTTCACCACGCGGCCGACGCGTTTGATCTGCTCGAAGCCCTTAGCGGTAGAGACCACCATGCCCGAAGAGTCGTAGCCTCTGTATTCCAGACGCTTAAGACCATCCAACATGACACTTCCCGCTCGATCACGGCCGATATATCCAACAATTCCACACATAAAGCTTCAAATAAGCTGGGAGTCTCTTTATCTTTCAAGCTAATTATATTGTCACCTCAGACTTCAAAAAAAATATGAAAAAAAGAAAAGTCATCTGCATCATCATGGGCGGCGGTCGCGGCTCTCGTCTCAGCCCCTTGACACGCGACCGTTGCAAACCAGCGGTGCCCCTCGCGGGCAAGTATCGCTTAGTCGATATTCCGATCAGTAATTGTCTCAACTCAGGCTTCAATCAAATCTACGTCTTATCGCAGTTTAACACCGCTTCGCTGCACCGCCATATTCAGGAGTCCTACAAGTTCGACCCCTATGCGGGCGGCTTTGTCGACATCCTCTCCGCTGAGCAGACGGATCAGAGCGACACTTGGTACCAGGGCACCGCCGATGCCGTGCGGCAAAACATGCACCACTTTCAAAGCCACCGCGAAGACGACCTCTACGTGATTCTCTCGGGCGATCAGCTCTACCGCATGGACTTGGAAGACGTCGTGCGCGAGCACGATGAATCCGGCGCCGAGGTCACCATCACCGCGAAGCCACTCGGGCTCGACGAAGCCGAAGGTCTCGGCCTGATGCGGATCGACGATAACTTGGAAGTTACCGAATTCGTCGAAAAGCCCACCGACCCCGCAGTCATCCAAGGCCTCGCGGTGGGCGAGAGCGTCCGTAAAAAGATGAAAGACCCTGGCGACAAGGACTACTGCCTCGCCTCGATGGGTATTTACGTTTTTAATGCCAACACACTCATCGAAGCGCTCAAGACAGACGCGACTGACTTTGGTAAAGAGATCATCCCCGGCATGTTGGGTAAGTCGAAGCTATGCAGCTACGTGTTCGACGAATATTGGGAAGACATCGGCACGGTCAAAGCCTTCTTCGATGCCAATATCCGCCTCACCGATCCCGTGCCGCCCTTTAATTTCTTCGATGAAGAAGCCCGTATTTACACCCACGCCCGCTTCCTGCCCGCTTCGAAGATCAACTCCTGCGTGATCGACCGCGCCATCCTTGCGGACGGGTGCATTGTCACCGAGGGCAACCTTAAAAACTCGACGCTCGGGGTGCGCTCTGTCGTGCGCGAGCAGTCCAGGCTTGAGAACGTCGTGATGATGGGCGCGGATCATTTCGAAGCCCCCGAAGACCTCGCAGAAAACAAAAAGCTCGGTCGCCCCGACTACGGAGTCGGCCAAAACTGCACGATCAGAAACGCGATCCTCGATAAGAATGTGCGCATTGGTCACAACGTCGTGCTCGACCCAACCGGCCTGCCCGACAACTTCGGCCCCGATGTGGACGTTGCGATCCGCGACGGCGTGCTCGTAGTCTGTAAGGATGCCATTGTGCCCGACGGCTTCGTGCTTAAAGCGTAGCGGCCCGGGCTAAAACTCGGTAGCGCGGTGTGGCTCACACCGCATCTGAGGGTAGCGCCGGTGTGGCTCACACCGCATCTGAGGGTAGCGCGGTGTGGCCCACACCGCATCTGAGAGTAGCGCCGGTGTGGCCCACACCGCATCTGAAGGTAGCGCGGTGTGGCCCACACCGCATCTGAAGGTAGCGCCGGTGTGGCCCACACCGCATCTGAAGGTAGCGCCGGTGTGGCTCACACCGCATCTGAGGGTAGCGCCGGTGTGGCTCACACCGCATCTGAGGGTAGCGCCGGTGTGGCTCACACCGCATCTGAAGGTAGCGCGGTGTGGCCCACACCGCATCTGCTGACTGAGGCTAGTTATCCAGCCTTAGTATTTAGGATTGGTGAGAGTCATCGAATTTCTAGCGCGTAAAATGGTGTGGCCTGTGCCGTCTGGATATGGCCGGGGGCTAAACTACTGTCCTATATCAGTGACCATTCACTAATTTCTGAAAAGTCCCCAACTCGGCTGGACTGTTCTGAGCGACTTCCAGTTTTGTCCAGTAGTCCGTGCCCAGTGCCCCGTGGTCTGTGCCCTGCCATCCGAAGCTCCGCAGGAGCGCAAAATGGTGGTCGAGGAGGGACTTGAACCCTCACGCCTTACGGCACATGACCCTTAATCATGCGTGTCTGCCAATTCCACCACTCGACCGATGGACTACGTTAACCGTAGCAAAATGGAAGGTGATAGGTAGCTTTTTTCTGAGATCAACCTTAATTTCAAAAAAATTTCAACTTTCTGCCTAAAAGGCCGCTCACGTGCTTGTATCTTAGAAAAATTTCACCTATCACACATCTATTCACTAACAAACCACATGTGTCCTCAGGTAAGAGGATGCGTTTATCCCAGACCGTCATGGCTGACAAAGCAGTAAACAACAAACCAGAAGCGACGAAACAAGCGCTCGATCTCAATGCACTCTCGGGCTTGGACTTCGGTCCTAATTGGGCCGATGAAAATGCTAAACCCGCCCGCCAGAAGAATTACGATTCTCCTGGCCAAGGCAATAAAGGCCAACGCCGTGGAGGTAGCGGCGGCGCGCAGCGTGATCGCCGTTCGGGCTCCGCTGGCTCCGCCGGCTCCGCTGGCTCCACTGGCTCCACTGGCTCCACTGGCTCCGCCCGCCCCGCTGGCCGCTCGGACGGGTCTGATCGTTCTGATCGCCGAGGTTCGGGAGGCTCAGGGCACTCGGGCAGCTCAGAAGATCGATCGCGCGGCAGCCGAGGGGACAGCCGGGGGGACAGCCGGGGGGACAGCCGAGGGAACAGCCGGGGGGACAGCCGAGGAGACAGCCGAGGGCGCGATGCCGCGCCCAAGCCATTTGACCCCACCGTCAAAGTGGATCTTTACCCGCAGGACGAGGCTTTCGAAGCATTGATCAATCGCCTACGTTCCAGTGCGCGCACCTATCAGCTCTTTGATATCGCCCACCTGCTGCTTGAGAAGCCTGACCGTTACATCGTCGTCGTCTCGCCCAAGTCTGCTAAGAGCGCTCAATCTGCACAGCCTACTCAACTTTATTTCTCCGTGCCCGGGCACCTGCCCTTTGAGTCGGAAGAAAGTGCGATTAACTATGTGATGACTCATCACCTCGACGTATTTTTCGACGTCGAAGAGATCGAAATCGATGCACCCAAGGGCAATTTTCTAATGGTCAATCGTTGCACGATCACCGGCGAGTTGCTGGGGCCGCCCAATTACCACCGCTACCAAGAGTTTTTGCAGCGTCACTACGCGGCGCGCATCACCGGTATGTCTTTTGAGCGTTTTACTTCAAAGGTCGAGGGCGTCAAGGAGCCAGAGCAAATCGAAGCTTGGCTGGAATCAATGAAAAAGGGCGCTCGTTACAAGGTTAAAGATCACCAAGAGGGTGAAGCGGAATCTTTCGAAACCCTCGAAGCCGCGCGCTTCTTCCTGCTACAGCATCGTAAGGATAAAATCGTCGGCTCAGGCGAGAGCGTTCGCTTTGCTGGTCGCGACATCGAGCGCCTGCCAAAGGGCGACATTCGCCGCTCTGTCGAAGCCTACGTGGAACACCAGAAACACTTCCCGCTAGACTCCGCTAACAACATTCGCGGCCGCCTGCGCCGCCACAAATTCGCCGTTTATAAAAAAGGCTCTAAGGGCGTCTCTTTTGTGTGCGCCGTAAAGCGTAAATTCCGCGACAACTCGACCATCTTTACCGACTCGATTAACGATTTAATCGACTTCATCGAAAAGCATCCCGATATGCCCGCCTCCAAGCTGCCGAGGGAATACATCGGCGTCGATACCGAGAAGCAAAAACCGGAAGCGCTGAAGATGACCGAAGCCGAAGTCGAAGCCGCCGCGAAAGCTAAGGTCGAAGCCGAAGCTAAGGCAGCTGCCGAGGCCAAGGCCGTCGATGCTGCGAGCAAGGCCGTCGAAGCGACCGAAGCGACCGAAGCGACCGAAGCGACCGAAGCGACCGAAGCGTCCGAGGCGTCCCAAGCGTCCGAAGGGACCGAAGCGACCGAAGCGACCGAAGCGACCGAAGTAAAGGCAGTCGCCGAGACTCCCGTCGCAGCGCCCTTAATTAAAGAAGGTGCCACAGCCTCGACTCATGCCACGCCTACAACCGAACTCAGCGAAGAAGATCAGAAGATGCTCCGCCAGTTGATGCTCGATTTGCGTTGGCTCATCACCGAAGGCTACGTCACCGAATACGGAGACGGCCGCCTCTTTGCCGCGCCCCCGATCCCAGAAGCCAAGCCAAAGGCACCCAAGCCCAAAGTTAAAAAGGAGACGAAACTTAAGAAGGTTGATGTTGAGAAGGCTGCACCTGTTGCCGCTGCCGCACCCGCCGCACCCGCAACGGAGGAAACCGAAGCAGTCGCGGAAACTAAAGCGGATCCAGCGCCAGTTAAAGAAGCCGAGCCAGCCGCCGAAGCCGAGCCAGCCGCCGAAGCCGAGCCAGTTGCCGAAGCCGAGCCAGTTGCCGAAGCCGAGCCAGCCGCCGAAGCCGAGCCAGCCGCCGAAGCCGAGGGTGATTCCAAGGCTAAGACGACTTAGCGGGTGGGATTTCAATAGGTGTCCGCGGATCGTTTTGAACGTTGGTTTTATACTATTTTCAAAAAGGTTTGATCCTCAACCGTTAATTAATGGTAGCGCTGAGTGGCCCACTCAGCACGTTTACAAATTGCGACCCAGTAAGACGTATGCGGTGTGGGCCACACCGCGCTACCCGTTCAAACCTTATGCGAATTGGTCTTATGTAGGGGCGCGACTTGTCACGCCCGCAGCCTGCCCGCATCCGCGGCTACGACAACTCAGCGGGTGCGATTTCAACCGACGCCACGGATCGTCTTGAACGTTGGTCTCACGTAGGGGCGCGACTTGTCACAATGCCGTTGAACATTAGTTCAGTAGCTGGGTGCAGAGCCGAACAATCGTAAGATTTTGGACGGACGGAGCATTCGGCTTCGAACGATCCAAAGCGTTACCGCTTCGGCTACGTTGAATTTTCTCTTTGCGAATAACCCCGCACTTTTAATTTGAGCGTTGAGCGTTGTATGTTGAGCGTTGTATGTTTTTGCGTATGTCGCGCTTTCTTACGATTATTAACCTATCTTCATCAATCACACCGACCAAGCTCCAACGCAAGAACTAGAGTTGACAAGCCAGTCGCAGCTGCCGTCAATCGCGGTCTTATGAGCGAAGCAAAGCCAGTCATCCTTACCTGTGCCCAACCGACCGGCGATCTGACGCTTGGTAACTATCTCGGAGCCATTAAAAACTGGGCAGCCATGCTCGACGACTACGAGTGCTTCTTCGGTGTCGTCGATATGCACGCCATCACAGTCAAATACACGCCCGCCGATCTGCGCAAAAACACGCTCTCGTGCGTGGCTCAATACATTGCCTGCGGTCTCGATCCCGAGCGGTCTAATATCTTCATCCAGTCGCACGTCACCGGGCACACCGAACTGGCTTGGTTGCTCAGCTGCATTACGCCCATCGGTGACTTGCAGCGCATGACTCAGTTTAAGGAAAAAGCCGCCAAGCTCGGCTTTAATGCAGGCGAGAGCAACGAACTCAAGTTTACCCACGAGGGCGCGCGTGCCGGCGCTTCGGTCAACGCGGGCTTGCTAATGTATCCCGTTCTCATGGCGGCAGACATTCTCCTCTACAATGCCGATGCCGTGCCGGTGGGCAACGACCAGCGCCAGCACCTAGAGCTGTGCCGCGACCTGGCGCAGCGCTTTAATCACAACTACTCCGAGACGTTCACCATCCCCGAGGCCTTTATCCCCAAGCAGGGGGCACGCATCATGTCGCTGCAAGACCCCGAGCGCAAAATGTCCAAGAGCGACGAGAATCAAAACGCCACCCTCTTCATCCTCGACGAGCCTGCGCTGCTCAAGAAAAAGATCATGAGCGCCGTGACCGATTCCGGTAGCGAGATCGTCGCGAGCGAGGACAAGCCCGGCGTGTCCAATCTACTTCAAATTTACTCTGCGATGAGCGGACGCGCGACTGCCGATATCGAAGAATCGCTCAAAGGCGAGGGCTACGGCACTTTGAAGAAGGAAGTCGCCGACGCCGTGCTCTCCGTGTTCGAGCCCATGCAGGCCAAGTATAAAGAGCTCATCAGCGAAAAATCCTACTTAGAGGGCGTGCTCAAATCCGGAGCCGACGCCGCACAAAAGCGCGCCTATAAAGTACTAGGCAAGGTTTACCGCAAGGCCGGCTTCGTCGAGCGGCCGCGATAAGTCATACGTAGAAGCGACACTCTTGTCGCTTTACTGGGGTTCGGCAGAGCCCTAGGGTTGTGGCTGTAAAGACTGATTCGCGGGAGATGATGGGCGTGCAAGTTTTTTCTTGCGATACGCTTCCCACTCTTGGTTTTGAAGGCCAAAAAAGCGACAAGAGTGTCGCTTCTACGGTAGCACCGTGGGCGCACCCGCAAAGTCCATCACCTCGGGGTAGATCTGCCCGGTGGCTCCGATCTTGAACAGGTATACTTTGCCCAGCTCGACCTTGATATAGATCGCATTGCCAAAGACCGCTGTGATGCCGTATTTGCTCAAGCGCTGCGGGTCGTTGGCCAGCGACCAGATGGCCTCCCAAAACACGGCGCGGTCGTTCACTTTGAGCGACTTGGTGATAGCGAAATAGCGCTCGGGCGCACGCTCTGGCACCTGAATCGCCTTGCCCTGATCCGGCGGCGTTTGCTCGCCGTAGATGCGCCGCCATAGGTAGAGCGCCCGCTCTTTGCCTTCACGCACATAAGCGTCGCTAAATTTCACGATCAGCGCATCGAAATGCACCACATCGCCCTGAATGACGTAGATTTGCTCATCCACGATCTCCTTTGGGTTCCCCGCCGCAGTTTGCACAAACTTCAGCACCGTCGAGATTTGACCCAGCGCATCTTTCTCCTGCGAGACCACCGTCGCGAAGCCGATCTGCTCCTCCTTGGTCAGATTGGTGATCGCCTGGTTCAGCTCGTGGTTTTCAGTCAGCAGGCTATGAATGCTGGAACTGGAAAAATAAAAGCTCAGCCCCAAGCCTGCGGCCACAGCCAAGGCCGTGAGGCCTACGAGTGTGCCGATGATTTTACCTGCCTTACGATCTTTCATGGGATCAGTGAGAGCGATTCCTCGATCAAGGTCAAACCTGCTTGACGTAGGGGCGCGACTTGTCACGCCCGCCGAGAATTAAAGCTGGTTCAGCGCGGGGCGTCACAAGTGACAATACCATTGCGTATTTCCTCGCCCCTACACCTAGTTACTTCACCTTTTCAGTTGAGAATCCTTCATGATCGGCGAGTGTAAACGTTGTGATACAAACAAGTATATTTGACTACGCCCGCGTGCGGGCGGATTTTCCCATTCTTTCCAGAGAGGTGCGGGGCAAGCCTTTGAGCTACCTAGACAACGGCGCCACCTCGCAAAAGCCCAACTCTGTGATCGAAGCGGTCGAGCGCTACTACCGCGCAGAAAATGCCAACATCCACCGCGGCCTGCACTATCTTAGCGAGCAAGCCACGGATGCCTACGAGGGCGCGCGTGCCAAAGTGGCCGACTTTATTGGCGCACCCGATCAGGACGAAATCATCTTCGTGCGCGGTGCCACCGAGGGGATCAACCTCGTGGCACACGGCTTCGTCGAGACGCAACTTTCCGAGGGCGACGAGATATTGATCTCCCACATGGAGCACCACGCCAACATCGTGCCATGGCAAATAGCCGCCGAAAAAACGGGCGCCGTGCTCAAAGTCATCCCCGTGCTGGATAGCGGCGAGCTCGACCTAGATGCTTACCAAGCAATGCTTTCTGAGCGGACGAAGCTCGTGAGCATCGTCCACGTTTCTAACGCCCTCGGCACCATCAATCCCGTGGCAGGCATGATCGAGCAGGCGCACGCGCGCGGGGTGCCCGTATTGCTCGACGGCTGCCAATCCGTGCCACACATGCCGGTCGATGTGGCGGCGCTGGGCTGCGATTTTTTTGTATTTTCCGCCCACAAATTATTCGCACCCACCGGCATCGGCGTGCTCTGGGGCAAGCGCGAATGGTTAGAGAAATTGCCACCCTACCAGAGCGGGGGCGATATGATCGAGCGTGTCGATTTCGAAGGCACCACTTATAAAGGCATCCCCGGCAAATTTGAAGCTGGCACCCCGCACGTCGAAGGCGTCATCGGGCTCGCAGCAGCCATCGACTACGTCAACGGCCTCGACCGCACGGCAGCTTTGGCACACGAGCACGCACTGCTAGTCGCTGCGACGGAGCAGCTTTCCACCGTCGACGGCCTGCGCATCATCGGTACCGCCGCGCACAAAGCCTCGATTCTTTCTTTCGTGATCGATAAAATTCACCCGCACGACATCGGCACGTTTCTGGACGCCGACGGCGTGGCCGTGCGCGCCGGGCACCACTGCACCCAGCCACTGCTCAAACGCTTCGGCGTGCCTGCCACCGCGCGCGCATCCTTCGCATTTTACAATGATTTCGAAGACGTCGAGCGCCTCGTTCAGGCCGTGAAAAAAATGCAGCGCTTCTTCAGCTAGTTGGTTAGATTGCGGGAGGGCGGTTGTCCCAACCGCTACCGCAGGGAGGGCGGTTGTCCCAACCGCTACGCCGGGAGGGCGGTTGTCCCAACCGCTGCGCCGGGAGGGCGGTTGTCCCAACCGCTGCGCCGGGAGGGCGGTTGTCCCAACCGCTACGCCGGGAGGGCGGTTGTCCCAACCGCTACGCCGGGAGGGCGGTTGTCCCAACCGCTGCGCCGGGAGGGCGGTTGTCCCAACCGCTACCGTATCGTAAGTTCTTGCCATCGTCTCAGCGACTGAGGACAGTCGCCCACTCAACTTCAGCGACTGGGGACAGTCGCCCTCCCGACTCTAGCGACTGAGGACAGTCGCCCACTCAACTTCAGCGACTGAGGACAGTCGCCCTCCCGATTTCAGCGACTGGGGACAGTCGCCCACTCAACTTCAGCGACTGGGGACAGTCGCCCTTCCAACTCTAGCGACTGAGGACAGTCGCCCTCCCGACAATCAGTTATGCGCCCTCCCGAAAATCTCGAACCTTACGCCGCGCGCCTCGGCGACCAAGAGTTCGCAGCTCGTATGCAAGCGGAGCAGCTTATGCGTATTCGCCGAGGCGAAGGGCAGGGCAAGAGCATCTTCCGCTTCGAGCACAAGATTGATGTCTACGCCATCATTCGTCTTTGCCTTAAAATCAGTGGCTTTTGGAGCCGCGCCGAGCGCAACTATTTTGATATACAAGTCGTCCAGAACGAAGTGCGCCTGCCAAATCTCCCCCCAGAGTTCGACGGCTACACTCTACTCCAGCTCAGCGATCTGCACGCCGATTTGCACCCCGACTTTCCCGCGCGGGTCAAAAAAGTGATCGCCCCGCTCGAGTACGACTGCGTGGCACTGACCGGCGACTTTCGCACATGCACCTACGGTGACCATTCAGGTGCCACCGCCGCGACGATCGACATCGTTTCCGAAGTGGACGCGCCGAAGTATGCCATTTTAGGCAATCATGATTTTCTAGCAAAGGTGCCTGCGATGGAGGCCGCAGGCATTCAGTTTCTACTAAACGAGCACGTCGTGCTGCGCCGCGGCACAGCCGAACTCTACCTGATCGGTATCGACGACCCCAACTTCTACCAGACGCATTGCCTCGCGCGCGCATTGAGCGGGGTGCCAGCGAATGCGACGAAAGTGTTGCTCTCACACGCGCCCCAGACCCATGCCGTGGCAGCCGATGCAGGCATCGATTTCCTGATGGCAGGCCACACCCACGGCGGACAAATCTGCCTGCCGGGCGGAATCCTGCTGATGCACGATGGCAGCGCCCCAAGAAGGGTGCTGTCTGGCAGCTGGCGAGAGGGCACGCTGCAAGGCTACACCAGTCGAGGCACCGGAGCCAGCGGCCTCCCTGTAAGGCTTAACTGCCCCGCCGAGGTTACCTTACACACCCTGCGCTGCGGGTGATGAGGGGGCGCGTCTGGTGTGGCTTTTGAACGTTTGCGCGTATTTTGCGCCTTCATGTGGCCACAATCACCGATCACCTCGCCAGCACACGAAGCTCCAACGCGGGCGTGCGTAAGGAGATTGTCTAAAAATGACCAAATCGTTACCGGTTCTGCAAATTATGTAAATGTAGCCGAAAGCGTGAGCTTTTGGTTCGTTTAGATGGGTGGATCATTGCAGATTCTCGTAATAGAGCAGCTGCCGATCTGGCATGAGGTTGGGGTGGAAGATTTGAATTAGATCGGCCAGCACTTCTTCGGGGTGTACGATGGCGCGCTCCCAGATATTGTTGCCACCGCCTGCGCTGATTTGGCGGGAGTTGTTAAACACATTACCGATTTGCGCCGCGCGGAATTTGGCAAAGCGCGGGTCGGCGCCGAAGAGTTCGCCCAGGCTGCGATAGTGGCTGGGGTGGATCCAAAAGTCCGCCTCGGCGGCTTTGAGAAATACGCGCTCGGTGTCGAGCGGGAGGCCGCCTTGGCTGCGGTCGTCTGCCCACACGTAGCGGCCACCGGCATCTTGGATAGCACGCGCGATAAAGCTGTCGCCGCCCGGCACGTGCCAAGCCCCTGAGTAGGGCGCACCGCAGAATACGCTGGGGCGCTCCTCGATACTTTGGGTTTTTTCCAGTAGCTCGTTGTAATCGGCTTTGATCGTTTCAAATAAGGCATCGGCGCGTGGCTCGCTACCAAAGAAGGGGGCGAGAAACTTGAGCCACTCGGTGCGCGCCAGCGGGTGTTGCTCCATGTAGTCGGCTGTTAATACGACGGGCAGTCCCGCGCGTTGTAGCTGGGGCGAGACTTCCATCTGCCCCCCGCCTAGGCTGGTGGTCAGGATCAAATCCGGTTGCAGCAGTAGTAGGCGCTCGA
>Ga0222650_1001547_pt1 | contig 11039 bp, 7 predicted proteins | sample AntAcemetagen367_FD_179820 | JGI IMG/M metagenome (GOLD analysis project Ga0222650, IMG submission 179820) | Saline water microbial communities from Ace Lake, Antarctica - #367 | ecosystem: Environmental > Aquatic > Non-marine Saline and Alkaline > Saline | place: Antarctica: Ace Lake | collected...
TGGGACAGGCAAGACGCAGTTATCTATCGCTCTTGGGGCGCACATGGCTTTAGGGGAGAAGAAGTTTCTTACCTGGAACAACGTTGCGGGTAATAAGAAGGTGTTGTTTCTGTCGTTGGAGATGTCAGCAGCCCCATTGAATCATTTTATGGCGACTATTGGTGAGGGATATGAGGATAAAAACACCCTGAACCGTAACTTCCTTGTGGCACCCTTTGGCACACCAATCAATCTCGACACGCCCGAGGGTCAAATTTTCTTTGACCAGATAATGAACGATCACATGCCAGACATTCTCGTTATCGATTCGTTACAGAAGATTAGCTCTAAAGAACTAACCGACGAACAAGCAGTCAAGAACCTCATCCACTACCTCGCAACTGTCCGAGCCAAATACTCTTGCGCCATGGTGATGATCCACCACAACCGCAAGAAAGCAAACGACGGGCAAAAGAAAGGCGTGGAACTGTCGGACGTTTATGGTAGTACTTATATCACCACTGACGTTGACTTCGTAATGTCGTTAAAAGTAATTGAAGGCAACCTGCTGCAAGTAGACACCCTCAAGAACCGGCTCGGACCAACCTTTGAACCGTTTACAATTACTCGCAACCCTGAAAACCTGAGCTTCTCGACAGACATGGGTAAAGTGTTCAACCAATTTGCAAAGGACAACGACTTTGAACTTTGATGACATAGAGGAGGAAAGCCTCAAAGTTTTACAAGTTTTATACGACAACCCCGACGCAGTAATAGCAGTAGATACTGAAACAACAGGCTTAAGTGTTGCCAGTAAAGAACACGTGTGCATCGGTGTCAGTATTGCCACTGTGATCGACGGTAACCCCATCAGCCATTACTTCCCGGTCCAGCATAAAGTTGGTGAGAATGTCAGCAAATCAACTTTAGACAAACTAAAGTATGTGCTTGAGCGGCCCGGCACTGTACTTGTTTTTTGTAATGCACAGTTTGATCTGCTGTCGCTTGAAACAATTGGGATTATAGCTTCAGAACTATATTTTATTGACGTTCCGACAGTTGCCCACCTTATCAACGAAAACAAACCATACAACAAAGGCTTAGATTCTCTTGCACAGTTTTACCTAAAAGACGAAGGCAAAGTCAAAGACCTCGCCATCGATAAAGAAAAGAAAACAGGTTGGGAAAATACCACTTGGCAGATGATGTGGGATTATGCCGTCAGGGACGCCGAACTAACCTGGAGGCTGTGGGACCTACTTAAACAAATGCCGCAATGGAAAGAACTACCCGAAGAAATCTGGCCCCACAAACAAGATCTTGTACGTGCGCTCCTGTCGATGAAACGACACGGTGTACACATTGATGTACAACTTGCCCAGAAGTATGTACAACTGGGGGAAGAGCACATGGCTCGGATAGAAAAAAGCTTGGGGATCAACCCGGCTAGTCCAAAGCAGATGAAAAAGCTCCTTATTGATGACTTGGGGTTACCGGTTGTAAAGAGTAGCGTCAAAACGGGGGCACCTAGTTTCGACAAACAAGCCATGTTAGCTTACGATTCGATGCTGGAAAAGCTCGAAAACCCTGTTGCGAAGCAAATAAAAGAGTTCAGAGGTTGGCAAAAAGCCGTCAGCGCCGCGTACAGGCCCTATCTTGACCTACTTGATGTGGATGGTCGACTTAGGTGCAGTTATCGCCTCCACGGGACTGCTACGGGGCGTCTTTCTTGCGCCGAACCCAATTTGCAGCAAATACCCAAATCATCCGACAAACCATGGAACGGAAAAGTTAAAGACTGTTTTATTCCCGAACCAGGCTGGGAACTAATCAACGCAGACTTCAGCCAACTCGAACTACGCCTAGCCACAGCCTACGCAGGAGAAGAAGAACTCAAAACAGTATTCAACGAGGGCAGGGACATCTTCACAGAGATGTCAAAACAATTAGGCATGTCACGCCACGAAACCAAAACACTTGTGTACTCAATGCAATACGGTGCCGGTGAGCAAAGACTCATGGACGCCTTCAACGTCACCAAAGCCGAATCAAAAGCGATCAGGCAAAACTATTTCACCACCTACCCAAACTTTCGCCAATTCAACGAACGATGCACAGCCAAAGTAGAACAGTCAGGGAGAATCAAAATATGGACCGGTAGAGAACGACACTTTGAAAACCGTAACGACGGATACAAAGCAATGAACAGTGTTATCCAAGGAGGAGCAGCTGACATTGTTGAACGGATCATGGTCAAATGTTTTAAAGAATTGGAAGGACCTGACTGTCGTATGTTGCTTCAAGTCCACGACTCCATTACATTTGAAGTTAAGGAATCCGCAGTACCCCAATACATGAATAAGATACGGACAACAATGGAAGACGTAAACTCGGTGACGGGCGATGTCAACTTTGATGTTCGATTTGCAGTAGAGGTAGATAGCTGGGTTCCTGAGGAGGACGGATAATGATAGTAATTACTTACGAATGCCCTCATTGCAAATACATTGACAGTGAAGAAGAAATGGCAGCAAACCATTGCCTCGATAACAAAGGTCACTTGTGGTAATCAGTGTTGATCCCGGAGAAACTACGGGCATTGCTTATTGGAGCGACGCGGGCGAATTTGTTGAACGTGAAGCACTCACTCAGGACGAGCTACTCGACAAATTAGAAATATTAGAGAATGTAACGGCTGTCGTGTGCGAAGACTACCGCCTAAGGCAAGGCAAACAAATGGTGCAGACAGGCAGCAGGTTTGTTGCTGTACAAATTATAGGCGCACTCAAGGCTTATGCCAGACGTGTCGGAGCAAAATTCTTTTTACAGCCTGCCAACGTCCTAACAGTCGCGGCTTTACACAGCGGGGTTAAACGACCCAGCAACCACTCCAAAAGCCACGACGTAGACGCCTACAACCACGGGTACTATTACTTTGAAACTAAGGGCTTACTTCAACCAAAACCCCTGTGATAGAATTTATTGCACCCCCGGTTACCGTCCTAGCTGGGGGTGCGCTACTTTATAGAGTAAAGATGGTCCTCAATACGCTTCACTGCGTCTTTAATACTTGAGCCTCCATTAGTTTTAACCTCGTACTCAACACCCTTTAAACGTTCCTCTATTTTATCCAGCCGCTCGGGTAACTCAGAAATAATATCTATCGTATAAACAATTTTAGATATTGTGGGCCAAATTTTCATTAACACACCAATGATGGCGACAATAAGAAAAACGGTCCAAACGATAGGACCATAGTCTGACAAAAATTGTCCTGCTTGTTCGGGACTCATCTCATTTATTCTCCCGGTAATTTAACGGCGATGCCGTAAGTTTTTCCCGACCATAAAGGTCTCCTGGTCGTGCCTTTGCTGCTGGAAGCGTCCCAAATCATTCCGTTTCCAGCATACACAGCAATGTGGCTGTTGTCATTCCAAACAACTAGATCACCTGGTTGGAGATTACTAACAGAAGTTTTAGCTCCGGGAATTGTTCTGGCCTGTCCACTAACTGAGTGACTTTGGACATTAAAGCCAAGCTGGTTATATACAGACATAACAAGGCCAGAGCAGTCGATTCCCTTAACCGTCCTTCCACCAAGTTGGTAGGGGGTCCCAGCATAACTAGCAGTTGTGTTGAGGATGTTTTGTCGGGATTGAGATAAATTGCTATCGGGTTTATATCCAGTTTCAGCACCAGTACCTTCGACATATTCAGACGGTTGTTGCCTAAAAGATTGCGCTTGCAAAGCCCGATTGGTAGCTTCTTGCAAAGCGTTTTGGCCTTGCTGAAGCTGAGAGTTTTGTTCGTCTATCCAGCTAGGTTGTTGAACTGTCGTTTGTTGAACCATAGGTTGTTCAATAACTTGACGTTCCGTAACAGACGTAGGATCTTCCTCAACGCCGAAAGCTGGTCGGAAAACACCGCTCATGGTGTCACCTTTTCGGCTTTGTTGCAGTTCTCGTTCGCGTTCTGTAAACCTTTTAGAAGACTCCAACGGGTTAGCAGAGTTATTGATCATGCTCATGTTAGTTGCCTAGTCCTTCTAAGAATCCTACAAAACCCGTATTCTTTTTAGCTTCTTCAGCCGCTGCGTTTCTAGCTTCCAGCTCAGCAAAATTAATGTAGTTAGGCCTGCTGTAGTTTCTTACACTAGCACCAACAAGCCAGTTAAAAGCGCTCAAAGATCGGTCAAAACCTGTTTTGTTGCCAGCAGCAACCTGTGCTTGTTCGGCACCTAAACCTATGACGCTTCGACCTGTCACGTTGGAAACGTAGTTGACGCCGGGGATTGAAGAATCAAGGAAGTCGCTGATGTCGCGGATGGGGGCTTGGTTACCTAGTCGGGCACCTGCAAGTAGTTCAAGTGGTATGCGAATCATCGGGTTGGTTAGTTCGACAACACCTTCTAATACTCCGCCCGAGAATGTGTTGTAAATATCTAGTGAAGCAAAGCCGGGGCTGAATCCCACATATTTGCCGTCAACTTTGAATTGTGGTCCCGTCATTTCTTCGGTGAGGAAGCTGGGGAACATTTGGTCTGAAGGGTATGGCAAGTACATGGAGTACGGATCGACACCCATAGATACTGCAAGGTTGTAGCTTGCCTTGGGGATGAGGGTTACGGTTCTTGCGGGATTGAGCACTGTCGCTTCGGCAAGCGCGGCTGAAGCTAATTTAATCCAAGTGTAGAAAGGGAACAGACGGCGGGGGAATACTTTTTCCCACGACGACAGCATGTTTGGTGTGGGGTGATTCTTTAGTGCGCTTTCTAGTGCAAGGGCCCTAGCCTCAGCTAAATTTTTGGGCGCTGCGGTGTCGGCAACGCCACGAACAAACGGTTTCTTAGCAGTAGCTTCTGACGCTTGACGCAAAGCCTGGATGTAGTGGGCAACAATGTTACGGTGTTGCACATACCACGACACGTCCAAAGCGGCGTCTTCAATAGTTTTACCTCTGTATGTCACATAAGAAAGAGGTGCAAGAGGTGTGGGTGAGCCTTTACCGGCTCCCAACGTTGCAAACTGAAAAAACTTATTAACGTTTTCAGAAAAACGTCCTGTAAGAATTTGGTCTTCAAACAAGTCTTCCGCACGTTTACCTTCAATAAACAAATATTTGTGTATATCAGCCTCTAGATCACGAGCAGTAATGTTACCCAGAGGGCTTCTAATAACAACTTCACCGTCTTTAGGTACAGAACCAAGCTCCATGTCATTCAACATGTCAGCACCCGTGTAGTTGTTGCGTCGTGCAAGCATTCTAGCGGCTAAAGAATCAGATGGAACAAAATACTTGCCACCTAAAGCAAAGAAACGCAGGGAAAGGGCCCCCACGAAGTTACGAACATGGTGACCTGGACGGAGGACCGTAACTGTAGTTTTCCAACGGCTTAGGATAGGGTCAAAAAATTCTCTAACTGCCTTACCAAAAGGAGAATCTAAAGCTTTAGAGGGGCGCATAGCTTCATCCATGCGTTGGAAAATATCTGCCGCACTCTTATCTACGTACAAGTTGTCTGGCAAAAGCAAGCCGAAATGGGTGTTGCTTCCACCGGTAAGCCTTACAAAACCTTTAGCAGCTGCCTCTTTAGCGTTCCTAGCTGCCAAGTCCTGCTTTTTCATATACGAAGCAAAATTATCTACAAATGTTGCTTCCGCAGCCATCTGATGCAATGCAGCTTGTGACCGAGAAAGAAAATCGAGAGGGTTTTCAATGTCCCAGTCAGTCCACTGGTTTAGGGCAGCCGACAGTGGGTCAATATCTAGGTCTGCGGCATCTTGAACAGCCTTGTTAGCATCAATGAAAGAACCGCTTTCAGGAAGACGTGCAACAGTACCAACCCGCCCCAATACCGCTTGTCGTGCAAAGAACCTATTTAAGGCTTCTGGGGGGATACCTGCCCGACCAAAGCCTGTGTTCAAAGCGGATCGTACAAGGTCGCCCGAAACGTTAAATATTTTACCTACTTGTGCCGTCAAGTCAGCGATAGCTTCCGCCATCATTGGGTTGGCTTGCACAGGTATTTCTTCACCGGCACGCACAGCCCGCTGAATTTCACGCATAGCAGCTGTGAGTATGGGTGTTTCTCCGTCAGCTAACCCGCGATACTTGCCGCGCAAAGCATCTAGTTCTTTCATCTTTGACATATACGTACCTGTCGAAACCCCAATTGACTCAAACTCAAGCCAAGCAGACAAATGGTTTCGCACATCCATGCCCCATTTAGCATCAAAAGCAGCTGCTATACGCAAAGTACCTCGAACTATGGGCCCATAACCGTTGTCAACAACTGCCGGGTTTCCAACATCAACCTCTTTAACAGCAGCAGCCATTTGTTTAGTAGCTTCGTCGTAATCCCTGGGGTTTGCTTGCACTTCGTCGGCGGCGTCCAAACCTTCGTCATAGTTTTTGGCGTAATCCTCGCCGTCCCGTTTGACTGCTTTCTGTCGGGCCTCAAATAAGTCGTCGCCTCGGTTTACTGCGTCAATAAAGTCGTTGCTGGACTGGGCTGTGTTACGCATAGAACTTGGGACAACACTGCGTATAGCACCTGCAGAGTACATGGCACCAATGTCAGTAGCGTCAATTGCCTTAGCGTAGTCAATAACGATTGAACCTAAATTATCGGTAGCCTGTAAAGCGCCCCGAGCGTCAGCCTCGTTCTTAAACAACCTTGTTAGTTGTTGGGCAACTTGCGGTGAAATGTAACGGAACTCCTCGACACCCCGAGCTAAATACTGTTGTTTTCTTACCTGAGAAATGTTCTCAATACCCACACGCGAAGCAATCATAGAATCCGCAATGTTTTCCGCCAACACCTTGTTATTCCACACACCATAATAACCAACAAGACGGTTGTTTTTCGGATCATACAAAGCTTCTGTCGTAAAACCTTTTACGTTCTCCGGTAAAGGGGTGCCCCGCGGGAAAAAACCAAACCTAGAGTTTTTTGAAGACCCAGCCAACCAATTAGCTCCTTCAGGAAGCTTGCGACCATACCGTGTCTTACCAGAAGTAAGAATCTTTATGATGTCGTCTCTACTAGCATCCTTCGTAAGAGCCATCACAGCGTCCATGAGGTGTGTACGCGAAATACCGGTATCGGCGTTAAACAAAGCCAGTTGAAGCCACCTAGGGGCGTCTGAGGCCCTTACAGTGCCGTCTTTAGCCAGTTCTTTGAAACCCATACGCAAAGACTCAATAACATCACTAAACCTAAGCGTTTCAATTGCACGATCACCCGTTTTAGGTGTCACATCCAACACAAGAGCCACGCCCTTAGAAGCAACAAAATCCTCCGCAGATTTCAAAGAAGCAACTGTCGCGTTTTGAATAGTCTCAGCCAAATCAAAACCCTTGTAAGCGTTATACGCTTTATCCCCCGGACCACCCCTCACATACGCAGGCAACTGCTCATACTCGTACACGCGACGACGACCTTTAGGACCGCCCACATAGTTAGCAATAATTTTGCCCGCCTCGTCACGAGCAGGAACACCCCTAAACAAAACACCAAACTCTTTCGACAGGCGCGTATAAAAATCGTTCTGAGCGTGAGTGTTGTACGAGTTAACAATACGAGCAACCCCAGCACCCAATTCTTCATCCGTCACATAAATCTGCCCATTCTTACCCACAGCAGGCTTATACCCACGAGCTTTCAAATCACTAGCATCAAAATTCTTTTTAAACGTATAAGCCAAAGCCCTACTAATAGCTCCTGCAGCATCCTGAACCATCTCAGGGCTACTCAAACCAATCTGTCGGAAACGTGACGTCAACTCGGCAACAAACCCGGCATCTTGCACCAAAGTTTCCATCGCTTCTTCAACAGGTTTAGCTGGTCCGACAGTCAACAAAGAGTCTACGCGTTCAACCAAATCGTCATAAGCAGCCCGATACTGATCCAAAGAAATGTTAAACGCACGCAACAAATTACGCTCAGCACTACGACCACTAATCTTGCCCATACCCTCGACAAGACCATTCTGTCTAAGAATGTTTTGAGCGTTGTCGATAAAACCAACCATACCCTCAGGGTCAAGCCGGCTCATGCTGTTTAACAACGGGCGTGTAAACACTTGCTCTGCGTTAACCCGTTCAGTACCGGCCAACTCACTAATTCGGGCAACAACATTCTCAGCAGCTTCCGACGTAGGAACTTTCCTAGGGGGACGACCCAACAAATCAACACGACCCGGCGAAACATCAAATGCGTTACTAAAACTTTCATACAAAGGACGCAAAACTTCTGGCTCAAAATTATCCCTTACAAAAGCTTCCTGAGCCTCACCAGAAAGTTTGTTGTAAGCTTTTTCCATTTCATCCAAAGTACCCAGTTTAAGTTTTATAGGACCAATTTGTTTAGGAAGTAAGCCATCCAAAACTTCCCTGGGAAGCTTGGCCCAACCAAGAGTCCAATCATCAAAACTAAGTTTTTGTGGAACGACAGGCAAATCGTTGGCGAGTCTTCCAGCTTCCCAAGACTTCAAGAAACTAGCCATCTGGTTGCGACGACTCAAAGGTTTCTTACCCCTAAAAATCTTTGAATCTTTAACTGTTGCACGCAAACTACTGGTAACAACGTTCTCGGGCAACAAACCTTTTTGAATCCCCTGCTTAACCCTCTCAGAAAACTTCAACTCTGCTGTCGCGGGCTTAGGTACCGACTCCGCAACATCCCGAAGATTGTTAGGTTTAGCATTAGAAACACGCTCAGAACTAACTGCTGCATCCAAAACTTCGTCAGCCTCTTCGACAGCTTTCTTACCCAAACCCAAAGCCTTAGCCCCAGCACGCGCACCACGTAAACCAAGATTAATAACTTTAGCAACTTGTGCGCCCGGTACCCACATCAGCGGATCAAAAGCAACATCACCCGCAAAACCTAAAACACCCTTAGTTACTGGGTTTACGTTATCCGCAACATCAACATAACCAGGATAGTTTTTGAAAGCGGTGTCGTACCCCTTTTCAATAATGTCCGAAGTATAATTTTTGTTTTCACGGCTTTGAGAAAAGAAACCGGTAAAGGGGGAAGCCGCTAAAGCCCCTAAGCCCTGCAAAGTTTCACCTTGCTGGGCTCTTTCAGGAAGGTCTAGTGCTTTATCAGCAATATTTGTGACAGCATAAAGAGGTCGGCTAAGAAAATCAATTACCCCGCCCAAGAACCCCATTTCTGGTTCTGGCATAGCAGGAGGTTTGACATCACCAACGCTTCCCGCAGCGGGGGACGCAGACGACAAAAGCTGTTGCTTGTAAACTTCCCTTTGGCTTTTAAGGTAGTCAGATAAGAAAGAATCAGAAGGTCTTTCAGACACAACTTCTCCTAACTATATTCGACCAATAGATATTTCATAGTTTAGCTGTTCTTCGGCTTTATCACCAAGAAGTGCGTACAATTCTTGATAACGTGCATTACGGGCCTGTTCCTGCCCAAGAGCAATATCAGCGCCAGCTTGTCCCTGCTCAAAAGCAAATCTTTCATAAGCAAGCTGTTGTTCGGGAGTCAACCCTTGTTCCTGATTAAGTTGACTTACCGACTGAAGCTGTTGCGCCAAACCGGGAGCCTGCATAGCACGCTGGTAAGCATCCTGCTGTTGCTGCATCTCCAAATTCATCATTTGACGACGCAAAGCATCCGTTACGCTGGTTTGATACTGGGCACCCTCCTGTTGGGCAACCTGAGCCATCTGCGAAGCAAAATCACCTGACGAAGCACCGTACCGTTCTGTAGCGCCCAAACCAGACGCCCTGCCCGACTCCAAATTAGCGACAGCCTCAGCCTGCGACAAAGCGGCAGGATTCAAAACTGCTGGAGCCGCGGCCTCAATACCCAAGCGGGCCATTTGATCGGCGGCCTGTTGCTGCGCAGAAGCATAAGCCTGTTCAGTGTTAGCCGAAGCGGTGTCGTAAACGGAACCAATACCCTCAGACGCGCCACTATAAATGTCGCTAACACGTTGTACGTTTTCACCCGCACGAGAAGCAATCTGGTCATACATGGCCTGCAGTCTTTGGTTTACCAGGTTGCCTTCATCCATCCACCCTTGAGAGATGCTGGAATAATCTGGGGCAAATTGATTTTGGTACGCAATAGCCTCAGCCAACCAATCAGTAGGGGCCGGTTGGTTAGCGGCTTCTTCCTCAGCAGCTTTTTGAGCAACAAGTTGTGCAAGAGCATCTTTATCAGCTTGCTCTGCGCCGGGAACATAATACTGTGAACCTGGTTGAGGATAATCTCTTTGTCCCGTGTAGGTTCCCCCACCAGAAAGATTATTTACATCTAAATTAAGGTTTCCAGAACCCGCACCCAAAGCCGATTGTGCGGCAACGGGATCGTACATTAAATCGCCAAAACCTTTTCCTATAGGAGCCCCGGGGCGTCCCGAAATAAAACGAGTAACAGCATCGCCAGCGTTAAAAGCACCTCTTACAGCGCCTTCTTTAAGACCGCCTAACTGCGACGTAAGATAACTAATTCCGTACTGGGGCGTTTTAGGCACCTGAGAAGCTGTGGGCACACGACCACTAGCCACATCAATAGCTCTTTTAATAGGCGAGTCATCCCACCACGAAGGTTTGGGAGGTTCTACTTTAACGTTATTGGTCATTACCCACCCGCCAATGCTCGCATAAACGCATTCATCTGAGTTGTAGCAGCACGCTGACTAGCAGCTCTCTCAGCTGCCTGGCTACGCTCTTCAGTACCAGAACGTTGCCCAGCAATCTCCGTCTGCAAATCTTCGCCAAAACGTGATTTTGACAGATTCATTGCATCAAGCTGATCGTTAAGACGGCCCTGAAATTCACCAAAAGTTTGTCCAAAGTCGCTAGAACGCAAAGTTCCTCGGGCAGCGAACTCGTCGCGCAAACCACGTGTACCACGGGCTGCGGAACTGTACGGATCAAATTGTCCTTCAAGGTCCCATTGACCCATTTTCTGTGGTTCTGTCGGGGCAGACATTCTTGAAGCCATTTGAGGTTCTGGTGTTGCTAAGACGTCACCGAAACCTGTTTCGCCCGCAGGACGGTAACCCATTTGTTGTACACCTGTG
>Ga0222650_1001550_pt1 | contig 11002 bp, 9 predicted proteins | sample AntAcemetagen367_FD_179820 | JGI IMG/M metagenome (GOLD analysis project Ga0222650, IMG submission 179820) | Saline water microbial communities from Ace Lake, Antarctica - #367 | ecosystem: Environmental > Aquatic > Non-marine Saline and Alkaline > Saline | place: Antarctica: Ace Lake | collected...
GGCACCCTTTGGGAGGACCGCTTTCACAGCGTGATCGTGCAGAGTGGTTTGGCCTCGCGCACGATGGCGGCTTACATTGATCTCAATCCTGTGAGGGCTGGTATTTGCAAAGATCCGGCGGAATATCAACCCCCTTTCTCCCCCGCAGCTCCGGTCCAAGGGCGGCTCCAAGGCCCTCCCGCCAAAAGCAAATTCCTAGCAGTAATTCCTAGCAGTTAAGCTTGAAGATGCCCATGATCCCCAGTCAAATCGCGTCAATGAATCCTCTTCCTCTCCCTGCAACCCCGCCTCATAGACACCGAGAAACATTTAATTTCCCGCACTAATAATAACTTCATATCCTGAAGTCACGCCGATGGTGTCTGCGAACGGCCTGGAGCTCTTCTTTCGGAGGTCGGGTGATCCCACGGGCTACGGTGGAGCTGATGTTTGGTATTCAAGTAGAGTATCCAAAGACGTCGGATTTTCGAGCGCCGGGAATCTGGGCTCGAATGTGAACTCTGCCTATGACGAGGGAGGACCCTTTCTTTCGAGTAACGGGTTGAAACTGATTATCTGGTCAAACCGACCGGGTGGGTTTGGGAACAGAGATCTCTATGTCTGCTCCAGAGAAGCAGTCGGATTGCCATTTGGTGAGCCTGTTAACCTCGGTCCGGCGGTCAATTCAGCAGCATCAGAAACCTACCCCCGCCTTACCAATACCGGGCTTTATTTCTCATCAAACAGATCGGGTGGCTACGGTGAGAACGACATCTACTTTACGCCCTTTGATTCAGATTCAGATGGGCTCCCAGATATGGTGGAATCAAATACTGGAACTTATTTGTCCTCGGATGACACTGGTTCGAACCCTAATGACTCTGATTCAGATGATGACGGTCTGCCTGACGGGGTGGAGGTGAACACGCACAATACCAATCCGAATCTTGCTGATTCTGATGGCAGTGGATTCGAGGACCAGTTCGAGCTAAGTATCGGTTTCGACCCCACGACCGACACCAGCACGCCGGATACATTATCGTTCATCCGAACTGCGGTGGAGTTTCATTTCTACTCCGCCATCGGCTCTACTTAAAGCATCGAGGCGTCAGAGAACCTCCAAGAATGGTCCACTATCGAGAATGGCATTGCCGGAAACGGTGAATTAATTTCCCGCCTTTACTCAACCAATGGGCAAACTGTCCGAGTATTCCGCGCCCAGAAGAATTGACGTAACGGAGGTCGAAGAACTAAGATCGGCACGGACACTTTCACTTGATTCCGTGGTGGGTAAAGCTTTCCCCTCGCAGCTACTGCGTGTGCCGCTACCGCTTCTCCTAGAGTGATCAGCCCCCTAAGACCCTGGGCAGCACTTGCATCCGGGATCGCTTGCTCGCGGGGGGTGGGGCACCCTGGACCCCGCCTGAGCCACCCCGCAGAGGACGGGGTGCCATTCACAGGCTACCGGGGAGCCAGCTCTCAACAAAGCGCAACCATAGCCCATCCGAATCAGTAACTAATGCCACGGAACTGGATCAACTCCCATACAATTCAGGAGCCCCCCACTCTTTACGCTTCATATATGTCACGTCTTGTGCGCTCATGTCGATGACGCGCATCCACGCGCGACCAAGCCCCTCATTGCCATGAACTTGCCAGATGAATAAGCAATCACTCACTGAAACTGACATCCGAACCAAGTTCATCACTCCTGCCATCGTCGGGGCCAATGGTGATAAGTGGGACGTGATGACTCAGATTCGGGAGGAGGCCTACTTCACCGCTGGCCGAGTCATCGTCCGGGGCAAGACCGTGAAGCGCGGAGTCGCAAAAAAGGCGGACTACCTTCTCTACTACCGGCCCAACATTCCCATCGCTGTCGTCGAGGCCAAGGACAACAAGCACTCCGTTGGGGACGGCATGCAGCAGGCCCTCGACTACGCCGAGATCCTCGACATCCCTTTCGCCTACAGTTCCAACGGCGACGCCTTCCTAGAACACGACCGCACCGCTACCACTGGCACCGTGACCCGCGAGATCTCCCTGGAAGACTTCCCAACGGCCGATGATCTCTGGCAACGCTACCGGATCGCAAAAGGCTACACCCCCGCCCAAGTCGCCATCACCACCCAGCCTTACTACGACGACGGCTCAGGGAAGATCCCCCGCTACTACCAACTCAATGCCATCAACCGCACCGTCGGAGCCATCGCCCTCGGGGTGCAGCGGATTCTCCTCGTCATGGCCACCGGCACCGGCAAGACCTACACCGCCTTCCAAATCATCTGGCTCCTGTGGAAATCGGGGGCAAAGAAGCGCATCCTCTTCCTCGTCGACCGCAACATCCTCGCCGACCAGACCAAGACCAACGACTTCAAGCCCTTCGGCACGGCCATGACCAAGATCACCAACCGGACCGTCGATAAGTCCTTTGAGATCTACCTTTGCCTCTACCAAGCCGTCACCGGCACCGAGGAAGAGCGGAACATCTACAAGCAGTTCTCTGAGGACTTCTTCGACCTCATCATCATCGACGAGTGCCATCGCGGCAGTGCTGCCGACGACTCCGCATGGCGACAGGTCCTTGAATACTTCTCCTCCGCCACCCAGATCGGTCTCACCGCCACCCCCAAGGAAACCAAAGACGTCTCCAACACCCATTACTTCGGAGATCCCATCTACACCTACTCCCTCCGCCAAGGCATAGCCGACGGATTCCTCGCCCCCTACAAGGTCGTCCGCCTTGGCCTCGACAAGGACCTCGACGGCTGGCGTCCCGAAGCCGGGAAAGTGGACAAACACGGCAACGAGATCGAAGACCGCGAATACAACCAACGCGACTTCGACCGGAACCTCATCCTCGAAAAGCGCACCGAGACCGTCGCTGCCAAAATCGCCGAGTTTCTTAAAGCGACCGACCGCTTCTCCAAGACCATCGTCTTCTGCGAAAACATCGACCACGCCGAGCGCATGCGTCAGGCTTTAGTCAACGCAAACTCCGACCTCGCCGCCGCCAATCCGAGATACGTCATGCGCATCACCGGAGACAACGACGAAGGAAAGGCCCAGCTCGACAACTTCATCGACCCCGAGTCTACCTATCCCGTCATCGCCACCACCTCGCAGCTCATGTCTACTGGAGTCGATGCCCAGACCTGCAAGCTCATCGTCCTGGACAAGCGCATCGCCAGCATGACCGAGTTCAAACAGATCATCGGTCGCGGCACCCGGATCAACGAAGACTACGACAAGCTCTACTTCACCATCATGGACTTCAAGCAGGCCACCTCCCTGTTTGCCGATCCCGACTTCGATGGCGACCCCGTCCAGATCTACGAGCCCGGCCCCGACGATGCCGTCACCCCTCCTGATGATTTTATCGACGGAGAGGAAGAAGGAGAACCTGATGACATCTTCCCTACCCCTCCCGATGGAGATGAACAAACAGGACCTCCCACCAAATACTACGTCAATGACGTCGAGGTCCGGGTCGCAACCGAGCGCGTCCAATACCTCGGATCCGACGGCAGGCTCATCACGGAATCCCTCACCGACTACACCCGCAAGACCATCCTTGGCACCTACGCTTCACTCGATGACTTCCTCACCGTCTGGAACGATGCCGAGAAGAAACAAGTCATCCTGGAACAACTCGCCCAACAAGGCGTGTTTCTCGACGAACTCGCAGAGCAGGTTGGCCGGGACTACGACGCCTTCGACCTCGTCTGCCACATTGCCTACGATCAACCCCCGCTCACCCGAAAGGAACGGGCCGACAAGGTCAAAAAGCGCGATGTCTTCGCAAAGTATGGCGACAAGGCAAGAGAGGTGCTGGAAGCTCTCCTTGAAAAATACGCAGCCGACGGCATCTCCAACGTCGAGTCGATGGAGATCCTCAGAGTCGATCCCCTCAGCGGGTTCGGCACGCCCTTAGAAATCGTCACCACCTTCGGAGGGAAGGCCAAATACCAGAAAGCCATCCAGGAACTTGAATCCGAGCTCTACAACCCTGCAGCTTGATGGACCCCATTAGACACGACATCCAATCCTATCTTGGACCACACAGTAAGATTGGACCGAGAAGCCTCTCTGAAATTCGCAAATCTGAAGGCCATCCTGTTAGCACTTACAGCAAACTCGTCGAGAAACTTGCTGAACTCGCGTTTGAGAATCCTGAGTTCATTCTACTCATGCGGGGACAACACACCGACTATTGCTCGTCCGCAGGAACAAACCTCTTCCCGACGATGTATCGGAACGCACAACGGGAAGGAGAGTCAGCTGAAATCTATTCCCACGAACTTCGAAATCGCTACAGTAACTTGGAGGAAAAAGAAAAGAACCTCTATCACCTTTTCAACGAGCACTACAAAAAGCGTGTGGGGCGGAGCAAACTGCTGCGGTGGGCCATTCTTCAACACTATGAGATCTGCCCGACACCTCTACTAGATATCACCCACTCAGCACGGGTCGCCGCATCATTCGCCTTTGAGGGAGCACCTGAAGATCAAAAATATGTTTACCTCTACGTTCTCGGCCTTCCTCAGATCCATGGATCGATCACCGTCGTCGCGGAGCAAGCCATTCAGATCGTCAGACTCGCTAGTGTTTGCCCTCCCACCACGCTACGTCCCTATTTCCAAGAAGGCTACCTCCTCGGGACTTATCCACCTGTGGACACCTTGAACGAGAAGATGCGCTACGCCCGGTCGGAAATGGACTGCGCCCACAGACTCGTTGCCAAGTTCCGCTTGAAAAAGAACGGATTCTGGAACACCGAATTCCCACCCCTTTCTGCGAACGCCCTTTATCCTGACGAGCAGAACGATTTCAATCGTGATATTCTCCGAATGAAGGACTGACTCTTTATACCATATTCCCCATGCCCAACGTCTCAAACATCGTCAAATCCATTCAGGACATCATGCGCAAGGATGCCGGCACCTATGGTGACGCCCAGCGCCTCGAACAGCTCGGCTGGTTGTTCTTCCTCAAAATCTTCGACGACCGGGAGAAAGAAATGGAACTCCTCCGGGACAACTACAAATCCCCCCTGCCCCAGGAACTCCGCTGGTCCGCTTGGGCCACCGACGAAGAAGGCATCACCGGCGACGCCCTCCTCGACTTCGTCAACAACACCCTCCTGCCCCAGCTCAAGACCCTCACCGGAGGCGGCGACAAACTCTCCACCCTCATCCGCACCGCCTTCGATGATGCCAACAACTACATGAAGAATGGCACCCTGATGCGGCAGGTCATCAACAAGGTCAACGCCATCGACTTCAACGCCTCCGAGGACCGCCACATGTTTGGCGATATCTATGAGAAATTGCTCAAGGACCTCCAGTCCGCAGGCAATGCCGGAGAGTTCTACACCCCACGGGCCGTCACCGAGTTCATCATCGACCGTTTGGACCCGCGCCTCGGCGAGAAGTTCTTTGACCCTGCCACCGGCACCGGCGGCTTCATCACCTGCCTCATCCGCTACCTGCGGAAACAGGCGAAGTTCGACGTGGACGAGGCCACCATCCAGGAATGCTTCTCCGGCGTCGAGAAGAAGCACCTCCCGCACATCCTCTGCCTCACCAATCTCCTCCTCCACGGCATCGACGTTCCCTCCAACGTCCGCCACGACAACACCCTCGCCCGCCCGCTCCGCGATTGGGGCCCCAAGGAGCGCGTGGACCTCATCGCGACCAACCCACCCTTCGGCGGCATGGAGGAAGACGGGATCGAGGCCAACTTCCCCGCTAACTTCCGCACCCGCGAGACCGCCGACCTCTTCCTCTTCCTCGTCCTCATCATGAAGCTCCTCAAGCCCGGTGGCCGCGCCGGACTCGTCCTGCCCGATGGCACCCTCTTCGGAGAAGGCGTGAAGACCCGGATCAAGGAACAGCTCCTCACCGACTGCAATCTCCACACCATTGTCCGCCTGCCCAATGGCGTCTTTGCTCCCTACACCAGCATCAAGACCAACCTCCTCTTCTTCACCAAAGGAGCCCCCACCGAGGCCGTCTGGTATTACGAGCACCCCTATCCGCCCGGAGCCAAGAGCTACAACAAGACCAAACCCATCAGCATCGACGAATTCAAGGCCGAGAAAAAGTGGTGGGGCTCCGAGAAAAACGGCTTCAAGACCCGCAAGGAAACCGAGCAGGCCTGGCGCGTCTCCATCGAGGACATCAAGGTCGGCGGCTTCAACCTCGACCTCAAGAACCCCCACAACGCCGACACCGGCCCTGGCGATCTCGACGTCCTCCTGCCCGAATACGAAACCCTCCTCAACCAGATCACCGAAACTCGCGCCGCCCTCAAAAAGGAACTCCAGCAAGCCCTCACGCGATGAAAAAGAAAGCCGCGACCAAGAAGGCCAAAACCGTTATCAAAGGAAAAGGGGACAAGCTCGCCCCGCTCATCGTCGAGGTCCGCGACCTCATCCAATCCGCCCGCCGCAGCGTGGTCTCCGTGGTCAACACCCTCCAAGTCATGACCAATTTCGAGATCGGTCGCCGTATCGTCGAACACGAGCAGCAGGGGGAGAAGCGAGCGGAATATGGCAAGGAGTTGCTCAAAGAGCTTTCAGCTCGGCTGACGGAAGAATTTGGAAGAGGATTTTCGAAGAGCAATCTCGCTTCGATGAGAGCCTTTTACCTCATTTGGTCCGAGCGGATTCAAATTTTCCAGCAGCCTACTGGAAAATTGAATCTCCACGAGAAATCCCAGCAAGCTACTGGGCAATTAGACCTATCGTCAAAAGGTCAGGAGCCGACTGACCAATTAGAAGAATCCCAAAACCCCTTCACCCTCAGTTGGACGCACTATGTTACCCTCCTGACAGTCAAGAATCCCGACGAACGCAGCTTCTACGAAATCGAAGCCACGGACCAAGGCTGGTCGGTCCCCGAACTCAAACGCCAGAAGGCCTCCGCCCTCTACGAACGCCTCGCCCTCAGCCGCGACAAGGAAGGTCTTCGCCAGCTCGCCACCGAAGGCCAGATCATCACCAAACCCGAGGATATTTTAAAAGAACCCTACATCCTCGAATTCCTCGGCCTCGAAGAACGGGCCAGCTACTCCGAGTCCGACCTCGAACAATCCATCATCGACCGGCTCGAACACTTCCTGCTCGAACTCGGCAAAGGCTTCCTCTTCGAAGCCCGCCAACGCCGCTTCACCTTCGATGAAGACCACTACTTCGTGGACCTCGTCTTCTACAACCGCCTCCTGCGTTGTTATGTCATCATCGACCTCAAGCTCGACAAACTCAGCCACCAGGACCTCGGCCAAATGCAGATGTATGTGAACTACTTCGACCGCGAAGTGAAACTCCCCGAAGAGAACCCCACCATCGGCCTCCTCCTCTGCAAGTCCAAGAAACAAACGATCGTCGAACTCACCCTCCCCGCCGACGCCAACATCCACGCCCGCGAATACCAACTCTACCTGCCCTCCAAGGAACTCCTGAAACAAAAACTCCAGGAATGGAGCGCCGAACAAGATCCTAGGGCATGAACTTCGACGAATTTTCCCGATGCCTCGAGAACCCCGACGGCTGGCACTTCCAGGTCGCCACCGTGGACTGGCCCCATCCCGCCACACCCGCGTTGAAGTGGACCACCTTCCGACGCTGGAAAACCGAACCCACCGACGACCGCCTGCAAAAGGCCCGCGCCGCCGCCCTCACCCGGCCCCGCTACTTCCGCACCTGCTCCCTTTGCCACACACTGACCAACGCCGGTCACATGCACGATGATCACACCTGCCAAGGCTGCGCCGAACGCCACCTCGGAGTCCTCCACTGAACCCATGACTCTGGAAACCTTCTTCAAAAAGTTCGAACTCTTCGCCGACGCGCCCGATGCGGTGGCGAGAATGCGGCAGGTCATTCTCTCATCGGCTGTCAAAGGTGAACTCGTCACTCAAGACCCGAAGGATGAATCAGCCACTCAATTATTGAAAGAAATCGAGAAGAAAAGATCCGAACTGGTCCTAGAAAAGAAAGCTAAACTTGAACTCAAGCCGCATCGTTCGGCCAAGAGTGATCCTCCGCCATGGAACCCGCCGGGATGGGAATGGAGACGATTCAATGATGTTATTTGGTGCTTTCGAGGCCATAACCCACCGAAGAGCGAATTTATCAGTGAGCCCCGCGAGGGATACCTCCGGTTCGTCCAGATTACCGATTTTAAGACCGATTCCCGGGCTGTCTATGTAAGGGAATCCCCGAAGAACAAACTTGTGTTCAAGGGTGAGATCATAATGGCCGCGTATCGTCACATCGGGAAGCTATCTCGCTCGATGGAGGGAGCTTTCAACGTGGCACTTTGCAAAGTGATGGAGATACCGCCCATGAGCAGAGACTTTGTTGAGCTTCTAATAGGCACCGATTTAGTGAAGGGGGAGCTTCTAGCGGCTTCAGGTCGCGCTCATATCCCATCAATGCACTCAGCCCACCTACTTTCCCTTTGGGTGCCAATCCCGCCCCTCGCCGAGCAGAAGCGGATCGTGGCGAAGGTGGATGAGTTGATGGCCTTGTGTGACCGGCTGGAGGCGCAGCAGCAGGAACGGAATACCCTCCACGCCGATCTCGCCCGCGCCTCGCTGGCCCGCTTTGCCGAAGCCCCCACCCCGGCCAACCTCAATCTCCTCTTCCACAAGTCCTACACCATCCCCCCCGCCGACCTCCGCAAATCCATCCTCACCCTCGCCGTCCAAGGCAAACTCGTCCCCCAAGACCCCAACGACGAACCGGCTAAACAGAATCTCTCGCTGATAAAAGCAGCCAAAGATCAGCTCCAAAAATCGGGTGCAATCGCCAAGGAGAAGAAGATCGCTCCTCTTGATTCTGAAACCCTACCCTTTGATCTACCCGAGTCTTGGTGCTGGGAAAAGCTAGCAACAGTTACTGAGCTTATTACGAAAGGTTCATCGCCGAAGTGGCAGGGAGTCGCCTACGTATCTGAAAATGAAGGTGTGCTCTTCATTACGAGCGAGAACGTCGGCAACTACAACCTCAGGAAACTCGACCAGCTCAAATACGTTGAGAACAAATTCAACGAGATCGAGCCGCGCTCCATTCTCAAACACGGTGACATTCTTATGAACCTGGTAGGAGCATCGATAGGAAGAACTGCTATCTACAACCTTCGAGAGTGTGCCAACATCAATCAGGCAGTTGCCTTGATCCGCTTGGTTCGGGAGACCGACGGGGTTTGCCCCCGATTTCTCCTCCACTATTTCAACAGCCCATCAGCGATCGACTACATGCTCTCTTCGCGTGTGACGAGTGCTCAACCAAACATCAGCTTAACCAACGCTCGCGATTTCGCCATCCCACTCCCACCCCTCGCCGAACAAAGCCGAATCGTGGCCAAAGTGGATCAACTGATGGCCTTGGTGGACCAATTGGAAACCCAGCTCACCACCTCCCGCGCCACCGCCAAGAACCTCCTAGAAGCCCTCGTCGCCGAACTCACAACGCAGTAAGAGTCTTCCACAATCGTCTCTCCCCCCCTTCACAAGCCGTCCGGCATATCATCTCTTCGTGAAAGAGGAGTCTTCTCCTTACGATTTCTAATCGCTCTTTGCACACGTTGTCGTCAGCTTTGAGATTTCTATCTGCGGACTCTTGACCTGAGGGCGCTGCCGCACAGCACCCTTGCGAAGTTCGTCAACTGTTGGCGGATTTGCAGCTATTTCGGAACACCTTCATTCTTTTTGTGGTTGCAGAAAACCCACATAGGGTTAAACCTTAACCACAGGGAGGTGACGCAAGTCATTCCGTGGTTTTCCTGAAACCACGCCACTCCCATTAAGAAAATACGAAATTAAAAAATTAAGAAATATGACATTCGGAGAATACACCAAAGCAGCACGCCTTGCCGTGCGCCTTACTTTGCGCGCTTTCTCGCGCCAAATTGGAATGGACCCCAGCAATTGGAGCAAGATCGAGCGAGGAGTGATTCCACCGCCCGCAAACGACACCCAAACTTCAAAAATTGCAGAAATCCTCAAACTCTCACCCGAGCAAAAGCAAGAGCTTGAAGACCTCGCAGTAGTCGCCCGTGGCGAACTCCCAAAGAATCTCGATGATGCCGCTCTTCTTGCAAAGATGCCGGCCTTTTTCCGAGCTCTCAAAGGGCGTGAATACACCGCGGAAGACCTAGAGAAATTGACCGAAAGAATCAAAGACCTGAACACCCCCTAAAATAATCTATGACAAACCCCGAAATCTGGCAGCGCGTGGAAGAATACCGCGCCCAATATCAGCCCCACCTCAACGCCGAGAAAGTTCCTCTCGATCTTCTCACCTTCGTGGAACTGGAACTCGGCCTCAATATCGAGCCCTTGGATGATCTCTCACGGGACTTCAGCGCCGACGCAGCCTTAATTGGTGATTTCTCAGGATTTTATTTAGACAGAGCCATCTATGATCGCCTCGATATTGCGAGCAGAAGCCAATTAAACCGACTTCGATTTTCACTGGCTCATGAGCTCGGCCACTACGTCTTGCACCAAGAACGCTATCAGAATTCGGGAGTTTCAGATTCAGAGAGTCTTAAAGAATGGCTCAATCATCATTCGGGAGATAAAAGGGAAATCGAACAGGAGGCCAACGAGTTCGCTGGGCGTCTTCTCGTTCCGATTGAAGTGCTCTCCTCCCTCTTTGAAAAATTAGCTCAAGGTCTCGATGCCATCTATGGCCCCCACGGATGGCAAAATTGGAACGACCTTCGAGAGAAAACCTGCGAACACCTAAGCCAAAAATTTGGCCTTCATACTCAAGGAATTTCGACCCGCCTCCATCGGGAAGGCCTCTGGCCGTCGATCTACTGAAATGCCCATTTATCACTCCATCTTATCCATCCGCGAGAACCCCGCCCCTTAAATATTCTTTCTAGCAGTCTGTCGGACTTGGTCGAGGGCTAGGATTTGAAAATTTTATTGAGTCGCGTTTTCGCGTGATTAATTTTCTTAGGGGGGCTTTTTTATGTTCCCGAGTTGCTTCAGTTCTTTTCTATCG
>Ga0222650_1001551_pt1 | contig 10991 bp, 15 predicted proteins | sample AntAcemetagen367_FD_179820 | JGI IMG/M metagenome (GOLD analysis project Ga0222650, IMG submission 179820) | Saline water microbial communities from Ace Lake, Antarctica - #367 | ecosystem: Environmental > Aquatic > Non-marine Saline and Alkaline > Saline | place: Antarctica: Ace Lake...
AAGCAGTACAGACTTCTACACCTTTTACTGCAGTTGCAGGAAATGGATATTTTATTAATACTACAAGTGGTGCAATAGAAATGGATTTACCTGCAGGAAGTATTGGTGATGAAATATCATTTATAGATTATGCAGGAACATTTGACACTAATACTTTAACAGTTGCACCCGATGGAGCAGAAAAAATTCAAGGAACTGCAGCAAGTTTAACAATTTCAGTAGAAAGAGCAGCTAATACTTTGGTCTATACAGACGGAACTCAAGGTTGGCTACTAAAGAATAAGTAATGGCTACTTATAAAGAGATACAGGGAACGGCCATACAGAATTTTGCGGGCGATCCTGCTAATCCAATTACAGGTCAAGTATGGTATGATAGTGTAGCTGCTACATTTCAATATAGAAAAGAATCAACAGCTGGAGCTTGGGCTACAGGTGGAGCTTTAAACGCTGCTAGGAATAATATTGTAGGAACTGGAATAAAAACTGCAGCTTTAGCATTTGGTGGACAGACACCCCCTTATGCTCAATCAGCATTAACTGAATCTTACAACGGAACTTCATGGACAGAAGTGAATGATTTAACTACTGCAAGGGGTCAAGGAGGAACTGCAGGTGTTCAAACATCTTCACTATTTTTTGGTGGAAATACTTTTCCAGGCCCAGTAGTTGCTATTACAGAATCTTGGAATGGAACTAGTTGGACAGAAGTAGCAGATTTAAATACAGCAAGAAGATTACTAGGTGGTGCGGGAGCGAGTAAGACAGATGCTTTAGCTATTGGTGGATTAAATACAGGTGGTGCAACTACAGCAGAAACAGAAACTTGGAATGGAACAAGTTGGACAGAAGTAAATAATTTAAATACCTCAAGAAGAAATGCAGCTGGAATAGGAGCTGTAACCACAGCTGCTTTAGCTGCTGGTGGTTATACTACAGCAGGATTAGTTGTTGTAGAGTCTTGGAATGGAACAAGTTGGACAGAAATTGCAGATTTAAATACGGTAAGAGCAGGTTTAGGTGGAGGAAGTGGGACTCAAACATCTGCGTTAGTTTTTGGAGGAAGTGGTACAGCACTAACAGAATCTTGGAATGGATCAGCTTGGACTGAAGTTGCGGATATGTCTGTTGTAAAAGAAACCTTGGGAACATCAACAGGTCCAAACAATACATCAGCTTTAGCTTTTGGTGGCTCTAACCCTGGTGGTTTTGAGTCAGCAACCGAAGAATGGAGTAGTCCAGCTACATCAAACGAAACAATAACAACAAGTTAATATAAGGAGAAAACTATGGCAAAAACATATCAATACTGTGTAGCGACAAACTGGGGAAAGGGTTTCATCGATCATGTTGAATCTCAAAGAATCACGTTTAAAGGCTATCCCGCTGATGTTTGGCAAGTTCCCGCATACAACAAACACGGTAATCTTTGGATTGCTAAAGTTGGTGGAGTTGTTAAAACGGTAGCTGAGGCACAAGCGATTGTTGATGCAGAGGTTCAAGCAGCACAAGCTGCGTGGGACGCTTTACCTGATGCTGAAAAAGCACCAGCAGTAGAGATGAACACAAGACCTACTGACATAACATTAGAGGAATAAATTTAAAATGGCTGAGTACAAAGGCATTCATGGCACGAAGGTGCAAGACTATACTACGGATCCTGATAATCCTATAACGGGACAGGTGTGGTATAATGAAACTGCAAATACTTTAAAAGTTGAATCTGTAAGTACAGCAGGTGCATGGGCAACGGGTGGTAGTTTGAATACTGCTAGACAATATTTAACAAATGCAGGAACTCAAACAGCAGCTTTAGGTTTTGGAGGTGAAAGTATACCTTCCCCTAATGTAGCATTAACAGAATCTTATAATGGCTCAACTTGGACAGAAGTAAACGATTTAAATACTTCAAGAGAAAAATTAGCAGGTGCAGGAACAAGCACAGCAGCTTTAGGTTTTGGTGGTTATTTGAATACAGCAGTTACAGAGTCTTGGAACGGCACATCTTGGACGGAAGTAAACGATTTAAATACTGCAAGAGGAGTATTTGCAGGAAATGGTACTCAAACATCTGCATTAGCTTATGGTGGTTATCCTACATTTGCATTAACAGAAAGTTGGAACGGAACTTCTTGGACAGAAGTTGCTGACTTAAATACAGTTAGATATAATTTGGGTGGTATAGGAGCAGATAACACTTCTGCATTAGCTTTTGGAGGTGGAGATCCTATTAAAGCAAATACTGAAACTTGGAACGGATCAAGTTGGACAGAAGTTAATGACTTAAATACTGGTAGAAAAGAACTTTCAGGAGCAGGAGTTCAAACATCTGGATTAGCTTTTGGTGGTTCTTCAGGTGCTCCAGTAGCTGCAACTATTACAGGTGCAACAGAAGAATGGAATGGTGTAAGTTGGACAGAAACAACTGATTTAGCTACTGCAAGATCAGGTTTAGCAGGAACAGGTACAACCTCTGCTGCATTAGCTTTTGGTGGAAAAACTGGAACAAATACAGCAGCAACAGAAGAATGGTTAGGTGCAGGTGCACCTGTAATTAGAACAATAACAACAGATTAATTATGACAACATACAAAGAAATATTTGGCACAAACATTGAAGTACTAGCTTCCGATCCCTCAAATCCAGTTGAAGGACAAGTTTGGTATAATACAACTGATAATGTGGTTAAAGGAAGTGCTGTAACAACAGCAGGAGCTTGGGTTACGGGGGGAGCTTTAAATCAAGCAAGAGAGGGAGCAGCATCAACTGGAACAACAAAATCAGCAGCTTTATTTGCCGGAGGAAGAATAGGTCCTGCAGGAGCACCTCCAGGAATATCTGCAAATACAGAATTATATAATGGTACTTCTTGGACAGAAGTAAATAATTTAATTTCAGGAAGATGGCAAACGACAGGTTTAGGAAGTCAAACAGCTGCACTAGCCTTTGGGGGTCAGGTAGCTCCAGTTCCATCTGGATCACCCACAGTAAACACAGAATCATGGAATGGTACAAGTTGGACTGAAGTTAATAACTTAACCGCAGCCAAATCTCAACAAGCAGGTATAGGTACACAAACATCTGGATTAGGTGTTGGAGGTAACACAGGTTCTATAACAGGACAAACAGAATCTTGGAATGGAACAAGTTGGACAGAGGTTAATGATTTAAACACTGCAAGACAAGGTTTAGGTGGTGCTGGAATTGATAACACATCTGGTTTAGTTTTTGGTGGACAAGATCCTTCAGGTGCAATAGCTGTAACAGAATCTTGGAACGGAACAAGTTGGACAGAAGTAGCAGATTTAAACGCAGCTAGAAGATACATTGGAGGTACTGGAACACAAACTTCTGCTCTAGGTTTTGGAGGACGTCCTGAAGGTCCTTCTGGATCTTTAACAGAAAGTTGGAATGGTACAAGTTGGACTGAAGATGGAGATTTATCAAATGCTAGATTTGCAATGGGTAGTGCAGGAAGTAGTAATACGAATGCTTTAGCTTTTGGTGGAGATACAGAACCGAGAGCTTTTACTACTGCAACAGAAGCATGGACAGGAGCAGGTGCTGTATTAATACAAACATTTACAGATAGTTAAGACTTGCAATAATTTTTAAATAATCTATAAAACCTTTAAACATAACGGAGACAGAGTGACTGATAAAAAAGACGTAAAAGATTTAATTCAACAAGAAGAACCTCACTTAAATAATCTATTAGAACAAAATGATCTTACTGATTTTAAAGGTATGGTTGATGAACTTAGAGACACTTGGAGTAAAAAACAAATGTTTCGAACAGAAACTGAAGCTAGATTTTCTGTACTTCAAGATAATAGATATCCAACTAAAGCTGCAAAATATTGGCAGTGTGTTAGAGAACAAGCAAGTTACTTAGATAATTTAATGACACTATCATTTGATTACAGAAGAAACGAAGCAAAGATTAAATGGTTAGAAAAAAAAACTGAATCTGAACAAGACGAATACAAATTAACTAAGTATCAAATTGATTTAGATGAAGCTAAATTTGGTAAAGCTTCTATGGAGAAAACGGCTAAACATAGAATGAGAGAAATTAAAATGTGGTCTAATTTAAAAGTTGAATTTAATGATGGATCTTTTAATGACAAAGATGTTAATCAACATCAATTAGAATCTTATGGTATGCAATATCATGAGAAAGCAAAATCTTTAAATGCAAGTTCATCAGAAGCTGAAGTGTTTAACATTATGGGACAACTGCAATCATTACAAAGAATTAAAAAATCAGGTGAATTAGAAAACAATACAGAAAAGAAAGAACAAATTACTCAAGATGGGAACATCAAATCTTAATTTTGACTTCGTATTTTTAGGTCAATCAATACTAAAGTATCAAGTACCATTAGATATTTTTAGTGCTATTAATCAAATTTACGAACAGAACTTTCATAACCTTGCACCCGCTAATAAACAGTTAGTAGGTAAGATAGAGAATGAACACTCTTTATTTTATAATGGTCAAGATCAATCCAAGATGAAGAATCACAATATATTACCAAGAAATGTAACTGATTATTTTATGACTGTATTTAAACACTATTTAGCATTTAATAAAATTAAAGAATATGATACTCATTTAAATTCTATTTGGGTTAATGAAATGAAACAACATGAATACAATCCTGCACACATTCATAGAGGTATGTTATTTACAGGTTTATCAAGTGTTATGATTTTAAAAATGCCATCAACTTTTGGTAAAGAATATTCTAATGATGCCATACCACAAAATGGTAGATTACAAATACTAGGTGCAAGTAATGGTCAGTTTGCAAAAATAGATTATCAACCACCCATGGACCTTAGAGATTTTTATGTGTTTCCTTATGATATGAGACACTGTGTGTATCCATTTAATGGGACTAATGAGACAAGACGAACACTAGCTGCAAACTGTGATGTACAGTTTGATCCAATTAAAAATAGAGGAGCAACATGATAACTGAGCCACGTTGGAAATCGTTTATAGTAGAAACTACTCAGCCAATTTTTACACCCGAACAATGTAAAATGATTATTGCAGCTGGACGTGCTGAGCCTAAACAAGATGCTGCAGTTGGAAATAAAGAAGGCATTAAAGGTGGTGTGTTAGATACTAAAACTAGAACTTCACATATTAGTTGGATACCTTTTAAAAAAATGGGTGACATGTACAAAGACATTGAGCGTATAATGAAGACTACTAATGGTAATCATTTTGGTTTTGATGGAATGACTATAACTGAAATGGCACAATACACAGAATATCCAGAAGGTGGATTTTATGATTGGCATGTAGATAATGATGTAAACATGAAGCATGAACCTCCTGTTAGAAAAATATCTATGACTTGTCTACTTTCTCCTGAATCAGAGTTTGAAGGAGGTGATTTAGAATTAATGAAAGAAGGTAAGATTGCTAAACTTAAACAAGGACAAGCTATATTTTTTGCATCTTTTATAAGACACAGAGTTGCCCCTGTAATACGAGGTAATAGAAAATCACTTGTTATGTGGTTTGGAGGTACACCATTTAAATAATGTTTAGAGAATTACATTTTCCAACACCAATCTATATTGCAGATATAGAACACCCAACTCTTAATCAAGAACTTGAGAGAGATATAGTAGCTTGGTCTAAAAAAGATAAAGGTATAACAAGAACTAATGTGCAAGGTTGGCATTCACATACAACTATGCAAGATATGCCTGAGTATCAAAAACTAGTTAGTATGCTATATGAATGTCAGAAAACTATTTATGATCAAGAACATTTAGATAGTGAACCTGTACTTGGTAATATGTGGGCTAATATAAATCCACCAGGTGGAATGAATAGAGCACATCAACATGCAAACTCATTGTGGTCTGGTGTATATTATATCAAAGCACCTAAAAATTCTGGACATTTAAAGATAGATGATCCTAGATCTGTTGCCTCAATGACCAGGCCTAGACAAAAAGAAGGAGAAAAACCACCAAGATTATTTAGAGAAACACATTATGAACCAATTGCTGGAAGATGTATTATGTTTCCTGGTTGGTTAATGCATTGTGTTGATCCCAATCAATCTAATGATATAAGAATATCGGTGTCTTTTAATTTTTTACAAAAAGGTATGTTTGTATGATGATACATAAAGACCAAATTGTATTCAGAGAAAAACATCTTCAAACAGAAGAAGGTAGAATGCGTCAAACAAGAAATCAAAGATGGAAAAAATTAAAAATAGATATAGAAAAAAATGGTATAATTAATCCTTTAATTTGTACTGAAAAAGATGGTAAGTATAGACTTTGTATGGGTATGAGAAGATTTATTGCAGGTTGTTTATTAGGCATAGAAAATTATAAAATAGAAATAGTTCCTGATGAAGAAGTAGATACATTAATAAATGCTACAAGTAAATATCAAAAAAAACATGAAAATGGAACAGATATATCACTATGACATTTAATAAATATCAAGTAATCAAAGGTGCGGTTAGCTATGAGTTAGCTAATTTTATATTTAACTATTTCTTACTTAAACGAGATGCAGTTAAGTATATGTACGAAAATAACATAACCTATGACAATGGTATGTTTGGTACATGGACAGATGCACAGATCCCCAATACTTACTCTCATTATGCAGATCCTGTAATGGAGACTTTATTAATGAAAGTATTACCAGTCATGGCTTCTGAGACAGGATTAGATTTAATCCCTACTTATTCATACGCAAGAATTTATAAGAACGGAGATACTTTACATAGACACAAAGACAGACCAAGCTGTGAAATATCTACGACAATAAACTTGGGTGGTGAGCCATGGCCTATATTCATTGATGGAACAGGTGCTAATAATGTAGTCAATGAAAAACAAAATTTAGTTAAACCAGACGCTCCTGCAGGCACTAAGGTCTTGCTTGAAGTAGGTGATATGCTAGTATATAGTGGTTGTGAACTTGAACATTGGCGAGAGCCTTTTGAAGGTAACATATGCGGTCAAGTATTTTTACATTATAATCATGTAAATGGCCCATTTGCTGAGAAAAACAAATTCGATGGAAGACCTATGTTAGGCCTACCTGCATTTGTAAAATAGCAAGTTCTATACTACTACTAACTTTTGTTGTAAAATAAGATTATGCCTTTAACAAATGTACAAATAGCACCAGGATTTAATAAACAAGTAACAGAAACAGGCGCAGAAGGTCAATGGACTGATGGCGATTTTGTTAGATTTAGATACGGACTACCTGAAAAAATAGGAGGTTGGCAGCAGCTGACAACAAACACTTTAGCAGGAGTTGTAAGAGAACAAATTGTTTGGGCAGATTTAGATGGTAGACGTTACGTTGCTTTAGGTACTAATAAAGTATTAGCTATTTATTATGAAGGTTCTTTCTATGATATTACTCCATTAGCTGCGGTAATTACCGGAGCAACTTTTACTACCGTAAGTGGTTCACCAACAATCACGGTTAATAAAATAGCACATGGATTAGCAGAAGGCGATTATTTTACTTTTACTTCAGTAACCCCACCAGTTGGTGCTGGTTATGTTGGTTCAGATTTTACTACAAATAGTTTTGAAGTTGTAGGTGTTCCTAGCTCAGATACTTTTACAATTACAATGGCAGCTAATGCAGCAACTACTGTTGCTACAAGTGGATCAGCTAGTCTTAATCCTTATATTCGTTTTGGTCCATTAAACCAATCTGCAGGTTTTGGTTGGGGTACCTCTGGGTGGGGAGGAGCTTCTGGAATTGTAACAGTATTAAATGGTGCATTGTTAGATGACACTGCAGGTACGGGTGGTGCTGGAACAAGTATAACTGTTATCTCAACAACAGGATTTCCAACAACAGGCACAGTATTAATAGGAGCAGAATATATTTCTTACACAGGAATAACAACGACTAGTTTAACTGGAATTACAAGAGATGTTGGGGGCACAAGATCAGCGCATTCTAGTGGTGCTTCTGTGGAAGCTGTTACAGGTTGGGGTTCAGCTTCATTATCGTCAAGTGTATCTTTAGAACCTGCTTCTTGGTCTTTAGATCATTTTGGAGAAAAATTAGTAGCTACAGCTAAAAATGGACAAACTTTTGAATGGGACCCTATTCATGCAGACCCTTTAGCTCTAACAACAAGAGCAAATACAATATCAGGGGCACCTACAGCATCAATTATGTCAATAGTATCTGAAAGAGATAGACACCTAATTGTATTAGGAACCGAAACAACTATAGGATCTCCTTCAACAAAAGACCCGATGTTTATTAGATTTAGTGATCAAGAAAACTTATCTGATTATACTCCTACTTCAGTTAATACTGCAGGTACCTTTAGATTAGATAGTGGTACTACAATTGTTGGAGCTGCAAAAGCTAAAGATTATATTTTAATAGTAACGGATACTTCTGCATACGTGATGCAGTTTGTTGGACCTCCGTTTACTTTTTCAATAAGACAAGTTGGAAGCAACTGTGGATTGATTGGCCAGCATGCAATTAAATATGCTAATGGTAGAGTATGGTGGATGGGTCAAGCAGGTGGTTTTTTTGTTTACGATGGTACGGTTAAATCAGTTCCTTGTTTAGTAGAAGATTTTGTCTTTACAAACAAAGGAGATAATTTAGGATTAAACTATAATAATGGAGAACAGATTTATGCAGGTTTAAATCATTTGTATGACGAAGTTAGTTGGTTCTATCCTAAAAGTACATCAACTGCTATTGATAGGACTGTGACTTATAACTATGTAGAAAATACTTGGACAACAGGATCTTTATCAAGAACGTCTTGGCAGGATTCAACTTTATATTCTAACCCATACGCAACAGAGTTTAATGGAACAGCGATACCAACTTTTCCTACAATTCAAGGAATAACCAACATCAATGGAGCTTCAACTTATTACGCTCACGAAGTAGGCAACAATGAAGTGGATGCTGTAGGTAATAAAACAGCTATTGAAGCATTTATACAATCTGGAGATTTTGATTTAGGGGAAGGTCAGAATTTTATGAGTATGAGAAGATTTGTACCTGATTTTAAATTACTTACAGGTAATGCAGAGATTACTATTAATTTAAGAAGATACCCAAATGACGCTTCAACATCGTCGCCTCTCGGCCCTTTCACTGTAACAAGCTCTACAGATAAAGTGGACACTCGTGCAAGATCTAGATTTGCTAGTGTAAAAATTGCTAATACATCTACTGATCAGAATTGGAGATATGGTACTTTTAGAGCAGATATTCAACCTGATGGAATGAGATAATGGCAAGAGTAGATATAATAATACCAGAACCAACACCACAGTATACTGAAGAAAATCAAAGACAAGTGGCTCAGTCTTTACAAACTTTAAAAGATAAGTTAAATACTTCCTATCAAGAAGAAATTAAAAATGAACAAAACACCTTTAATTATTTTATGTCATGACAATTAGATATAAAAGCGAAACATTTGATTTAACTACGACTAATATTACGACAGTTTTAACTTGTCCTGCAGATGGAACTATTATTGTTAAAAATGTACAAGCAGTTCACGATACTGCAAGTGGTGTAGATACAGATTTATTTATAACAAAATCAGGAGCTTCCCGTGTTCAAATAGGACATGTTTCTTTAAACAAGTCTACCGACAATTTAATTAAAGAATCTCTAAACTTAGAAGCAAGTGATGTCCTTGAAATGCAAGCAGCTACAGCTAACGAAATTACAGGTGCTGTAAGTTATGCCTTAATAGATAGGTCACAGGAAAATGGCTAGAAAATTTAAAGACTATCACGAAAGAGATAAGCCTAAAAAAAGAGGTCCTCGAAAACATAAGAAGTCTTTATCTAAAAGTGAGAAGAGACAGAAAAGACTAAAACGTTATAAAGGCCAAGGAAAAGGCTAGACAAAAACTGTAAATAAAGGTATAAAAAAATATGGCTGATTTAATTAAAATACCCGCAGAAGCAAAAGAAATTATTAAACACAAAAGAACAGGCAAAGTATATGCTAGTAAAACTGATTTTGATAACGATGTTGCTGATGCCAACACTGACACTACTGTGGATGACTTTAGACAAGACCTTGAAATTAAAGTTACTAAGGTTTCTATGGGAGCGTTAACTAAAAAATAATGCAACCCCGTGGTGCCACTGAGCTACAAATGGAAATGCTTCACAAGCATGTTTCAAAAGAGCTACTAGATCAAGTACAGATATGTACTTCTATTCCTGGTAAGGTTCCAATTGATCCTAATAAAATAAATATACTTTGGCAAAAGAATTCTTGGGATCAACCAAACCTAAAAACATTCTTTTCAGATAAATCAAGACATAGTGAATATGATTGGTATGTATTCAATAGTCATTGGAATTATGAAAAATTTAGATATTTTTTTGATATACCAACTGAAAGATCTGTAGTTATTAAAAATGGTATAGATAAATTTCCTAAAAGAAAAATATATAAAAAAGGCGATCCTATAAAATTAATACATCATTGTACTCCTTGGAGAGGATTAAATGTTTTATTACGTGCAATGCAAGAAATTAAAAATCCTAATATTATATTAGATGTCTATAGCTCAACGCAAGTCTATGGCGATAACTTTAAAAAAAATAATGACGATCAATTTAAACCTTTGTATGAACAAGCTAAAAAATTACCAAATGTAAATTATATTGGTTATAAACCAAATGAGTATATTAGAAAGAAGATGCCTAATTATGACATGTTTGTTTATCCAAGTGTGTTTGAAGAAACTTCATGTGCATCAGCATTAGAAGCTTTAGCATCTGGAGTTCATGTGGTAACAAATAATTTTGGAGCTCTATATGAAACATGTGCAGAATGGCCGGTATACGTTAATTATTCTATTAATTACGAAATTATGGCTAGAGATACAGCAGCAGCTATTGAAGTTGCAGCAAGTTATCTACATGAAGATTTTATACAAAATCATTTAGAGGAACAAC
>Ga0222650_1001558_pt1 | contig 10912 bp, 13 predicted proteins | sample AntAcemetagen367_FD_179820 | JGI IMG/M metagenome (GOLD analysis project Ga0222650, IMG submission 179820) | Saline water microbial communities from Ace Lake, Antarctica - #367 | ecosystem: Environmental > Aquatic > Non-marine Saline and Alkaline > Saline | place: Antarctica: Ace Lake...
CAGCGTTAAACACGTCTAATCGAACTCTAGTGTTTATAGGCTTGATTATGATGTTGGATATTTGACCGCCTAACTCCGCGCTGAATAAGAAAAAGAACTCAGCAGACGTACCGCTAACTGGAACGATAAGCGTTTTAGTACCACTAAAATTTATCTGCTCAACGTAGCTACCATCAGCAAGTAAGAAGAACACACCGTTGTTTAGAGTGAGGTTAAACGATACCTCAACGTAATCAACACCTTCCATAGCTACCACTTGGCTAATGTTACCACTCGTTCCTGAAACAGGAGACGAAGCAATACCACCGCTAAAAGTCCATGTGCCTACCTGAGTCCAATTAGAACCACCACCTGAGAAGTCACCACCATCAATGATAGTCGCAGCCGTGGGACAAGCACCAAAGCCAAATTGAATAGATGTTTGGTCTGTTCGTTCAATCTTCTGCACCCAATTAGCACACGGAAGTGTACAATTTGGCTCTAAGCTGAATGGTAACGGCTGGTATGGTATAATTGATATGCTCATATTTAGCTATTTCCAAAGGTACTAAACATCATTCGATAATATTGATAGTTCAGTTTCTCCCGTAATAAAATTGTGTGTTATTTCATTGTTCCATCCAACTCTATCAATTCTTTGATTAGACAAACGAATCCTTTGTGTCGTGTCGTTCAGGTAGTCTTTCATTTCAGACCAAGGCACGTGACAACCTTCAGTTGTGGTTCGTCTTATTCGTCTTTTTGCACCTGAAGTTGCAATTTCGTTTTTCATCACAACTTTGCTTTCAGCACATCTTAGATAGTGTGTTTGTCCAAGTGTTTGAACGAACCTAATAACCGATTGTGCGACATTAGGACTGAAGTTTTGCCAGTACTCAACGGAGAAAACGAGGTAGTCCATTGCTGCCATATTAATCCAAGGAAAAGTTCTTTCGTCAAACTTTTCACCTGGGCCGAAAAACATTGGAAACAACAAACCAAAGGTGCTATTATAAGTTGCAAGAAATGTACCTGATTCATTGTAATGGTCAAGTTTGAAGTAACCTTCAACTTGTAATCCTGTGCTTGTTGATGAACTTGCATCGCGTTCCCATCCAACACCTGCATCCATTTTGTATAATCCTTCATCGCGTGGCTGAAATTTATTGTCAGGACTAAGCTGAAAAACATCATCTACATCATAAATTATGTTGGTAAAGTCAGGAGCCCAATTTTCTTGAGCAGGGAATTGTAGTGGATTCAACAGGCTTGAAAATGATGCGCTGCCAACCTCCATCAAATGAATATCAATTAGTAATCCATAGAGTAAGATATTACCAAACAAGTACTCTTGGTAACGAGCGATTACCTCCTTATTTGTGAAGTATTCATTGTACCAATATCGACCTACACCAATCACATCAGTCATGGTTGAATAAGCGTACCCAAATGGAGGCTTTTCAAACCATCGGACAATGAAGTTATTATCATCAAAAGCCTCATTATTGTACATGATAACGTCCTCAATTGTAGATGTGTCAACTACATAATTATCAGGTATCGTAAGGTCTAAGGCTATGTCTTTATTGCATTCGCCAGTGAAACCAAACTCTTCATTTTCAAACCCAAAGTAAATCAGGTTATTCGCGGCTGTGCATCTAGTGTTTCCATTATCGCATTCCCAAGGAAAAATGATTGAGCCTCCAACTATGATTCGAGCGAAAAGAAGTTCCTCTAAGAAGTCCAACTCTGTCTTGTTGACATTGTTCAGGTCAAGAACAACATTAGAACCTCTAAAGAAGCCGATATCCTCTATGACCATGATTGGCTTTCCAGTTGCATCACGCTTATATCCAATCCCGATGTTTTCCAACTTTCGGAACACTTCAAACAGTTCAGCAAATTTGAACTTTGGAAATTGCTGTACAACTGAAGGATTAAAGTCACCTGTTCTAACGTCTTTACCTGATAGAATGAATGATTTTGAACCGTTTCCAGTTTGGAAATAGTCGCTTTCAAATCCAACCTTATTATCTGTCATCCAAGAAACCATATACTTGAAACACTCGTATGGAGTAAAGCCCTGACGTAAGAAGAAAGGCGTTCCCGTGGCAGGTTCGTACATGTAGAAAACTTCATGTGCTGCGGCTACAATTGGAAGACCGTTTTTCGTTACCTCAGATGACAAGTCTGACTGAATGTTTTTGTTGTTCTGAACCCTAGTAGAATGACCGTCATCCTGAATGATGGTTTTAGCCTCACAATTTAACTCGTCAAATAAGCATTCAGTGACAAATATCGACCCTCTGATTATAGTCTCGTAAACTCCCTCAACTTCCATTTCAACCATGGCTTCAATAACCTCACAATCATCATCGACCAAGGCATAAAGGAACTCAAAACCATCATTGATAAAGGTTAGCGTTTCATGATACTCAATTAGAGTGGTTTGCATCAGGTGGTCCGTTTTGATGGTCACACTCAACTCCCTCCATTCTTTTGGATTCTCAACAAGTACACCATCAAAGAAAACTCTTACCATCCTAATCTACTATTTTGTCGCTTATTGTGGGTTAATTCCTTCGCTAAGTACTTAAAACCATTAGTCTGTGATTGCCTTGACCTGTCAAGTGCCGCGATAATGTTGTGGTCTTTAAGTGTAGCCATTAGTCCGTTTAATTTAGCAGATTTACCCATATCACCCCACCCACTAAACAAGGATGCGTCAATCTTAGGTACTGAGTATTTCTCCTTCATTAACTTGTCGAACGTGCCGTTACGCATAGCCCAAAGTTCTGCGTTATACTCCCTTGTTTCTGCTCCTGTCATAACCGACTCATTAAGGGATAGCATCGCTGGTATTTCGTCACTTGTTTCTGTTCCCTTTCCTTTCAGCCCGATAACTCCCTGTGCAAATTGAGGAATTGGAGCGGCTACAATAGCGGCTATTTGAGCAGCCACACCCAATCCCACAATAGCGGCTAATATCGGCCCACCTTCAGCAAACGCATTAACAATGGCTAAAGCACCATTAATAGCAGAATCAAACACAGCAAAAGCCTTTTGGTCTTCAGCCTGTTGTGTAAGTATTTGTCTTCTTCGTATATCGTATTCCTCACGTGAAATCGCACCGGCTTCTAATTGCTCGTCTAGGTTTTTAAGTTCTTCTTGTGCGAGTTGAGATTGAAGTGCAGCTAGATTTGAAAACAGCCCAGAAATAGCCCCAACATACTGCTCTGTAATGGCTAATGAATCCTCAAACTCTCCCAATTGGGCGTCTGACATCCCATCAAACCACCACTTATTGCCATTTACTTCGCCTCTTGATATTCCGGCACCATCACCACTCTTGTTCTGCCCATCTAATATCCCAGCCTGCAAGTCGGCAAGTGCCTGTTCTTGCTCAATGGTTTCCATTCCGAACTCCCTGCGCGCCTTTAATATCGCTTCGAGCCTATCATGTTCTATTTGAAGTAAAGCATCGCTACGACCATCGGCTTCGCTTATGGATTGGGTTGTGTATAGCTTTTCAAGAGCAAAACGAAACTCGATGCTTTCCAAGGCTTCGGCCTTTGCTTTCTCTTCACTATCGTGCATTGCATCTATCTTGGCTTTTAGACTTTTACGTAATGCTTTAGCTTCGTCCTCAATAGCTTTAATGGCTTTCTCACGCTCCTCGCGAGCTGCCTTCATCGCCTCGGTTTCCTTACCAAGTAGTACTGCTAACTGTTCCTTTAATGGGATTAGTTCGTCTGTTATTTGTTTGACTCGCTCAACGCTTGTGCCTTGCTCTTTTTGAGTATCTGTTAATTCCTTTATGGCTTTTTGAAGGAAGAACACGTTATTGATTTGAGACTGAGTTTCAGCATTAGCATCCTGAGCATCTGTTAATTCCTTCCACACAGGCACTAATAGACCTACCTTTTTTCTAAGGTCTTCAATAAACTCGATTTGCATCTTTATCTGTCCCTCAGTAGCTCCGTTTTCTTTTAGATTGATTAGACTTAACCCCTCTTTATTTAGTTGTGCTGTTATGGACTGTATATTTTGCAGTAGAAATTTAGCTTTACTTTCAGACGTTCCGAAAGCTAAATCCATATTTTTCAATATACTTCTTCCTGCGGCTGCACCAACCTCCTCAGTACCTTTAACTACCTCAACAAACGTCCCATTTGCTTTTTTAATTCCCTTTGATATGTCTCGTAATAGTAATGCCCATAATTGAGACGAGGTTCTAAACGAGTCAGTATTCCCGATGGTTAACATGAGGTTTTCCCAAGCGGAAGTAACTGCGTCCAAATCACCTTCAAGCGTGTCACGCATAATGTCCGCCATTGCCTTAGCTGAACCAGTTGCATTATCTAGCTCATCTGCTAACTGCTTAACTCCATCAGCTCCATTAATAAGCGTAATAAAAGCGGCTTTACTTCGTTCGTCTGTTAGCTCAGTTGCCTCTGTCAAGTCTATGTTCTTATCTCTAAGCACAGAAAAAGCGCGAATTAAATCATCTGAATTTCTAACAGTAAACCCTATCTCCTTTGATAGTTTACTATTTTCATCAGAAAGTTTACTCATTATGTTTTTTAAGCCAGTACCAGCACGGCTACCACTTAGACCTGTATCTGCCAACTTTCCAAGTAGTGCTGTTGTAGTTTCCAAATCAATATTTGCCGCCCTTGCAATTGGAGCTACATACTTCATTGCTTCAGCGAATGTCGACATATTCAAACCAGAACTGCTAAATGACTTAGCCATTACATCAGTAACTCTAGCTGTTTCTCCTGCATCTATTCCGAAACCACGTAACACATTACCAGCAACTTGTGCGGCATTACCAAGGTCTGAACTTGTTGCTTGTGCTAAGTTTAAGGTTGCTTCTGTTGCATTTAAAATCTCCTTAGTCGTAAAGCCTAGTTTGGCAAACTCCTCTTGAAGCGATGCCACTTGGGTAGCTGTATATTTTGTAGTTGCTCCTAAGTCAATAGCATTTTGAGTTAACTTTTGGAACTCATCATTGGAAGCTCCCGTTATAGCTTTTACTTTCGCCATTTGAAACTCAAAATCCTTATTAATTGAAACAAGACTTTTAACCGCGTTTATAATAGCGAATATCACACCTATAAAACCTAGTGCAGCAAGTATTTGCCGCCCCATTGAAACAAACGAAGACCCGACACCTTTAGCCGTTCCTTTCATTGTTGTTAAGCCACCATTTGCTTTGGTTATAGCCGCTTGTGTTTTATTTATCTCGGCAGTTACTTTTCTAAAACCATCTGTGCCTATCTTGGTATCATCGCGGAGAAGCTCCTTTAACCGTGTAAGTTTTAATTCTAATTCGGAAAGCGTTTTAGGTGTTCTGCTTATCTCCATTTGGAAGCGTTTAGCACCATCAGAACCTTTTAAAAAACCATCACTAGCCACTTGCGTGGCTTTCTTTGTTGCTTCCTCTGTTTTTTTAGTCGCTTCGGCAACTTTATTTAAACTCTTAACGGCATCGTCTACCTCAATCTTATACTTAGCGACAATCTCAGCCATTCTTAATACGAATTAGTTCTTCGTTTACAAATGTAACCAATTTAGTAAGGAATGTTTGACGTGAATAAGCGTAGCACACATCAGCTCCTCCCATGTGCTTCTCAAGAAATAGCGTTAAGTCTAGTCTGTCTTTGTTGATTTGCTGGATTCGTTCATCGAGCGTAGTATGTCCCACCTCTGCCTTTGGCTTTTTAGAACCTTTAGGCATGCGGCTAAGTTGCTTTCCAACTGTTGACCAGAAAGATTGAACGGATTTAAAGACTTTATCAAACTCGGATGAGACAAAAAAAAAGAACCTTCCTCGATTTGTTCGAGCATCCAATTACATTTCTGTTGATGGATTGATTCGTTTACCTCGTTTGGCTCTTCATCACTTCGCACGTAGTTAACTGCAATAATGTTAATCAATGAGTGGAGGTTTAGAATCTTCTTAGGCGTTTCCTTTAGGTCGTGAATAACCACTCCAGCGTTGACTATTTCGTTCTTTGCAAGGCATTCCGTTAGTAGTTCCATTGCAGCGTTAAAGGTTTGACCCGTTAGTCCACTTGCTAGGTACTGCATGTGTGTTTGAATAGCCGCCAACCTAATCAATGGCATATCCTGTTCATCGCTGAAGGTAGACCACCACCGCCCGTTTTCGTCTGTAAATTCTGCTTTCAGTTTCCCTTTTGAGTTCTTAGCGTTGCGCAGGTTTATTAACCTTTGCATCGGTAGTAATTTGAGTAGGGCTGTGTGGAATAGGTTCATTGCACCCATTTATTAAGTAGTGTATTCATAAACGCAACCGCCAACACTACTGGAATCCAGTATGTAGCATCACCACCTAACGCAAAGTGTAGTGTAGTACCCCAAACCGAAGCCATGCAAGTAGGACAAAGGAACAACGGCTTAGACCATCGTTCAAGGAACTTATCACGGTTGGATTGAAACATAACGTCCTTTGAATCCTTAGAATAAAACAGATAGTCAGGGTCGCAGATAAACGTTGCTATCAACTCCATAGCTGCAAGGTGTGCGCCTACGCTAACCATAGATATTAGAATGATGTGAGGTATTAAGTGCATCGTTTTAGTTACTCAAATGTAGTAATTAATCACACACCGTAACTACCTCGTTAGTACCTGAGATAAAAGCACCATCCTTATCTCGTTTCAATGTGAACATAATCGACACACATGATTGAACGGTTGAGTCTAATGTCCAAGCAACATCAGAATTAACCTTATAAGCCACTCCGTTAACGAATGAAGGTAGGTTGTCTTCTGTAATAGTTAGGTCTGTTACCGATACCGTACCCGTAGCGAACGACTTAGAGCCGTCAACGGTTGAGGTAAAGGTTAGATTGACCGTCCCAACTGGAAACTGTCCAAACGTAACATCTGCAAAGCATGACGTTAGGTCTGTTGTGTCTGTGCAGCCTGTGCAAGTGTAGCAACTCATTTATCCATTCTTTTAACCGTAACCTTCAATTCGTTATTGGTTACGTTCTGATTAATCTCTTGTTTTGCTTTACCCTCCAATCTATCCAGTAACGCCTCATAAGCCCGCGTGTCTCCCTTTAATGATTTAGCTATCTGAGCCATGTCCATCAATTCAATGGTGGTGAAGTCCTCTATTTCGCCCGTGACTGGGTTCTTCTTTCGCTGCACCAACTCAAGTAATCGGGTCAAACGAGTGGAGCTATTTGGTACTCCTTTCGGTCTGCCTTTCTCGTTTCCGCTTTCGCCTTTCTTGAATTGGGTATCTTTGTTTGGAAATGCCATGCTACCTGTTATTCACCTGTTTCGACTTGTCATCTTTGATTAATCTAGGGTTGTCAGGGTTTGACTTTACCGTGTTGATTTTCACTGTCTGCATTCTCCAAAGTTAGTTTAAGTTACAACTAACTCTTTTTTATCTTTTAGAAATTCTCGAATGTCAATCATCCATTTTGTCGTGAACTCATAAAGACCTTTATCATTGTCCATGCAGTAATTTTCAACCCTTGAATTGTAACTCATGTTTCCGCTACCTTCAATCGAATAATAGTTTCCGTTACTGGTTTTCATTGATGTTATTTTAGCGTGTGAAGAGCAAAAGAACAAATCAATGTTATCGTTGTCAAGAAACATGTCACGCGTTATCTGTTCCTTTTGCCTATGCGCCTTGTTGCGCAAGTTAGACATTAAAACAGTCGCTTTCAAAATTCGCCGAGTAGTAATCATTTCGTTTAGAAGTTTTGAAGCCTCGTGATTTATCGAATAAACGACCATATTCAGGTGTTCTATTACCTCCCTATCTGCGATGTATTTAATGAAGTGTATTTGGTTGAACGACCTAAAGGTGATTAGTTTTATTTGCTCGTTTGGTTTTGGAAGCCCGATTTCGTCAACATTTTTAATTACCTGATATGTGCTTTCAATAAACTTTCGATACTTCCTGTCTTCAAGTTCTTCGAGACCTGATACTTCCGTGTCTTTTTTTACGTTGATGAGTTCTTCATCATCTCCCCATGTGCTTGTTACTTCCCAATCAGACATTTTCAAAACTTCAACGTGTTAAGGCATTCTTTGTATTCGCCTGTTGTCATGTGTTTAGCTGCAATTGGAGCAACTGAAACTTCGTGGTCGATGTGTAATCTTCTCATATCGTATTCAGTCGATGCAACTTTGCTGAAATTTCTATTCTGACAATGCTGAACCAAAGTAAAGCATTTCATGTCAAACATCAATTGAGCAGTTATTCCTGTTGTTTCGGCTGCCTTGAAAATTTCAGCGTAAAACGGGTGAGCTGCTGCGTTTATGTGGTCGTTTCCGTCTTCATCGGTTGTGAATAGTTCTTGTCCTTTCACGTTTACCAAGTAGTCTAAATCATTAGTGCTTCTATCGCTTCCCAACTCAACCATTCTTTGTCCTCCTATTAAATATCTCATCGTTTCCTTTCTTATTGATATTCAAATATACACCAATAATCCATACGAATTACATTATATCGAAACTATTTTCAAGTTTAGATAGGTCACTTTTCATCTCAATCAACACCAATTTCAGCTTCTCGATTTCCTGCGGACTAAATTTTGTTGGGTGGTTTTCACTTAACTTGTTGTTAAACGTACCTTTTAGCATTCCCAGGTTTGAGGCTAGTAGTGTGTGGTTTAGCTTCCAACGGTCTATGATGGTATTTATGGTCATGCGCTAAGTCTTTTTACACGGTCATAAAGTTCGCTGATTCTAGGATTATTTGGGTTTGACTTTACCGTGTTTATTTTTACTGTCTTCATCGTCTATTTTGTTTTCGCCCTTTCCACTCTTGTACTATCCTTGAATTAACCAAGTACCTGAAGTCATCCAAATGGTCGGCTTGTTGTTCTGCTTTATTCCTGTTTGATTTGATAATCTTCTCATCGGGGTCAACCTCAACAGTTCTGAGGTCACGCTCCAAATTTACGCAATTTAACCCGATACGAATATCTTCAGCATAAGCGAACAAGAAATTGCAATCGCTACGGCTGTTCTTATGCCTTGGGTTTGGCTTAACTTCTAGTTGTCGCTCCGATATACCCAACAGGCGCAATAGCATCTTGTAGTTGCTCTCATTGCTTGGCGATTGCATGCTTCGAGCCGTGCCGTTGTAATCGCCTGTAATGTGAAAGTTATGTAGTAAGTGACCATATTTAGCCCTAATCTGATTTGCGGCTTCAGGTAGGCTACCGCTATCAATAGACATTTCATCAAATGCGTGTAAGTGAAACCCTTCAACGTCCTCCCAAATATGGTACAGATTAAAGGCGAACGGGTCAAGGTTGAAGTCAAGTGAAAGGTATATGGTTCTGTTAGGTTGTAACTGGCATTCTTTACGGTGTTTCTTAGGGTCGTATTGCGTGGCGAATGGTCGTATAACTTTCTTTTTGCCCCAACCACCAAGAACCTCAACCGAATATAGTTCGGGGTCAATTACTTTCAAATACTCATATTCAGCAACCGCCCCAGCGTTTAGGTTAGCGATATTGTCTAGGTATGTAGAATGGAGGTAGAATGTATCTGTACGTTCTTCTGAGTAGAAGTGTTTTCGTACCCAATGATTTTCATCTATGTCTGTGTTATGGCAGCAAATGATTTGACAATCAGCACCAATTTTTCTAACAGACATTGATAGCTTACGAAAGTGGTCGTATTCCATGTCAGGAAGTTCATCTACCCAAATTAATGTGGGGTCTTTTATTCCTTTGGTTTTTGACTTCGCTGTCTTACGTGATGCCGTGGTAGCCTTTGCAATAATATTGAAACCAGTATCAGGACAATAGAAACTAAAAGGAGACTTTCCCACCTGTATTCTGTCCTCTAATTCGTAAAGTTTGATTAGGTCTACAATTTCAGCGTATTGACCGTCGCGAATGTTTTCGTGTGTATCCCGAGACATTACGCCCCTAAATGGTTTAGTGGTTTTTTTCCATGTTTCGGGGTCTATTCCGAGTATTCCGAAAATCATCTTTAGTCCTGCATGGTGTGATTTAGACGAACCCCTTCCGCCTTTAAGCATCTGGAATCGGGACTTGGAACACATAAACGGAAGGAACTTACTGTTAATAGAAATATCTGACATTACGCCTTACTAAGTTCTTCAGTCATCGTCTTATTTTTTGACGAATATAAAACTTATCTAGTTTAATTCGTTACGGGTTGAGCATTCCAATCGTTCCACTTAATCAAGTCTTTAAACCCACAGTCACAAATGTACTCAACTTGATTTTGAGGTGTCAAAGAATCATTGACGGTTGGTGTAGTCTCATAATTAATAAACGGTAAGCAAATCCAAAGTATAACTATTGCGTTTAGTTTCATTTATCAGACTGTCCGTTATCTTCAATCACCAAGGTAGCTTTTCTCACTGACTTCGGGGGCATGTTTAAAACGATGTCTTCATCTACTGGCGCATCCTTCACCACCTCAACAATTGCTTTTGCCTCGCGCCATTTGATAAGAAACTCAGCCACTTTCTGAAACTGTTTAACGCTAATCATTCCGCCCAAATCAGAATGCCCGTAATCTGTAAAGTTTGATAGTATCATAACGATTGCGTCATCCTCTTTTGGTTCTTGGGCTAATATATGTAGTAGTCTATTGTCATCCATCACACTTGTTGTTTAGTTTTAGTTTTTCAATTCAATTTATCAGTCATTCAGGAGCAAACTACCCGTAGGCAATCGCACGTTGTATGCAGTTGCTCTGTTGGCGTAACTCGAAGTACTGTGCATTCTAATCCTTTTCTTTTTCTTTTTGCCCGCGCTCCACGATGGAGAAAAACCATTCCAGTCCACGTTCCAAACGCACCTTTCCGTTTTTGCCGTTATTATATCCGCTTTCGTTGGCGTAACCGAAAGCATCAGCAATATCTCTATTGCCGATGCCTAAGTGCTTTT
>Ga0222650_1001562_pt1 | contig 10878 bp, 4 predicted proteins | sample AntAcemetagen367_FD_179820 | JGI IMG/M metagenome (GOLD analysis project Ga0222650, IMG submission 179820) | Saline water microbial communities from Ace Lake, Antarctica - #367 | ecosystem: Environmental > Aquatic > Non-marine Saline and Alkaline > Saline | place: Antarctica: Ace Lake | collected...
ATGTATCTTCTGATGATGAACCATCAAACAATAAGAACTCACTAGACGAACCACCAAGTGATTCTAAAAGTGAACCAGATGTATCTTCTCATGATGATGAACCACCAAACAATAAGAATTCATCAGACGAACCACCAAGTGATTCTAAAAGTGAACAAGATAAACCACCAAGTGATTCTGAAAGTGAACCAGATGTATCTTCTCATGATGATGAACCACCAAGCAATAATAATCCACCAGAGGAACCACCAAGTGATTCTAAAAGTGAACCAGATGTATCTTCTCATGATGATGAACCACCAAGCAATAATAATCCACCAGAGGAACCACCAAGTAAAAAACCATACAAATATAATATCCAAAAAACATATGACCGAGAATTATTAGAAAGAGACAATTGCATTTACGTTCATTATATGCCACATAAATCTATATGGAAACAATATTTTCCACCACGTACCAAACACATAAGAATAAAAACTGACACCAATGATTGTAACTATTTGTTGTTAGAATATATTTTGAAAAAAGAGCTTAAAGGAACCAATGATAAAAACAAGATAAAAACCATGTTGTACAATGCTTATAAAAATAGTATTTTAGATTTTACAGAAGTATTGGAAAAAGAGAAGAAACATTTCGAAAATAAAGAAGAATTATTAACACATATAATGGAAGAAACGTATTCATTGACATCTATCGATATTATGGTATTTTGCGATTATTATAAATTACCTGTTGTATTGTGTAAAGCCAAAAACATTAAAAAAAGCAAACAAAAGAACATTGTATTTTATAAAACACATCCTTCCAATGAACTATATTTTATAAGAGTCATTGACTATGGAAAATTTGATTTATTTTACCATAGAGATAGTGGAATTAAAATAAAAAATGAATTCATAGTAGAACCCATTACAATGAATCATTATATAAATACTGTATATGAATAATAATAGTTGGAGACAAGTAAATAGATATTATAGTCATTCATACATATAATATCTACAAAATTTATAGTTCTAGGTCGTAATTGTCTTCTTCTTGTTGTGTTATTTTTACACCTTGTTCTTTTTTCAGATTATGTGAAATTTTGATATTGTCTATGGTACAAGTACCCTTATTCAAATATAGATTTAATTCTTCTTCTTTTTGTTCTTTTACCGATAATTTTGTAAATTGACTTACATCATTCATATTCAAATATACTGAAAAGGATGATGTTCCATAATATCCATCTTGTCCGCACATTACATTTGCGGATACACCTCGCATTTCATCTAATTCACCATGTTTTGCCGCACGAAGAAACATTTCGGTTGTTTCTTCAAAGGAAGCTTTCGCAATAGGTCCGATATCATCATTGTTAATTCCGTGCCTAAATATAGATACCATTTTGTGATTCGTAGTCATTCGGTCACATAATAATGAAATATGATGATGATTAATATACGTTCCGCCAAATTCCATGACTTCTTTTATTTCATTGAATAAACATTTACGCGCAGCTTCAATACCTAATACTTCCAACATTTCGGATATATTATTGGAATAAGTACGTTTATAATCTATAAAGTCAAGGGTTAATACTTCCGCTAAATTCGAACCTACTGTATCTAACACATATATTTTGTTTTTAGTATATAGACTTCCATCATAATTCATATATTTATTAATTTCTCGCAGATTCACTTTTTGTATTTTATTAATACCTCTCAGTACAATTTGATTTAATAATTTTTCTTGAAAGCTTTTTACTAGATAAATGTTATCATCTTCACCTTTGTAATTTGAGCTTAGTTCCTTTTCTTTTTTTAATTTAATTTTGAGAACAATTTGAGACTCTATCTTATCCTCATTACTATAATAACATTGAATATCTTTTTTGTAAATTTGATTCATTGTAAAATGAATTTCTTGTATCGTAATATTCCGATAAAACATTGCCTTGCTATCTAAATAAATATTCAATATCCAACTGTTATACTTGTCTTCGCCACATTCCGAAACGCCTTTCAAAATTTGTTCAACTTCATTATAATATTCCATAAAGGACTCTTCTTTTTTATCATAATCATTATTTGGTTTGTAATGAATTTCACATTTATTGACAATATCCTTGAATTTTATGTGTTCCACACGATTCAATATATCAATCGTTTTATCTTTATCGGTTTCATTTTCAGGATGCATAAATATGGTTAACGATGGATTTTTAATATTTTGGGTCAACGATAATAATTCTTCCATTCGCGGGACTCCGCGTGTCACATTTGATTTACTAGCTACACCAGCATAGTGGAATGTATTTAAGGTCATTTGGGTTGTAGGTTCACCAATAGATTGTGCCGATATCATACCAACCATTTCGCCCGGATTTACAAGTGATTTTTTATATTTGTAAGTAATTTGTTCGAGTAAGAATAACAAAGCATCTTTGTTGTATTTATGTTTATAAATTAGTATAAATGGGTTCAAATAATAATAATAGATCAAATGAAATAATCTACATGGATTATAAATGTTTTCTAAATTATTGTAATATTCATCGATAATATCATACATTTCAAGAGGAGAAATATTCGATACAGATGTATTTGTTAAATGGAACTGATGTTTCACGTTTTGAATAATTTGTAGAAATGGTACAGACGAATAAATGGTCGCATCACTATTATATTCTAATACATATTGGATATATTCATCTCGTTGATTTACTAGAAATTCAACGTCTTTTTTTACCCTCTCAAGAAGTGGAGGTATATTATCCATAAATTCTTTCAACGCGTTTGCTGTAAAATATAACTTATTGTATTTTTTATCGTCTACTTTATAATCATATAACTCGTAAATTTTTTGTGTTGATTTTTCAAACAGGTCGCATTTCATATTTTCCATATGTACCGTATCCATATTGGTAGACCCATACGAAAATTGGATGATTTTATTCTTATTGTTTCGTATTGTTCTATCATAACATACTTGGATATCTTCTAACCCTTTGATTAGTCGTCTTTGAATATAACCGGTTGTACTTGTTTTTACGGCAGTATCGATTAAACCAATACGACCACCAATTGCATGGAAAAACAATTCTTCAGGACGCAATCCTTCAATGAATGAACTTTCTACAAAGCCACGTGAAACTGGATTATCGTCAAATTGCTGATAATGTGGTAATGTTCTATTTGTAAAACTATACGGAATACGTTTATTTTCAACATTTTGTTGCCCTAAGCATGAAATCATTTGTGACATATTTAATTCATTGCCTTTTGAACCACAAGTAATGATGGTTACAAATCTGTTTGATGGGTCTAAATGTTTCATACTTATATCACCAGATTCTTTTGAAGCTTCATTCAAAATATTATTCACTTCACTTTCAAAATATTCTTTGTTAGATAATCCAGATTTATTTACAAATATACCTTGTTGGATATCGTCAATTAGATTCGCTACTTTATTCTTTTTTTCTAAAATAATAGTTTTTACATTGCGAGTAGTATCGTCTGTTGCGATTAAATCGCTCATTCCGACACTGAAACCGGTTGTTTTCATATATTCTGTAACTATAGCTTGTATGTCATCCAAGAAATATTGACAATGTAATGGAGAATAGTCGTTATAAATACGCTGAATTAACCCTTTTCCAGCTTTTCCATACACTCCTTTATCGATTTGACCGCTCATCATAGTTCCATTTTGAATATGAATGTGATTGGAACTATCTGTACGTTCATCATCTTTTTTGTAATTTAATGAAATATTCGGCAATATAGTTGAAATTAATTCATGTGAAGTAAATGTGTTTTTCGATTTATCTTTGAAAATAGATAAGTCTGGTTGAATTGTTTTGGCAATCAAATTCATTGCTTCTTTACGAGAAAATATAATGTTAGGTTTGGTTAATAAATAACTGCCCAATAAAGAATCTTGGAAAATACCAATAATACTATTATTGTTTGCTGGACTAACGATTTGATATGGAATCGCCGCCAAATATTTTAATTCCATTTCAGCCTCATCGTTTTGTGGCATATGCATATTCATTTCATCGCCATCAAAATCCGCATTGTATGGTTTTGTATCCGCTACATTCATTCGGAATGTATCGCCTTTATTTAGTACTTTCACTATGTGCGCCATCATAGACATTCTGTGTAAAGTAGGTTGACGATTAAACAATACATAATCACCATCCAACATATGTCTATGAACTATGTCTCCTTCGTAAATCATAATGTGTTCACGATCTACATAACGAAGGGATATATTTTCTCCATTTTTCTTTTCAAGAATTTTTGCGCCTGGATACGTATCCGGGCCATTTTTTATCAAATACAACAAATAGTTTTTATTTTCATCGTTTACATAAATAGGCTTTGTAATATTCATCGCTATTTTTAGTGGAACACCTAACTCGGCAATAGATAATTCAGGGTCAGGTGTAATTACCGAACGAGCACTAAAATCAACCCGCTTTCCCATAAGATTGCCTCTTACTCGTCCAGTTTTACCCTTATGTCTTTCGGTAATAGACTTTAGAGCACGTCCTGAACGTTGGGTTACCGGAGATGTTCCTGGGATATTATTATCGACTAAAGTAGCAATATAATATTGTAGCAAAGAGGTCCAATCTTCAATAATTTTGTTGTTACTTTCTGGATCGTTTATTTTTTCTCTTAAACTATTGTTAAATTTAATGATATTGATGATAATATGCGTAATGTCGTCTTCACTTCTTTGCTGAGAGTCTTGTTTTACTGACGGTCTTACGCTTGGGGGCGGTACCGCAAAAATTTGACATATCATCCATTCTGGACGGGACCATTTAGGTGAAAACCCCATAAAGTCTATATCTTCGTCGGTTATTTTTTTGAAAATTTTAGTTACTAATTCAGGGGTATATTTAATAGTAATCACTTCTTTATCGTCATTTGTCCATTCAGCATGTAATGTACAATAACCTTCTTTTTTTATTTTAGGTTGAAGACAACCGCAACCATTTTGGGTGTGTTCTCCACACCTACTTGGTTTTAAATTATTACATATTTGATAAAAATTATCCCATCTTTCATTATGACTATAGTTTAAAACATATTTATAGACTTCTTTTGAAATAAGTAACTTAGAACATTTAAAGCAAATACATTTCAAAATTTTTTGAATTACATTGAAATATTGAATATAAAATACAGGTTTTGCTAAAACAATATGACCAAAATATCCGGGACATTGAATATAATTTTGACCATCCGTAGGACAAATCATACCAGGGTCTAATACACCCATTCTTGGGTCAAATAATCCACCAATTTTTGGTTTCATTCCATTGTAAGTATCTTTACTAGTAATCTCAGCAACCGAATTTCGAACAATTTCATCGGGACTCAAAATGCTGAATTGAATACCAATAATTTTTGACGAAGGTTTATTTTTCATATCCATCCTTTAATAAGTATAAATATATATATTTAATCAATTTTTATAAATATATAAATAATTAAATTTGTATTATGTATGAACGAAGAGTATATCAAATTTTTAAATGCTTTGATATCTTCTAAAAAAGAAGAGACCAATGAACAAGAATCCTCCGAAGATGATGAAGAAGAAGAAGAAGAAGAAGAAGAAGAAGAAGAAGAAGAAGAAGAAGAAGAAGAAGAAGAAGAAGAAATATATGAAGATGTAACCGATGACATTGCCTTAATAAAAGATATTATTCATGACAAAAAAAAGGATAAGTTAAACCAATTATTTTATACGTTTAGTAAATCTATTTACAAAAAAAAAGAAAAACAACTCAAAAAACGTCAAAGTAAAAATTATGATAAATTTGAAAAAATGATTTGTATCCAGAAAAAAAGCGATGAACATGAATATTTTAAATCACTGAGTCCTATGAAACAAGAAACCATTATCAAGCAATTAGAAACTCTAAAACAAGATAAAAACGATAAACCATATAGAATACAATTATTGGAAATGGATATACCAATACATATAAAATCAGTTGTATTAAAAAAAATGGATTCTTTGATGACAATGAGTAAACATAGTGGGGAATATAATAAATTAACCCAATGGATAAATACTTTTTTATCGATTCCATTCAATTCATCTAGTCGTTTGCCAATCAAAAAAGAAGATGGTTTACAATCTTGTAGAGACTATATTATGAAATGTAAACAAATATTAGATGAATCGGTTTATGGTATGAATGATGCTAAAATGCAGTTTATGCAATTAATTGGACAATGGATTAATAATCCCGAATCGATTGGTAATTCGATTGCTTTGAAAGGTCCTATGGGAACTGGTAAAACCACTTTATTAAAAAATGGGATTAGTACATTATTAAATCGTGAAATTGGTTTCATTACGTTAGGTGGAGCTACCGATAGTTCTTATTTAGAAGGTCATTCGTATACTTACGAAGGAAGTACCTATGGAAAAATTGTAGATGTTTTAATTCAATGTAAAACAAATAATCCAATCATATATTTTGATGAATTAGACAAAGTAAGTGATTCGCCCAAGGGCGAAGAAATCATTGGTATATTGACGCATTTGACGGATAGTACACAAAATACAAATTTTATTGACAAATATTTTTCAGAGATAAATATTGATATGAGTAAATGTTTATTTATATTTAGTTATAACGATGAAAGCAAAGTAAATAAAATTTTAAGAGATAGAATGTTTGTTATTGAGACAAAAGGATATAGTACAAAAGATAAAATAGTCATTAGCAACCAATTTTTAATTCCCTCTATCGAGCAAACCCTAAAATTAAATAAGGGTGACTTTTTATTTCATGATGATATATTAACTTACATTATAGAACAAAAAACAAGTCAAGAAAAGGGTGTCCGGAATTTAAAAAGAACCCTAGAGATTATATTTAATCGCATCAATTTATATAGTTTGTTAGAACCTTCGTGTTCATTGTTCGATGAAAAAGTAATCAAAAACATAACGTTTCCCTTTGAAATTACTCGGGACATTGTGGACACAATGGTCCAATCAAATAAGGAGACTTTACCGGCTTTGCATATGTATCTTTAAGCATTCGGTTTCCTCCGCGCATGACTAACAAATTATTATTTGTCTCATCTTCGCACATACAACCTGATGATTTGGTGTATAATGAAGGACAACATTCGGGTTTGAATACTTTATCTGTAAATATATCTAATGATTTATCTGGATAGGAATGTATGTCTTCTATTACTTTTTTAGATACATTTCTAGTATCAAATGTTTCAAATAAAAATACTTTATATATGATTACCCATAAAAGTATATATATTACACCTTTGCACGTTTAAAACGCCGATTTTCTTACACCTTTTCTCATTTCAAACGCCCATTTTATAGATGTAGTTATAATGAAAAATAAAATATTTTTTATTTTGTAAATTGTAATGAGATATTTGTTTATTTTTGTTATAATGTAAATCATACTGATTTATAAATGTTGAAACTTGTAATAATCCTTTATAAACGGCTAAAAATCCATTATCGTATAAATTATGACAATATCTACACATAAATTCTACAATATTTTTATCATTTTTTTCATTATTATTTAATAAACATCTTGGTTTTAGATGGGCTGTTTCTAATAAACATAATGGTAGTTTTTTTTCACAAATTATACACATTTGCGTTTTATTAGAAATTAAATAATTTCTCAATTGTTTTTGTTCTTGTCTAATCTCTCTTAATTCATATTTTATATTATTTTTACTATATTTTTTGTAAAATTTAATAATAATTTTTGAAAAATAATATTTATGGTCGTTTAATATTACATTACCTTCATTTGATAATTCATAATTTTTGTTATTAAAAAAAATTATGTTGTTTTTAATTAATTTAGTCAATTCTGTTTTTATATCATTTATTTCAACTAAATTATCATACCGAAATTTTATATAATTATATATATCTAATAGTGTATTGTTATCCTGTAAAATAAAACAATTAATAATATAATCTTTCATATTATTAATATTTGTAAATTACTTTTAAGTCAAATTATAATGAAACCATAATATTATAGCCTCGTTTACCAGGATTATTATTTACATCAACTCCTTTACTTTTTTCTTGTTTGTAATTTATTTTTTCAAACTCCTCTTTAAATTTTTTCTGTGTTTTCAAACATTTTTTACCATTTATTTTGCACCAGGTTTCATATATTTTGAATATATCTTTCAATCCAAATCTTAAGTTTGTTTTATCCGTTTTTTTACAACACGAATTTGCGAATAGCAATATATCACTATTAATTAATGGTTCTGTTGAAATATTTGGTTGTATAACATTTTTAACAGGTAGAGGAGATACTATATTTAACGAAATAATTTCAGGTTTATCTTTATCATATAAATATAACCAATCATCAGGAGTTTTCCAATAATATTTTTCTGGAAATTTATTGTCGTCTTCATTTGTATATCCGTGAGTATTATTTTGTTGTTTGTATTCTTCTTTAAGAATTGAAAATTTAACCTTATCACCAATTACGATGTATGGAGTTTTTTTAATATAATTATTTGTGTGTTTTGGTAAGACTTTTTCATTAGTTGTAGTAGTAATGTGTATATTATCATAATTATCATAAACTAAAATATTATATGTATTTGGTTTGCGTGATGTAATATAATAATTGTAAGGTCTGTTATTTTCAATAGCTGATTGTATGCCGTTATATCTGTCACCATTAACACTACCTTTTTTAATTTGAACTACTCTATCTAATTTAAACTTTTCTAACGATGGAAATGTTTCTAACACTAATTTATTTAAATTTGTTCTATCAAAATTAACAATACTATTTTTATCAATACATAAAGGAATACCACCATCATAATTTAGATACTTCTCAATAAATTCATCAATATTCATTTCTTCTATTTCATTAATACAAATATACTCTGGTAAGTTTGTTTCTTTACACCATTCACTTATTTCATCATCATTCATATCATCAATAACAATTAATTTATAACCATTATTTTTGCTGTCATAATGTTTTATTGGTTTTAAATTTTTTCGTTTCTTTGATACATCAATATACTTCATATATTTACCAAACTTAAAATCTCCATTATCTATTATACTTTCTAATAAATCTTTAATTTCTTCCCAACTCTCACACCTCATAATAAAATTTTCAATTTCTTTTATAAATTTTACATAAAAATTCTGTATTATATCTTGTAATTCAGGAGTCGTCCATAAAGTAAGTTTCATACTCCCATTTTTAAGTTCTACGTCGTTATATTTTCCTTGTAATCTTAATCGCTGTGAAATGTCAGTGCAGTTTAATGATGCGTGAGACACAAAATACTGGTCTGTTAAATGTAATGAATAATTATCATAATCATCACTTGTAAAAGAATACCCCCTTTCTCCATATTTACCTGTTATTGTTATAATTGTTTTACATAAAAATTGTATATCACTTTTTTCAAATAAAATTCTTAATAATTTATAAACAAATTTTATATTTAATATTTTTGTATTTATATTGAAATAGCAATAATTATTAGGTAGTTTTTCAGATTTTTCAGTATCTATAGATGAGCCGTATATTCCTCCTGATTGCCATAATCTTTGATTTGTTGATGATTGTTTTGAGTCCCATTTAGAATAATATTTTATTTCTTTTTCATAATTTTTTGATAAATATAATCTTAAACAATTTCCATGATATATTACTATAAACAAATCAGGGAAATCTTTGACTATTTTATCTACTAAACAAAATTGATTAGCTCTTTTTTTTTCTTCACTAATCAATAACGAATTATATTTAATTGTAGGTCTTTTAAGTAAATTTTCTATTATTTTTTTTATATTAATATTATAATCTTCAACAATATCATAACGAGTTTTTTTTTTATGATTTTCGGTATCTTGATAATCCCACCAAGATTCAACAAGTGTTGTGTTAAAATTTATAGAACTATTAAATAATCCAAAATAATCATTTGCCCTTTTCATTTTATGAACCTTTGATATTTTAATTTGTATATCAGTATGGTCGCTTAATCTTGTGGTTACGTTATATAACAATGAATGTGCTGTGCCTGTAATATGTAATGCGTATTTTACTTTTTTATATATTTTGGCAAGCAATATTTCACATGCTGTGGAATCTTTTTTATCATTATCATTAGTTCTATCGTTTGAAGATGTAGGACTCATTAAATCACTTTCATCCACTAATGCGGTTATATTCACAAGCTCGTCATTGTAATAAATATACTCACTAAATTTTGTATTTAGTTTTGCTAACTGAGTCTGGTTCATTAAACAACAAAATATGTCATTTGAATTGATTGCTTCTTTATTACTTAATTTATTAATAATATCATTACTATTTATATCTTTTAGTTCGGGAAGTTTATAATCTTTCCAATATTCAACATTTGTTTCCTCAAAATATTCTTGGAGTTCATTATTAAATTCTTGAAATAATGTTTTTATAAATTGAATATTAAAATTGTATTTTTCTGTTCCAATAATATCATCTTGTAATTGTTTTTGGTCTATTGTCAAATTTCTAAAAATGTATAAAACTGGTCTTTTTAGTATATGAACCGAAATCCACATAATTATGCACGCTTGAACTCTTTTTCCAAGTTGTATATCTCCCCATAACAATTCTACGATTGATTTTTCATTATCTTCTAAATTAAGTGCATTTAATAAATCTTCTTCAAATGAAGGTAAATTAATGTTTTTTGGGATATTCTTTAATTTTATTGGATTATTTCCCCAATTATGTCTCTCTAAACTTTCTCCGTTGATGTATTTACACTTATTTAACATAATATTTATAATTTTTTCAAGTGG
>Ga0222650_1001565_pt1 | contig 10866 bp, 7 predicted proteins | sample AntAcemetagen367_FD_179820 | JGI IMG/M metagenome (GOLD analysis project Ga0222650, IMG submission 179820) | Saline water microbial communities from Ace Lake, Antarctica - #367 | ecosystem: Environmental > Aquatic > Non-marine Saline and Alkaline > Saline | place: Antarctica: Ace Lake | collected...
TAGAGCTTACGCTCGCGGATACCTTTAAAAAGAGCATACCAAGCCTTCACTGAAGTGCTGTTCACATTGAAAGCGCCGTCCACGGTAAGATGCTCCGCTGCCCGCAGATAAGCATCATCCTGAGTCAGCTTATCCTGAACTTCGGAGTCAGCAAGACCAGCATCATGGTAATCATAGCGGTTGATGGGTAAAGTTGTTAGGGGATCGCCGTCCGTGAGCGCATCGAGGTTGGCCTGAAGATTGTCGGCCTCGCTGGCCCAAGGGCGCGTTTGGTCGGCGATGGACGAGATGAAGTATTCGTCCCACAAGGCATCGTTGAGTAGGAGCATGTGATCCCAGTAGTCCGAGTAGGCCTTGGTGTCGTTTGCTTCAGTCTGTAAAATATTGTTGATCGCCCAAGGTTCGCTGTTAGCGAAACTGCCCCAGTTCACTATATCCATACTGATAGAATTGTTGTGCTTGTGGTAGACCTCCTCACGCGGGATCATCGGGTGGATGAAGGAGTTGCCAATACCACCGCCCGTGATGCCACTCTGATACATGAAGACCTTACTGGATCCGCCGTAGTCTGAAGCCGAGGCATTGTCTGTTGCCATTTCAGTCAATCTTTGGCCACCAGACGCCTGGCCGTCGTAGAGGCGAATTTCCCAATCAGGATTGAGGTCCTGAGGCCATATCCATCCCGGATTCATCCGCATGCCGGAAAAAGAGGCGAGGCTACTCAGCGGCGCACTTGGCAGCTCAATCGCAGGCACCGCAGAGACCCTTTCATATGGAGTAGTTCCAACGCCCAAATAAGGCCTTCCGGCGGGAGTCTCAGCGGTAAACTGTGCCAAAGCGGTACCTGAGGAAGGTCCAAAAGAAACCTGGTAGGGGCTATCCAAACGCTGAGTATGAGCGGTTGTATCATCTTCACTCATATAAAGCCCGCTGCCGAAGTAGGAAGGTGGCGAGTGTAGCCAATTCCGCGAACGCCAATCTTCGTCCCAAGCGGCTGCACTCGTATCAATCAAATTCGTCGTTTTAAGCGTCATCACGGTATAAGCGATCGGTAAGATATCGCTAGTTTCTTGCAAAAGTTCCCGACTTCCGCTGACGGATTGAAAATGCTGACTCTCTTGAAACCAATCGATCTGATAATGTGGCGGTAGACCGTCGTCTTTAAAGTCACTAAACTCAGGCCCACCCCTTATGGTAAGTGAGCCGGGTGTATTGCCCTCACGTGTGTTTGCGGCATCCCGAGCAATATTAAATTGAACTTCAATTTCAAACTCGGCAATGCTCCCATTTTTAGAAACACGCTCCCCCCATTGTCTGCCGTCGTCACGAATTCTCCCCAAGCTACCCAGGGCACCGGGCACATAACCGGGAACAAGGGCAAATCGAGGATCATTACTGAGGTCTGTTCCTTGAGTGTCCAGAACTGTATTCGCGGGAAAGGAGAAGACCTTGAATTCGCCCGGCTCAAAGATGATCGGTGCTCCCTGTGCAAACGATGTCGGATTAGGGTTACTCGTTATGGGCACCGGAGCTCCTACGGCGACGGGCTGATAGTCATTATCGATATTATTATTATCCGTTACCTGAGTGCCTGTCTCATCGTAAGCCAACAGCCGATGAGGCCATGTAGCGCCAACCGAGACGTTGAATCCAAAGCTTCGGTCCTCCATTACCAGGGGGGTGGAATACGGGTTCCAAAGCATCAACACCGGGGTGACGAAATAGTGCAGGGAAATCTCCGGTTGTCCCGTTCTGGTGTCATCGTATCGATCGGTGACGTAGCTGTGGATCAGTAAATAGCGGACGAGAATCGGGTGCCTGAGATAGGCATTTTCACCGAACCAACGGTTGTCTCCATCACTGTTGCCTACGTTGGTTCGCATGTTCTCAGGTCCAATAATGGTAGCTAGAGGCTTACCGCCATCATTTTGAAGATAGCGGATTTCGCCTTCGGAGCCCCTCGCCGGCAATGCGGAGTCGGTATCTTCGCGATACATGCGATAATAGTGGCGCATGTCCGGCCAGCCGGCGAAAGGACGGCGGGGGAGATCCGAATCGTAGGCGAGAATATCCTTGCTGTGAGGGCGAATCGAGGGCTCAGGTGCGAGGCGGCTCGCCTGCACGTATTGTGGAGAAACCGTTTGAAGTTCGGTATCACTATTCTCAAACAGCAGGCTCAGATCTTTCTTCAATCCGCCACTCCGGGTGTTGGACAGCACTCCGGAACTCGCGTCCGTCAGATCAAAAAACATTTCCTGAGCTTTAATTCCATCCACACCGACTAAGGGCAAAGTTCCGAGGTTGATGACGCGACCCGCATTTTCGGCAGCACCCGCATTGCTCGTGTCAAGGCTCTCGAGACCATCAATGGCTCCGATAGCCACTTCGGAGGAGACCCCTTGAGCGGTGGCCCACTCGTCGGCGCTGAGTTCTCCGTTCTGTTCTCGCTCCCGTGCAGCGAGGCCAATCTTTGCCTTGTGATTTTCCGGGCTGAGCCACCAGGCATAGTTGCTGCGGTCGCTTGCCGGTATCCGGTAGGCGCGTGTGACCTTTTCAGGATTCGCAGCAACATGAGCACTACCGAGTGTGCCCTCACCCACCATGATGACCCAATCATCAACTTCATCGTCCTCCCTTAGTGGGCTTACCGCACTCTCCACATCGTTCTTCATTTCTTCCGGTAGCGAAACGAGCCAGCGGCGAAACATAGAGGCGCGCTTAGGGCCATAGGTGTCACGGATGCTAGAGACTTCCGAGGCCAGTTTGCCTTCAGGCGTGTACTCGGCGTTAAGCCAGTTGCCCCAGGAATCGTAGACGGCCAACCAATGTGGTTGGGCCACGTCGTCCATGGTCTCGTCTTCGGGGGTGGAATCGTGAATCGCAGCCTCGGCACTGATCCGCATGTCCGGCCCCATCTCCAGCTGAAGTTCTCCAAGGGCCACCATCAGGGCCATTTTCGCGTTGGCCTGCGACTGGGTGCGGGCGGATGCAACCTCGGCGCTACGGGTGGCGACAGAAGCGAGCGAGAAAAGAGCCAACCCGATCAAAACCAGCAAGGCCATGATCGATAAACTGGCAATCAATGCAAAACCGGTCTTTTTAGAATTATTTATCACAATTGTTGGACTGCTTTTAGAGAATTGCCTTTAAATTCATACTTATTTTTTGCCCTCAATGGGTAATACCTGACAATAATAATTGATGATGTTCCCATCCCCCACTTCGTCAACCTATTGACATAAAATCTTCCCGTATCTTTTGGATCATGCGAAGGGTATCCTGACATCTCAAGATCATAGTGAGCAAGATCATATAAACACAATTGAACCCCTCACCATGACACCCTACTGAATTATTGATATGAAACTCATTCCATACAAATCCTTCCTACGGTCACTGCGCTCAAGCGTGGGCCTCAGTCTAGCATTTTTGTTTAACACATTCCCGGGCATGGCTGAAATGCTACCCCTTGAAGAGAGCTTCCAGAATCCGCCGAACGCCGCCCGACCTGGCGCCTACTGGTATTTCATGGATGGCAATCTTGATCGGGAGGAAATGACGCGCGACCTCCAGTCGATGAAAGCTGCTGGGATGGGCCATGTGGTCTGGCTGGAAGTCAATGTCGGCTTGCCTCGTGGCCCTGTCGATATGCTAACCCCCGAGTGGATGGAGCTCTTCAGCCACGGAATGACACAAGCCAAAAAACTCGGGATCGATGTCACTCTTGGAATTGGCCCTGGATGGACAGGCTCGGGTGGGCCATGGATCAAACCGGAGGAGTCGATGCAGCATCTCGTGTCTTCAGAAACCCTCGTGAAGGGGCCAGTCCAGTTCAAAGAAAAACTCCCTATTGCCCCACAGCGAGACCATTGGTGGAAGATGCTCAAAGTCGACTTCTATGAAGACGTGGCAGTCTACGCCTTCCCCGCCACCCAAGCAACGATCGAGGACACAGATCAAAAGGCGTACTACCAACGGACAGATTATATGCATGGCTCTGCAGCCTTTGTCAGTGGCCCGACGATCGCCGAGATTGACCCAACTGAGGAAACCATCGATCCGGAAAGCATCATCGATTTAACCAAACATCTCAGCGCCGACGGCACCCTTGAGTGGGTCGCCCCTCCTGGCGAATGGACCGTGTTGCGCTTCGGCCGACGCTCAAATGGCACCAGTAACCGCCCGGCAGCTTTCCCAGTCGTCGGTCTTGACCATGATAAGTTCAGCAGAGCTCAGTTGGAAAAGCATTTTGAACACTATTGTCAAAAACTAATCGAAGCCAGTGGACCGCGCAATCCCAATTCGAGCGGCGGCTTGGTGGCCCTGCATTTAGATAGTTGGGAAATGAATGCCCAGAACTGGTCGCCGGGCTTTCTCGAAGAGTTTAAAAAGCGACGGGGGTATGATTTCACTCCGTGGCTACCCACCTTTTCCGGACGCGTCGTGGGTGACCGAGAACGCTCAATGCGCGCACTTTGGGACCTGCGCCTAACCATTGAGGAACTCATCTTGGAAAACTATGTCGGCCCACTGCGGGAATTGAGCCACCAAAACGGATTAAAGTTTTCTATCGAACCCTACGGTGGAAATCAAACCAACGACCTCGATCTCGGTGCATTTGCCGATGTGCCGATGTGCGAATTTTGGAGCACGAAGTATGACTCCTCATTCTCTGCCATCGAAGCGGCCTCAGTGGGCCACACCCTGGGTCGCCCCATCGTCTCATCGGAGGCATTCACCGGCCACCGTGACGAAAAAGGGCAGCACCATCCTGCTTCATTAAAAAACCAAGCCGACTGGGCGCTAGCCATGGGAGTCAACCATTTCCAAATCCATACCTTCACCCACAAAGCACTCGGCGAAAAGGCCCGCCCAGGCATGACTATGGGAGATTGGGGCGTGCGTTGGGATCGAGGGCAGACTTGGTGGCCGATGGTCGATGGATTCCACCACTACCTCAGCCGATGCTCTCACTTACTCCAACAGGGAACCACCGTTTCCGACATCCTTTATCTAACGCCGGAAGGCTCCCCAAATACCTTTATCCCTCCCGCCAGCGCACTAGCTGGCTCTGGTGTTCTCCCTGACAAAAAAGGCTACTCTTTTGACGGATGTTCGCCTAGCATTCTCAAAAAAATGCTTATCACAGATGGTACAATCGGAGTGCCCGGAGCCACCCAATATCGCCTGCTGGTTCTCCCTCGCTTCGAAACCATGACGCCCGACTTGCTGCGCACGCTCATCGGCCTAATCGAAGACGGCGCGACCGTACTGGGTTACCCACCCAGCGCCTCTCCCAGCCTGAGTAACTACCCAGAGTGCGACCGGGAGGTGCGCCAACTCGCCGAACAACTTTGGGGCAAGCCCCCCTACGCTGCCGTGAGGAAAGTTGGTAAGGGCAAAATCATTCTCGATTCCAGCGCCGCCGATTTCCTCGCACGCAGGCCGGAGGCAACTAACGTGAACAATGGCGAAAGCGTCTATCCGGATCATGGCGTGAGCGCTGACATACTACGCTCGATGGGACTCAAGGAAGACTTCCAGGCAAAAGCCCCCTTACGATTCACTCATAGGCGCACCAATGAAAGCGACATTTACTTTGTTTCCAACCCGACCAACCAGGCGGTGGAAACCAACGCCTTTTTCCGTGCACTGAGCCATCAGCCACAACTTTGGGAGCCCAATACAGGAAAGATCCGTGACCTACCTAAATTCAGCCTCGAAAAATCAGGCACACGGCTCCCACTGAGCTTCGCGCCATTGGAGAGCTACTTCGTCATATTCCCCCACAACGCAGCGCCACGTGAAGCAATAAAGAGAGCGGTCAACTTTCCCAAAAAGAAGCTTCACCTAACACTGAAAGGCCCATGGGACGTCCATTTCGACCCGAAATCCGGCGGCCCGAAATCCATCACTTTCAATACGCTGGAGGACTGGACCCAACACGAAATGCGGGGCATCCAATACTACTCCGGCATCGCCACCTATCGCAAAAGCTTCGAATTCAGCCGCGACGAAAAGAACACAGACAAAAAAGTATTTCTAGATCTCGGAACCGTTCATGACATCGCCCGAGTCCACCTCAACGGTCAGGACTTGGGTGTGGTGTGGTGTGCGCCCTGGCAGGTTGAAATCACCGGTGCCCTCAAAGACGGCCACAACCAATTGGAGATCGAGGTCGCCAACCGCTGGTCCAATCGCCTGCTGGGTGATCAGCAAGCCCCGGACAAGGACACCCGAACCCTGCAGTGGGACTCCGGCATGCTCGGCGGCAAGGAACACAAGGCCGGACGTTACACATTCTCCACTTCGCGAGGCCCCGGCGAACTCTTTCACTCCGGCCTCTTAGGACCGGTGAGTATCTCAAAGTAAACAAGAAGATGCGCACCGATTCACAAGCAGGTTAACACTATGGTAGCAGTTCAATCCGCGACATAAAAAAGGCTGTCAAGACCCATCAGCACTGAACTGATCGTAAAAGTGAACCCCTCGCGAGGCCAGGCTATCCAACGTGGCGAGATGCTTCTGTTTTCTGGATCATGTCAGTGATCTCATCGACGTTAGCACCGTCGCAAGTTGCGTCGCGATCTTCGGTGTAATTCCCCTCGCCTGCCTCAAACTGATTGAAGAAGCGAACCGTATTGGACACGCCAAGGCTCTCGTAAAGCACGTGACGCGCTTCAGAAGACACTTCGTGTAAGGTTTTAACTGGGTGGCTCATAATTCTAATTTTTCAACTAACTCTAACACAGATACCGCCTTAGTCAAACCTGTCTCGGCCATCTTTGCGCGGCTCAAAAACTGGTCATCACAGCTGCAAAAATAGGTCGCCTCACCTGCTACGGCAGAAGCCAGGTGCAAGGCGTCCATCGATTTGATGCCTTCTTCACTGTAACTATTGGCTTGCTCGCGTATCGTGTTTGTAAAGGCGACGAAGTCCGAACAACGACCAAGTAAATCAAGACAGTAATCGTGACGCGCAGGTGCTTTAATCCGCCCAACTTCAAACAGCAGTGCTCCTGAAGAGAGTAAAGCCAAGTCACTCGCCTCAAAGAACTCGATCAGCTTGAGCACTGCCTCCGCCTCAGTTGCAACGCGCAACTGCGAACGATCATCAAAGGGACGCTGCAGCGCACAGCGATCCAAGTAGAGCCTTAAAGACATATCACTAGTGTCCAGTTATAGATCATTGAAGGTCAACTGGTTAGAAATCAACATTGTATTATCCTTAGTAGCATAATCTGTAAGTAGCTCATTGAAAGGGATTTTCTGAAAAACGTTCGGTTCTTCGCTATTTTTAGTGGGAGGTTGTGACTAAGCATTAGGTTGAATGGCACTTAGTTAAGAGCGATCAAGTGCAATCTACAGCCGTAGCGGTGTGCTTCAGCCACCGCATCGCTCACAAGATCAGGCAAGCGTCGGTGTGGTGGCTGAAGCACACCACTACGACAAGTGCTCTTAACTAGGTGCCATTCTAAGTAGGTTGAACTCAGTGCCAACACACTAGTTTCCATTAAAAATAGCGAAGAACCAGCAAGGTTCTTCGCGATTTTTAGTGGATAACCTAAATGTTGCTAACTTCCTAATCGTAATCGTAATCTTAATCGATATGGCTGGGACCGGGAGGACTCAAGCTCTTGGTCAATTCTCTGTTGTTGACGCCCTGTATTGGCCTTGTTCTTCGTAGACCCTGTGTCGGGAATTACTCCGGATGAGTCGGACAAGCATGGAAACGATCCGAAGAAGCTGGGCCTTTCCTTCCACCACACAATCGATGCAGTTCTTTGCGACCAAAACGTCCAGGCATGCGGCACACTCCAAGGCCGATCCACGCGCAATATCGAAAAAGCGACAACGATCTGCATCGGTAAACTTTCCGTTTCCTTCTGCGAGATTCAGCGGGATCGATGTTGAAGCTCGATCCAATTGATTTCTGACGGCAAGGCTTTTCGGAAGCCTTTCAAGTAGATCCTCCGTCCAGCTAACGAACTTAATGGAAGCCTTGTATACATCCAGTTTCTCGTGATCAAAGTAAGTTTCCATGCATTCAGTATTCCAACTTTGAGAGCAAGGTCGAGTACGAGTAGGAGTAGGATTACGATTAAAATTAGGATTGAGGTTACGAGTGGGAGGGTGTTCCAAGTCGGGATTCAGGGAAAACGAGACACCGGTGCGAGGTTATCCACTAAAAATAGCAAATTAGATGAAAATAATGGCAAGCTAGAGTATCTCCATCTGACGAAAGACGAAAAAAACTGCACTTGGTGGGAACTCCCAAGTAATACTGCGACTGCACCATCGGGGATCTAATTTTCCTCCCGGCGAATGAAAGCGATTTCACGAAACGATCAACTAATCGCTCATCGCTGCAAGCCTATGTCCCATAAGTTCCTTGCTGCTTCAACTGCACGCTCCGCGGCAGCCTCACTGAAACGGGAACGAGGCCAGCTAATTGAAACCATCGGTGCAACAGGCGATGCCGGCTCCACCCAGAATGCCATGGCAATGATTCCCGGTGCGATTTCTTCACGGTTCCAGGCAACACCCGTGCTTCCCGCTTCAATTATTTCGCTTCGCTTTGCTTCCGGTTCGAGTAATTTCAATCGCTCCAGTCTTTGGGACAGGTATAGCTTCCCCATAGCAGACTGTTCCAGAGGGAAGCGCCTCCCCAAGCCCGGCCTTACCACGAGTTGGTGCTCCCATTCCACATAATCGAGATGACGCAACCGGCCACCCTCGACAACACCGAGAACAACCAATTCCTGAACAGCTTTAGACAAAGCCTCCAAGCGTTCCCGATGTCGTTCCTTGAGGCGTCCCGCCGGATCTTCGTCCGACCAACGGTGGAATTGGGAAGTCACTTTCCATAAACGGGATTTCTGGGCAACCAGTCCGTAATGCTCCAGCGTTTGAAGAATTCGGAGCAGGCTTGTTCGGGGCTGTTTCAAGGCATGACGAAGATCGTTCATTGCCATGCCATCAGGGTTGATTGCCAGTACCGAGAGGACATCCAGAGCTTTCAACAAAGAAGAGGCGTGCTTCGGCGATGGCTTCGAAAAGCGCAGGTCTGGATTATTTTCTGTCCGCATTGTTGACACATTTGTCTATTTTTTTGACCTCAACAACAGTGAATTACTATTATTAGCGGATGAATTCGCCGACAAAAATTAGCGACCTTGTCTATCTCTTTGAAGGCGAAGTGGGTGGCCGACCGCTCCATCTCCCATTAATTCGTGGCTCAGAGCGGGTCATCCTGGTCGACACTGGCTGCGCCAGCGATGTTGAAAAAACGATCGTTCCCGGACTTAAGTCGCTGGGCCTCCAACCGGCGGACTTGACTGACATCATCATCACGCACTGCGACGTCGACCACCAGGGCGGCAACCATGCGATCAAGCAACTGGCGCCTCAGGCCCGCATCGGCTGCGGAACAACCGATGCCTCCGCGGTATCCGACCCGGAGGTTATCATTGCCCAGCGCTATGAAGGATATCGAAAAACTCATGGTCATCATTATGACGAAGCCACGCTGCAATGGCTTAAAGACGAACTGGGAAAACCCCAGGCCATGGATTTCACCTACGATGGAGGCGAGACGATTTCACTGGGCAAAGAAGGAACCTTGGAAGTGCTTCATCTCCCAGGCCACTCGCATGGGCATTTGGGACTCTGGAGTTCCGAACAGAAAATCCTCATTGCGGGAGACGCCATGCACGGAAAGGTGTATGACGATATGAAGGGACAGCCCGCGCTTTGCCCAACCTATCTTCACGTTCAGGCCTACCTGAAAACCATTACCATTATCGAAACGCTCCAAGCGGAAACTTACATCGGTTGCCATTGGCCGGTCATAAACAGCCCCGAAGCCATAATAGATTTCTGCGGCGAAAGCCGCGACTTCGTCAAACGTGCCGAACAGCTCATCCTAGAAGCCATTCACAATGCGAAGACTCAAGGCATCGGCCTGACTGAATTGTGCCGGGCACTCGGGCCAGAGTTGGGCGATTGGCCCCGCCCGGTCGACCATGAGTTATGCTACGCTTTTAACGGTCATCTCGAGGATCTGAGCGAACGCGGATGCATACGGCCAGTTGAAGGCACTTCCCCGCTCCGCTACATCGCAGTTTAATCCATAAGCAAAACCCCACAAACCCGACTCAAATGAAAATCACCGCCATTAAAACCGTTGTCGTCAATGCAGAGATGCGCAATTGGGTCTTCGCGAAGGTGGAAACCGACGAACCCGGCCTCTACGGTTGGGGCGAAGGTTCACTGGAATGGAAGACGCGTTCGGTCGTTGCTTCGATCGAGGACTTTGCCCCGATGGTCATCGGCGAAGACCCGCTGCGAATCGAACATCTCTATCAAAAGATGTATCGCCAATCTTTCTGGCGCACCGGTGTGATTGGACTTTCTGCGATATCGGCCATCGAGCAGGCCCTCTGGGACATTAAGGGAAAGCACTACGGCGTTCCAGTTTATCAGTTACTGGGGGGCCGGGTTCGAGATAAGGTCCGCATGTATACCCACCTTGGTGGCGGCAACATGAAGGCCGTCTATGAAACCTTCGATCCGGAGCCGTTGATCGATCTGGCGCATAAGGTGATCGCGGATGGCTATGGGGCGATTAAAGTTGTTTTTGTGCCTTACTCGGAACCACTGGAAGGAATCGGCAAAGTGAAACAATTTGCCCGACTCTTCGAGAAACTTCGTGGAGCAGTCGGTGATGACATTGACATCATGGTCGATTTTCACGGTCGCACCTACCCTGCGATGGCGACTCAATATATTAACGCCATCGAGGAATTCAGCCCCTTCTTCTGCGAGGAACCTGTCCCCCCGGAGAATGTTGCCAACCTGCGCGAT
>Ga0222650_1001567_pt1 | contig 10864 bp, 12 predicted proteins | sample AntAcemetagen367_FD_179820 | JGI IMG/M metagenome (GOLD analysis project Ga0222650, IMG submission 179820) | Saline water microbial communities from Ace Lake, Antarctica - #367 | ecosystem: Environmental > Aquatic > Non-marine Saline and Alkaline > Saline | place: Antarctica: Ace Lake...
TGCTCCATCACTGCCCGTCGTGAACTACACCAGGATAAGCGAGGGGCACATGGTCGAAATATCCATACCTGACTTACATCTGGGAAAATTCGCCACTGAGTTAGAGACTGGGGAAAATTACAATCCCGAGATTGCCATGCGATTGTTCATGGAGGCCATTCAGGATCTTATTGGCCAGGCACGGGCAGCCTACCCAATTGAGCGCATCATATTCCCGATTGGAAATGATTTCTTAACCGCAGACACGATGGGAAACACGACTTCCAGGGGAACCGCCCAGGATGTTTCTGGAAATTTCCAAGAGCACTTTCGTCAAGGAATCGACCTGCTTCGCAAAGCCGTCGAAACGCTACGGACAGTTGCACCGGTCGACGTAGTCATCGTGCCGGGAAATCACGATTCCGTGGCTTCCTTCGCACTCGGCCAGCTACTCGGCGCACTCTACGAAGACTGCAGTGAGGTGACGATTCATCAGCAATCTGATCAGGCTCGAAAGTATATCAACTATGGCAGTGTCTTACTAGGCTTCGCGCACGGGCATCTGGAACGCGCTCAAAACTTACCCATGCTGATGGCTGTCGAAGCCGCCGAGCAATGGGGCAAAGCCAGACATCGAGAAATCCACGTCGGCCACTTGCACCATACTCGTGACACTCACTACATGGGATCAAATGAAGTGAACGGTGTCATCGTGAGAATCATACCATCGTTGAGTGCCGCAGATCGCTGGCACGCAGACAAAGGCTACCGCTCTCAACGCGCAGCACTCGCATTTGTTTACCACAAGGCCGAAGGACAACGCGCTATTTTCCGGCACGCAATTCTTGATCGTCTTAAAATTAACGTTGCGAAGATCGCCTAGTGTTGGGGCTGGTGCTCTGGCTCGTTTCCCGAGCCCTGCCAGCCCCTGATAAAGCTCTATTCCGGATTGATCATTGATGATCAGTTCTTAATCACACCTACCGCTAAAATAGGAAAACAACAACAAAACCACGTCCAAGATTACCAAAGCAGCGGCCCTTCGTGGCCGCTGCTTTGGTTTTTAACTCCATCATTACCATGAAAAAACTCCAAAATCATACCATCGACCTCAAGTGCTCACGCGTCCTATGCAAAGACGGATGCGGTTCCAAGCTATTGCGCATCGGGCTCGACCGATACGCAGTGACTGCTCCGTACCGGGATATTCCCGTCTTCGCGTTTGAGTCACTTACATTTTCACGCCTGATGTCATACTGTGGCAGCAGGATCGTCGACTTTGATGTGATGCGCATCTCGTCACTGCTATGTGATGAACCCCACGGCCACTATGCGCTCATGTTTGTCACACGAGATGGCGACGCCTTTCGGCTCGACACAAGCGGCAGCACAGAACAATTCACGGCTCTAGAATCGGAGGAAGCCACAGACCGACCTGCGCTTACCCCGATGCAGCATTGGAAATTGCCGGAGATATTTCCGTTCAATCACATGCTCATCTCCAAGCCACTCATTGCCCAACTCGAACCGCACGCTAAAAGCGTCGGTTCCGACCAACTGCTAAAGCAGCTTTGGCGCGAATTGCAACAGGCCTATCCGAATCGCCAAATCGGCGGCATACAGGACATGGTTGGCGAATTCCTCGCATATTCCGCAACTGAATTACCCTGCGGCCGAATTGTCTTCATGACCAGCGTCGAAGGTCTCCTCCTGCTCCCTCAAGAATCGGACCTCAACTAACATGACATCCTTTAATCTGCGCCCCGGGCCACTTCCACAGCCCGGACAAAAGGCGCACTTCACCTGATTTTTTTCAAAAAATAATACAAAGAATTACACCTACTCAAAATCAAACAACATGTCCGCTATTTCAGCCCGCATCATCATTTCTCAACCTCTTAAAACACCATGAAAATACTCCCAGAATCTAAATTCAGTAGTCCCATAGAAGCCATCGACCTCACGCCGAACTGCGAGTGCGCGATCTTGAAAATCAGCGAACTCACTTATGCGTTCTGCGCCCGGAGTCGCCGACATCCATATCTAATAATCGAGTCAGAGATATTCGGCCTACTCATGTACCGACTCAAGGACCGGATCGCCAATTATAAAGTTTTTCGCGACAAATGCATGTGCTGCGACGACGATGGCGAAATTATAATTCGAATCACCGAAATCGACGGCTTCGTTTACCAGATTGATGAAAATGACAACATCGAGATCTGCATGGATATGGAAAAAGTATACAACGACGATTATGAAAAAAACTAAACTAACACCGCTCAAACCAGCGAAGATTAAGGTGCTTACGATGCCTACTTCATTCCTAAAGCTCAACAAATGCGCAAAAGATGAATTTGCGATTACAACTTCAGGCTACCGTGTTTTATATGCCTTCGAATCTCAATCGCTATCGGAGCTTTTCGCCCGCGAGGGGCACAAGAAACTACGCTGCATTCGGCTCAACGAAAAGTCGACACAGCATGGCTCCGGAGCTAAGCGTCTAATTGAGATCTATCTTCAATTTCGCGATGGAAGGAAGTTTATTTTGGACGAGAGGGATCGGCTGTTTGAGCTGAATGAAATTACACAAAAGGAAAAACTTTACTCGCCATGCGGCGTTTGGGGACTGATCCCCAAGGAACCTATAGTGCATGTCCTACTCAGCGCTAAGATGGTCGATCTCATCGAATCAGTCGCCAGCGAAGATCAGCTTGAGCATGTCGTTCGGACGTTCTGGCATGACTGGCTACTCACTAAAAGTAAGCCATCCATGCCAAAAAAAACTATTAGAATTCGAGGTGAATTCGGAGTCTTCAAAGCGAATAAGATCAACTCAATAATGGTAAAATTCGACACAGCTTAAAATAACCAACCCAAAACAATATCAATAAAAGGCGAGCCATATGGCTCGCCTTTTTCACACCCAAAAACCAAAAGAAATATGAACGAAATCAACATCAATGAAGGACGCTTAGACGGCTCCATCCTACTCTCAACGCCCGGCATGGATATCGCCCTGCGGAAAATTGGCCACATCTCTTACGGTATTACCGAAAAGGGCAATGGTTTGCGCTTCGCCTTCGCATCCGCTGAACTTACTAAGTATCTTTCACGTCGAAAAGACCGGAAGATATACGACGTCAAATTGCTCAAGCAGTATCCAATTGTCGGATACGAAGAAGACGAAACAAACGTACTCCGGCTTAAATTCGACGACGCGAAAGTCGCTCTTCTAGACAAATATGATCACATTTATGAGTTTGAGCCCGTCATACTGGAACAAGGAGGATCGATTCTCACCTCAGCCCACAAACAATGGGGTTTACCGGCCCAAGGGATCGCCGGGCTCATGCTTCTCACAAGGCGCATGATTCATACGATTGAGGATGTAGCAGATGAAGGCCAGCATGGCTATTTAGTCAGTGTTCTTTGGTCCGATTACAAGCTCGCACTTGAATCAACTGGATCAAACGAGACCGACCGGGTTTGCGTCGAGGGTGAGTTCATCACGTTTTCCGTCAAAAGATTCGCCCACGGGCTTTATGTTTTCGACCACGCTTAACCCTCCAAAACATTTTTTACAAAATTCACTTTTATTTAAGCCAAAAAATTCCAAAAGGCAGAACAGGAAGCCGTCGGCGACCGTAAAACCAAACTATATATATCATGAAAAATAAAATTATACTAAAGATTACCTCTCACGATTATGGGTGCTCCTGCCCTTTCACCGCCAATTGCGAACTGTTTTGCGACGGTCGGGAAATGTGCAAGGGCAGCATCAGTCCGGAAGAATTAAACGAAATCCTTGGCTATGGAGCCAAGTGGAACTGCGAGATCCCTATCTCCGATCAGACCGCAGTCTTAATAGTCTCTTACTTCGAAATCGTCTCTGATGAGCGGACCGCAAGCGAGTCTGCCGACATTTGGTCGGAATTCCATCTGAAAACGCGCATCTGCCGAGGTTATGGTGCCCTAAAAACCCGATCAAAGACAAAGATCCCTGATCGACTGCATGAATTCGCCCTCAGTGTGATTGAGGAAGATGCAGCGCTTGATGAGGCGTGGGAAGCGGCCAACTCAATCAAAGATTAAACCGCTACTTGAATGCCATATATCTTCGGCTGCCCACTAATGAGGGCAGCCGAATTTAAGTACCGCCTCGATACCGACACTATATGCCCCGCGCCTCTATTCCAAAAGGCGCCCAAAGAGGGGCACTGCTAAGGATTATCTCTGCGATCCAAACAACTACCGATCATGAAATACCTTCAATAGGGGCCCTTCGAGATGTTAGGCGATTCCAAAATGGATCGGTATGGCAGTAACTGCACTTTTGTTTGCTCTCCCTAGAGGCTAGAAGCCAAAGGGTAAAGCTTTCGACGAATTATGTTAATCCATTTAGAACGGGAATTCGTTTAGTAAGTCGAAGGGATCTTCCCCCGGAGAAAAGCATCTCTCTATGTTCACTTGGAAATGGAGGTTAAGTGCTACGGCAATACAGACTAGCTTAGATAAAATTTCCCTCGACCGCTGATCTGCAGTTAAGTGAATGACGTCTTCTGCCCCGCCATGTCGCACGATACATGTGCAATATACAGGGTGCTGAATGAGTTCATATAGGCGACTTGAGTTGTACGCCTCAATATCAATCGTCTCACCTTGGTTAAATAAGCGAGGCTGTGGCACCACCGTATCATACGGAATCCGCATGGTTTCGACGCTACGAGATATAAACTCACGAAGGCTCGAACATAAGCCTCTTGATCTCGCCCATTAAAAAGCCGCCTCAATATCTGGCAGTATTATCTCCGTCGTTCCAATTCGGTGTATGTACTCGCCCGTTGTAGCTCGTAGTAGATGTTCGCAGACAACGCCGTTATGGAATTCTAATAGAGTTCTGCAACGACCGATGCCGGTGATCCTTTTTAGCTTAAACATTTTTTCCTTTGGACTAATCGAGGTCGATTAATTTCAACGCTCTACCGGTGTTATAAATTTTTCGGGCAAATGTCAAAATTCACGGCCGATATACCCTTTCACGGCCGTGCCACTGTAAAAAACCCGAGAACTAGAATCATTTTTCTAACAGCTTGCTTAAGTTTGGGCTTAAAAACCCAAGCCGCCGTCAACATCTCTCAGAAACTCTAGATTTTTTGGTTTTTTGCCGTTTATAGCGAATATCCAGACCGGGAATTCGCCCGAGGTGATCTATCGTCTCTGGAGTGACTATTTGAGTCTAGTTCGCAATCAACAAATCCAGCCCGAGGCAGGCCAGAGGACCTTGGTTCACGGCGAGTTTGGCGACTTTCTCGTCATCGAGAGTTCGGATCGCAGGGTTTTTTTGCAACATATACCTTAAGTTACTGTTTCACAAATAGATATGCACAGTAATGTCATTCATAAATTCAAGAATCACTAAAAAACCCCCGCGATATAAGCAAGAGATTTGGGTTTTTTCATGTGTTTTCGAGACCACGTTGGCATGTCATCGCTTACGCGAAGATTTTTAAGCTATTAGAAGCCGCCTTATCGAAGCTCCAAGAGCACATGAGAGCTAAAAAACATAAATTTTGATTCGTTACCCCTCGAAGAATTCACGCGCATGTCATTGATATGCAATATTTTATGTCACAAATAACCTTTGATACAAAAAAATGACGTTACTGGATTTTTCAGTGAAAAATCCCAAAAGACTGAGAGTGAAACAACATCCAAAATTCATCACTCGCAGCACAGCAGCTGAGATACTCGGCTGCTCCTATCGCCACGTGCAACGCCTCGAGGAGCGGGGACTCCTCCGACGATTGGTACTACCTGGCTCAAACCGGCCCCGATATCTTCGGAGCGAAGTCGTGAGCCTCGTTGTACCTGAGGAGCTCGGCTAAGCCGCATTGCACATCACCCAAAACGGAGGAACTGCCATGAGGCACAAATCAAAAAAAAGCTGGGGCAAGTTTTGCCCGAAGCAAATGCCGAACGGTAATTGGCGCCTAAGGTGGCCGGTGCCCGGCATTACAAAATCCGGGCGACCAAAAAAGCGAACGAAAACGTTCCCCACTAAATCTGAAGCAGATGAGTTCGCGGCGAAGGTGAACCGGAAGTTTCGGCGCGAAGGGTTCAGAAACGACAACCGAAGCCTTCAATCTGAGTCGTCATCAAAGCGCCCGCCTCCGAGTGAAGGGGACATAACGCTGCACGAGGCCGGACAGCGATACATCCAAGCCTTCGAACAGGCGCTCAAAAATAGAGGAAAGCGTCTTAAAAACGACTCCTCCCAGAAGAAACGCCGTGCAAACGAAGTGCTCAGCTCGGGAGACGGGAACTCGGACACCTACGTGTCCGAAAATACGCTGCGAATTAAGTACGCCCCCGCCATCAGGCTTCTGTGCAACAAAAACGACATGGGAGCCAAACTGCTCAGAAAGATCACCCGATCAGATTTGGAAGAGCATCTCAACTTCCTCGACTTAGCCATCTCAACCTACAATGACCGGGTTAACCTATTTGACCGCTTTTTCAAATGGTGCACCTCCCCGAGGCAGAGCTTTACGGATTCTTCGCCAGCTGCCGGGCTCCAGAAGCTCGATGATGAATGGACCGAGCCCGAGATTCTTACGGTTGACGAAATCACCCGCGTGTTCCGCGCCGCCGAAAAGATAGACCCCGGAATCATTCCCCTGCTTACCTTGAGGACTCATGCAGGGCTCCGCACTTCCGAGTCAGAACGGATCAGGGAGGATGACCTGAATTGGAGGTACAAGTTCATCGACATCCGCGGCGATGTGGCGAAAAGGAAATCGCCGGACAAGCCAATGCCCCGAAAAATCGAAGTACTGATGCAGACCTTTTGGCATTGGATGGAATCCGTCGGCGGTCCGGATGCGAGAATCGACAAAGTCAACCGTTACAAACGACTGAGGGCTGTGTTCGCAGAAGCGTATGTGTTTTACAAAAGAAACTGCCTGCGTCACAGCTTTTGTTCTTACGCCTTCGCCCTGGTCGGTGACGATGGACGCGTGAGAAAGTGGTCCGGACACCGTTCGCCGACGGCTTTTTATCAAAATTACGTCAATGTAACACTGTGCACCAAGCAGGAGGCAGAGGACTACTTCGCCCTCACTCCGGTCGGCAACCATGTCGCCCGGCTCGGACAGCGGCGGAAACGTCATCAGCCGACGGTCGCCTGGCCCTCCGACGCGGAATTCGCCCGAATGATTGCCGAAATGAGCAACGTCAAGATTGCCGAGAAGTTGAACTGCACCGAGGCAGCCGTGCGCAAGCAGCGGAAAAAGCGCAAAATCTAGGACAACGGTTCGAGGTAAAAAGCACTAAAAAAGCACTAAAATCCTTCCGAAACAGTCCGGACTGGTCCGAATTTGGCCCTATTTTAATGACTCAAAAGGATACACCTGATAGCGCTTTAAATAGAAAAGTCCCTAAGTATCAGATACTTAGGGACTTTAAAAATGGAGCGAGCGAAGAGGTTCGAACTCTCGACATCTACCTTGGCAAGGTAGTGCTCTACCAACTGAGCTACGCTCGCTTAAAAAAGTAGGCTAAAATCTATGGCTGGCGTCAGTTGTCAATGCGATTTTTGAGAATAAGAGGCACTTTTTACTTTTGCTGGAAGTCAAAACTCATCGGGAGTTGATTTCGCACATTCTCGGGCAGGGCAAAAAAGTTGTTTTTATTGAGTGCGGCAGCCACATCGCTCCCCAGTAATGCGCGCACGATAGGTTCAAGTTTTTGCTCATCGCGCACCTTGTAAGCTAGGTAAAAGGGCAGGCGCAGAGGGTAGTCTCCAACGTGGATATTTTCGACAGTCGGCCCGTAAGCCGGGCTATCGTTCTCACCCGTTTCGGATATCATTAATATCTTCAACTTTTTGTTCTCAGGCACACGGGACAAAATACCAACTGAGGAAATATTTCGGGATAGCGTCTCTTCGATCTCAGCTTCACGAACACTCGATACACTCGGCTTCATCGAGCCTCCCAAAAGCACCTCGTGTCTGAAAAGTTCAAGGGCAATACTTTGCTCGGCGACTCCGAGTAGTGGTTTAATGGTTCGAGTCCCCCATCCCGCAAGGCCGAGTTCACCCCAGGACTTAAAATTAAGCTGCTCACCACTGCCAAAAATTCCAGCCAAGTCGGGCTTACTGATTTCGTTTATAGGATTGCTCGCATTCACCGCAATGACTGCGACATCGTAAGCGAAAGGACGTATGCGAAACTCATCGCGTGGAATTTCCTCTCCATCGGGGATGGCGATCACTGCGAGATCGATTTCGCCCGCTCTCAAGCGATCCAAAGCCGGCAGGGTACCCAGAGGTTTTATTTTAAAATCAAGCTCCTTTTCCACGGCAGCCTTCTTTAAAGGCGGAGAAATGATCTCGGCTAACAGATCTGAGGCGACCATACGAATTTCATCAGCATGGCCTATAGTTACGCTCAACAGCGCTAAGAGAAGAAGACAAAAACGGTGATTCATACTTGTGGAATTATCTTTGAGGTAAGGGTATTCGTCGAATACGTACTACTGAAAATTGTTTAAAGCCCAAGCATAGTCAAATAATAAGGTAAGCATAGGGAATACGGCATAACTTAGAGATCAAGTTCCGGCCACTGAACCAATTTACGATGCAAGGTCCGGCGGCTGATACCCATAAGTTCGGCGGCACGTGTTCGATTGCCACTGGCCTTGATAAGCGCGCTGCGTAGCAAGCGTTTCTCGTTATCTTCGCGGCTGAGTGTTGGACTACTGGAGAGCCTCTCGGTCTCTCTCGAAGTCGAATCGTCCACCTTTGCACTATACTTAAGGTCTAAATCATATTCGGATAGCTCCTTACCGCGCTTAAGAACCACGGTATTTTCACAGAAATTACGGAGCTCGCGAATGTTACCCGGCCAGCGATACGCGCTCAGCACTTTGAGTGCGCCATCATTGAGCAGAATAGGTTCGAGTCCGTTTTCCGCGCTGAAGTAATTCATGTAATGGTTCAGCAACACCGGTAGATCTTCCTTACGCTCGCGAAGCGGGGGCAGATTAATGGTGATCACATTAAGCCGGTAGAGCAAATCCTCGCGGAACTCCCCGTGCTGCGCCATTTCAGCTAAATTACGGTTGGTTGCGCAGACGAGTCTCACATCCACCTTGAGCGGCTTGGAACTTCCCAAGCGTTCAAAGCTCCGTGTTTCCAGAAATCGTAAAAGCTTAACTTGAGTCGATGCATCAATTTCGCCGATTTCATCGAGAAACAGAGTGCCACTATCCGCCGCCTCGAAGCGGCCGATCCGCCTTTCAGCGGCACCGGTGAAGGCCCCCTTCTCATGCCCGAAGAGTTCACTCTCCAGTAAATTGGCCGCCAGGGCCGCACAGTGCACCGGCACGAAGGCTTGCCGCGAGCGTTCGCTATTCTGGTGGATAGACTGGGCAATCAGCTCCTTACCGGTGCCGGTCTCCCCCTCCAGCAGCACGGTCGCCTTTGAGGGCGCTACTAAGCGGACTTTATCCAATACTTCGGTCAAGCTGGGGGAGTTCCCCACGATCCCGTCAAAACTATATTTCTTATCCAGGCGCTCATGCAGCACCACATTTTCTTTTTCGATGGTGCGGGATTTCAGCGCTCGCTTAATCAAAATATCCAGCTTTTGCAGGCTGACCGGCTTCGTCAGAAAATCAAAGGCGCCTCGCCGCATGGCTTCAACGGCTGTTTCTACATTACCGTAGGCAGTCATCATTATACAGACCGGGTGGTTGGGGAGCTTAATCGCCTTGTCGATAACTGTGAGACCGGACTTGCCCGCCATGCGCAAGTCGGTGAGGACAACGTCGAAGGTCTCAGCTTCCATCAGGTTAAATGCTTCCTCTGCACTGGAGGCTTTATAGACGTCGTAGTCGTCTTCCAGCGCTAGACTGAGTCCGTCGCGCGTATTTTTTTCATCATCTACGATTAAAACTGTTGCAGGCATGTGTGCCATTAAGGCACATTTAACTTTAAAGATCAATCCTCGGATTGACATGAAACTGAAAACATTTCCGCCTGTCATTCTATAAAGCTTTGCCTAGCTAACCGCAATAAAACACCTCTATGAACCAAGACTTAACGTCCCCCGAATCTGAAGCTAAACTCAAGGAAGCGACCCGCTGGATTCCCGCGCTACGTGAGGAGATCGCAAGGGTTATCGTCGGCCAGCACTATTTAGTGGATCGGCTACTCGTCGGCCTGCTGGCCAACGGCCACGTGCTCCTTGAAGGCGTGCCAGGTCTAGCTAAAACCCTGAGTATTCGCACCCTCGCTGCGGCGACCGATGCGGAATTCAAGCGCATACAATTCACGCCGGATCTACTACCTGCCGACATCATTGGCACGCTGATCTACAGCCCGAAAGATGAAAGCTTCCACACCCGAAAGGGCCCCATTTTTGCCAACCTCATCCTAGCCGACGAGATCAACCGCGCGCCTGCCAAGGTGCAAAGTGCCCTCCTCGAGGCGATGCAGGAGCGACAGGTCACCCTGGGTGATGAGACCTATAAGCTCCCCGAGCCCTTTTTGGTGCTCGCGACGGAAAACCCCATTGATCAGGAAGGCACCTATCCCCTGCCGGAGGCGCAGGTCGACCGCTTTATGCTCAAGCTCAAGGTCGGCTACCCAAGCAAATCCGAAGAGCGCGAGATCCTCGACCGCATGGCGTCAACCGCGCCGAAGCTCGACGTGAGCGCCGTCACTTCACTCGCTGAGATCGGCGAAGCACGTAAGCTGGTGAACGACGTCTACGTTGATCCAAAAATCCGCGACTACATCGTCGATCTCGTTCTCGCCACCCGCGAACCCGCACAATTCAAACTGGATCTCGATCAATACATCCAGTTCGGCGCCAGC
>Ga0222650_1001568_pt1 | contig 10844 bp, 9 predicted proteins | sample AntAcemetagen367_FD_179820 | JGI IMG/M metagenome (GOLD analysis project Ga0222650, IMG submission 179820) | Saline water microbial communities from Ace Lake, Antarctica - #367 | ecosystem: Environmental > Aquatic > Non-marine Saline and Alkaline > Saline | place: Antarctica: Ace Lake | collected...
CGGAAGTGAAACTCTTGTGCGCCGATGGTAGTGGGACGATAGGTCCTGTGAGAGTAGGTCGTCGCCAGTTATAAGCCCTGTTTGTTGGTTCACTCCAACAAGCGGGGCTCTTTTTTTGCCCTGAAATGAAAGGCGCTTGCTTCGGGCGCAAGCTTGGAGGATTTTCTTTGGCATGGAAAAGAGACGACTTGGAAAAAGCGGCATCGTGGTCAGTGAGATCTGTATGGGAACGATGACTTTCGGGACGCAGGCTGATAAAAAGGAGAGTTTCCGAATCATGGATAAATCGGTCGAGGCAGGCATAGATTTTTTAGACACCGCGGAAGTCTATCCAGTACCTCCAACGGCGGAATTAGCCGGCTTAACCGAAAAGTGGGTGGGAGAATGGCTCCAGGCAAAGCCGAGGGAATCAATGATCATCGCGACCAAGATTGCAGGCGCCGCCCATGGGTGGTTTTGCCCGCCCATCCGACATGGCAAGGCGGCCTTGGATCGGGTTCATTTGCGGAAGGCGCTGGAGGGAAGCTTGAGGAGACTCGCGACGGATTACGTTGACCTTTATCAAGTCCACTGGCCTGATCATGGTATGCGTGCAGCGGATACCTTGGAGGTTCTTGATGAGTTCGTGAAGGAAGGGAAAGTCCGGGCGATCGGGTTGAGCAATGACAATCCCTATGGTGTCATGAAAAGTCTCTGGACAAGTGAGGTGGCAGGGTTGACGCGAGTTGATACGGTGCAAAATAACTTCTCGTTGAACAACCGGCGCGACGAACACGAACTGGCAGAGTGCTTGCGCCGAGAAGGAGTAAGTCTAATTCCCTACAGTCCTTTGGCTGGTGGGGTTTTGACCGGGAAATACAATGACGGGGTTCCGGAAGGGGCTCGTTTTTCAGAGTATTTGACAAGCGGGGGTGAGCGGCAGAAGGCGATGGCGACTCGATTTGTGAATCATGATACGATCGCCTCCACGAAGCGTTTTGCAGAAATTGCAAAGGAGTTGGGGCTCGATGTGACGACTTTAGCGACAGCGTGGAGTAAACAGCACGACTATGTCGCCTCGACCATCGTGGGGGTGCGTTCGGTAGCTCAGATGGAACCAATTTTAAAAGCTGCGGGACTGACCTTACAAGCTGAGACCTTGGCGAAAATTGATGAGGTCAGCCGCGAGTATTTATATCCAATGGGGTAGGTGGTCATTGCAAAGAAAGTGAGAATTCTCTTGGGGTCTCCGACTCGCAAGAGGCACTTCATTTTTAGGTACTTGACGACTTTGGTCGTCTCTTAGTACCGTCCTCGATCCTACACAATCATCATGAAAAATTACGGAATAAAGAGATGGGAGCCTGTGGCAAACTATCTTAATCGCTGGAACCGGGATTGTCATCAATGGCCCTTGATCGTTCACCCAGCTAGAAGCTTCTCCCCTCATCCTGAACAATCCTGTCATGATCTTTAGGTGGATCCTCAAATGGACACTATCATGGGGACGGGATTTTAGCGTTGGGACGGTCTCAATCATATTTCTGTCTTCTGTTGGGTTTTCTCAAACCGTCGTGATTTCTGAGTTCATGGCCTCCAATCAAGCGACGCTTGAGGATGAGGATGGGAATAGCGAGGACTGGATTGAGGTCTATAATCCCTCAGGAGAAACGGTAGATCTCGATGGTTGGCACCTCACCGATGATGCTGGTGATCTCAGCAAATGGACCTTCCCTGTGCTTGCCTTGGCGCCAGGAGAAAGTGTCGTCGTGTTTGCTTCCGATAAAAACCGAAAGGACGCCGGAGGCGAGCTTCACACTAATTTCAAGCTCTCGACCTCGGGGGAATATTTGGGAATCATTCGTCCGGATGGCGTCACGGTGGAGTTAGACTTTGGTCCCGCTTATCCACTTCAGGTGACGGATGTCTCATACGGTCTGAAGCAGGAAGTTTCCGCCGAGATTATTTTGCCAGCTGGAGCCGATGCCCGTTTTTTGGTGCCGACGAACGGAAATGATGATGTGCAGGACGGGGTGAATCTTAATTCGTGGATTACCACGGATTTTGATGATGAAGCGTGGACGTTAGGGCCAACAGGGCATGGTTTTGCGGTGGTCGGTGGGGACCCTTATGACTCTCTCATTGCCACGGATCTCCAGACGGATCTCTATGCCAAACAAACATCGGTTTATATTCGTATTCCGTTCGAGGTGGATGATCCCAGCGTATTGACTGCTTTGACCTTGAACATGAACTTTGATGACGGCTTTGTAGCTTACTTGAACGGTGATCCTCTGCCAGTCGCAGAAGCGAATAATCCTTCCTCCGATAGTCTTAATTTTGAATCCTTTGCGACAAGCTCGAACTCCGATTCCAACGCCTTGGCGGGCGCAGATTTCCCTCTCAACACTTCTCTTCTCAATGCAGGTATTAATGTGCTTTCCATTCATGGCTTGAATCGAGCGGCTAACAATTCGGACGCCCTTTTTGTCGCGACCATTGAAGGGGCGCGTGTCACGGGTTCGATCGTGCAGGCCTATTTTAATACGGCCACGCCTGGAGAGGTCAATGCTCCGGGGGCCTTGGTTCCAGGTCCCTTGGTCCGCGCGGTTACAAAAGAGATGTCTCCCATTAATCTCGGAGCAGCTGGACTGGTCGTCGAAGCTGATGTGATAGCCACCCTGAATCCGATCTCAACTGTGAGTCTAATTTGGAGGCAAATGTTTCTTTCGGAAGCTACGCTTGAGATGGTCGATGATGGGAGTGGGGCGGACGCCATCGCGGGTGATAGTGTCTACACTGCGGTGATTCCTACGAGTGATCTTGCGGCAGGGGAAATGCTCCGATGGCGAGTTTCGGCGACGGATTCAGAAAGGAGCTCCTCAGTGGCACCTCCTTACAATGATCGATTAGATTCACCGCAGTATTTCGGCACGATTGCCCAAGATGCTTCTGTTGCGAACTCGAACCTCCCGGTTTTACATTGGTTCACCTCAAGCCCGGCTGGCTCTGAGACGGTCGGTGGGGCAAGAGGGTCAATTTATTATGAAGGCGAATTTTACGATAATATTCAGGCCGACCGACATGGCCAATCGACCGGAGGTTTCCCAAAAAAAAGTTTTGATTTCGACTTTAACAAGGGTGAAAGATTTCTACCCTATGAGGGGGGGCGTCGGGCCAAGGACGTTAATTTGATTACGAACTGGGCTGATAAGTCAAAGACCCGCAATACGATTGGTTATGAAATAATGAGAAAGGCGGGTCATCCGGCTCACTATTCATTCCCGGTTCGAGTTCAACAAAACGGACAGTTTTTCAGCACTGCCGATCTCGTCGAAGATGGCGACGATCGCTATCTGGAGAGAGTGGCATTGGATGGCAATGGTGCCCTTTATAAGGTGTATAATCGGCTCGATTCAGCGACAAGTGGAATCAATAAGAAGACACGCAAAGATGAGAATAACGGCGACTTAGCGGCGTTGGTCAGTGGCTTGGGTCAAAGTGGTGAGGCAAAGCTCCGGTATGGCTATGACAATATGAATATCGCGGGCACCATTAATTATTTGGCCGCGCTTGATTTGACTAATAATCGTGATCATGGGCATAAGAATTACTACGTCTATCGCGATACCAATGAGACTCAAGAGTGGCGTCCATTAGTGTGGGATATTGATCTGTGTCTGGGACGGAATTGGCGAAGCGGACCGGCCTACTTTGATGATGTTTTAAGAAACAATAATTTGAGATCAGGTCCAACGAATCGTATGAAGGAATTAGTTTTTGATGATGCGATCCTCAACGAGCTGTTCCGGCGTCGGGTGCGCACACTCATGGATGAAATATACGGTTCACCCGCTGCTCCGATCAATTATCTGGAGACTCGCGTAAATGAGTTGGTGGCCCTGATAGACCCGAACGATAATTCTCCTGCCTTGGGAAGTGACGACGCTGATTTAGACTACCGGAAGTGGGGGTCATGGGGGAATCGGAATGCCATGAGGCCGGCCGCCGACCGAATCTTGACCGAGTTCATTCCGACACGCCGTGCCCAGCTCTATGGATTGGGCGAGCTCCCGGGAATGCAAGCGATCGCTCCGACTATCGAAATTAGCACGGTTGATTTTAATCCTGCTTCGTCTGGAGCTTCCGTGGATCAAGGGGGTGAGTATCTGGTATTGAGTAATCCCAATAATCGTGCGGTGGATTGTTCAAACTGGACGATTTCCGGTGGGATCTCGATAACTCTGCCGCCTGGTGCCGTGATCCCAAAGAACGGAGATCTCCATGTCAGCCGCGAAGCTGTCGGATTCCGGGCGCGCGCGATAAGCCCAAAGGCGAATGAAAAGCGTTACCTTGTCAGTGGATATGATGGTCAACTTTCGGCAAGAGGTGAGACCCTTACCTTGTCTGACGCTCTGGGCAATGTGATCGATACGCTGAATTTTCCAGGGATGCCGACTCCGGCGCAGATGTCATTGCGGGTCTCGGAGATTCTATATGCGCCGTCCGATCCAACCATGTCCGAGTTGGCATTGGATTCTTCTTTCTCGGCATCGGATTTCGAATTTATCGAGCTTACTAATACTGGATCTGTGTCGCTGGACCTCGGGGGCGCTCGTTTTTCGGATGGCGTGATCTTTACCTTCGGCGCGGGGATCGACCTTTTACCGGGAGAGCAGATCTTGATCGTGGCGAGTGCGGCTGCTTTTGAACTCCGTAACGGACCGGGACTACCGGTAGCGGGACAATTTACCGGAAGCTTAAGCAACAAAGGGGAGACGCTTCAAGTGATTGATGCCGCCGGAGAGAATATCCTCGAGTTCTCCTACGGCGATGACTGGTATCCTCAGGTTGATGGTGGTGGGCATACCCTTGTCATGCTCGATCCTTCCGGCACTCCATTCACCGACTTTGATCTTGCTGAAAACTGGGGAGTCAGCCTGATCGCTGGTGGAGATCCTGGTGTCATTTCCGGCGAAACAGCTTTGACATATGAATTCTGGAAGAATCAGCGATTCACAGTCGCCGAACTGAATGATGATTTGATTTCCGGTGCTTCGGTCGATCTCGACCACGATGGCAAGGGCACCTTCTTAGAGTATGCCTTTGGCATGGATCCCCTCGTTGCGGAAGATCAAGCGGGATACAAAATTGGAAGAGAAATTTTGGAGGGTGAAGATTTCCAGGTGTTCACCTATCGGAGACAAAAATTCGCTCTTGATCTGGTTTACCGGGTGGAGGCCTCTGACAATCTCATCGCTTGGGAGCCTCAAACAAACACCGTGAGAGATCCACTTGAAAATGGTGACGGAACGGCATCTCTCACTGTTCGAGATGCCGCTCCAGTGTTGGAAGCCCCAAGCCGTTTCATGAGAATTACGGTAGCAATAGCACCCTAAAAATAACGCTTGAAAAAATGTTGCGTGCAACTATTTTTCGGAAGGTGAGTATTTCAGGTCGTAATAAAAGAAAGATCCCAGGTCGCAAGCCGGAAGGCATGGCCGCGTGTCTGCTCCCTTATCAGGACGACGGAACAATCGCTGGTCAGGCCTTTCAGGAAGCGGTAAGGCGGACTGAAGATGCGGGTCTCAAGTGCGCTGTCAACATGGACACCGGGTATGCCAATTATCTGACAGAGAGAGAACGGACGCAGGTCCTATCCTGGACTCGCGAAGTCCTGACGGAAGGACAGCCCTTCGTCGGGGGAGTTTTTGTGGAAGGGTTGGAAGGTGATCTCCTCGATCTCTATCGAAAAGGAGCGGATGAGGTCGTGGAGTTTGGCGGGACTCCTATCCTTTTCCAAACCACTCGTTTTCACGATTGGCCGGCAGAGAAAATCGTGGAGCTCTATGCTGAGATTTGCGAACCCTACGACTCCGTTTTGGGCTTTGAGCTTGGAAAAATGTTTGCTCCGAATGGCATGATTTATTCGGAAGAAGTGATCCGTGGCTTGATGGCAATCCCCGCCTTGAAGGGCATCAAACACTCATCCCTGAGTCGCGGAGGAGAATTAAAGCGGCTGGCTCTCCGAGATGAGATGCGCCCAGATTTCCGAATCTATACTGGAAATGATCTGGGGATTGATATGATTGAGTATGGCTCCGATTACTTGTTGGGGCTTGCTGCGTTCTGCCCTGAGAAATTTGCGGAACGGGATCGGCTTTGGGCCGAGGGGAATGAGGATTACTACAAACTGAGTGATGCCCTACAGTATCTTGGGAACGTCGCCTTTCGTGAGGCCGTTCCGTCCTACAAGCATAGTTGTGCTGTTTTTCAGAATCTTCTTGGACGCATTCCCTCCAACGAACCTCATCCCTTGTGCCCTCGCCGTCCCGCCTGGGAAGTTGAAATTATGGCCGATTGCGCGCACCGACTTTCCTACGATATCTCATGACGCCGGACTTCCTCCCAAAAGTAACAATGGCTCAGATTGCTGAGAAGGCAGGTGTCTCCAAGGCAACTGTTTCCCGTGCCCTTGGGAGGTCGTCGTTGATTGGTGAGAAGGTCTGCGCTCAAGTGGAGATGGTGGCGCGCGACTTGGGCTATGTTCGAAAGTCCCAAAAACGTCATGCCGAGAGATCAATTTTGACGATCAAGGTCGTTTTGCCTTCGGCACAGCATCAGAGCTCGCAGCTTTTTTACGGTTTCCTGACCTTAGTGGATGGATTGCGTGAGGGATTACGCCCTTCTTGTGCCAACATCATTGTTGAGACTTATGATGATGAATACTGTCCCTTTCCTCACAAAAAGGGGGGGCAAGTCGATGCGTTCGTATTTGCGTTTCATCGTCCCTCGAGTGAGGTGATCCGGGAAATTCGTGAGCAAGGGGCGGCTTGCGTGGTTCTCAATCGGATTGTCCGAGGAGTGAGGCAGGTCGTGAGTGATCATCATGAGGCCTTAAGACAAATTGCCGGACATCTTGCCGATCGTGGCGTGACTGGGAATTGCTGTTTCGTCAGTTACCGCGGAATCAATGACGTCGTTAACGTCAGGCTGAAAGGGTTTTCGGATGGATGTATTCAGAATGGCATTACCTTTGATATGGTGAGGGATTCCTTGATGGTCGGAGGACCTGATGATCTCACGAGGGAAAGAGTGAGAAATCTCTACGAAAAAGGAGTGCGAACTTTTGTCGGAGTGAATGATGTCGTCGGGATTATTTTAATGCAGCAGTTGCGGAGGTTGGACCTTCGTATCCCGGAAGATGTCCGTGTGACCGGTTGCGACCGGGCGCCCCTTCATGCCATTACCTGTCCACGGTTGACGACCGTAGATCTCTCGGTTTACGAGCTCGCAAAAGAAGTGGGATGTTCTTTACAGAGTGAAATTATGAACAGACAGGAAGCTGAAAACACCATGGTCGTGAAAGGCAAACTCTTAATTGGAGAGACCACTTAAGTCATGAATTATCCCGAACTTGCAGTCCACACTTTTACGACTAAGCGATGGTCCATTGATCAGTGTATTGAAGAATATGCCCGGCGTGGGATCGGTGGGATTTCGATCTGGCGTGAAACGGTGGAGGGAGAGGATTTGTGCTCGGTTTCGCGAAAGCTTAGGGATGCCGGGCTAGCGGGCGGCTCGCTGGTTCGCGGTGGGTTTTTCACTGGGAAGACAGAGAAGGAACGTCGGGATGCCTTGGAGGAGAATCGCCAAGCCATCCGGGAAGCTGAACTGCTCGAGTTGCCCTCCTTGGTTTTGGTTTGTGGTGCCACCGTTGGTCAAAACCCACGTGAAAACTACGATCAGATCAGAGATGGGATCGGGGCGATTGCAGATGATGCCGCGAACCACGGGGTGCGTCTTTTGGTAGAGCCACTGCATCCGGTTTACGCCGGTGACCGCTCGGCTATTTCATCTTTGAAAGTAGCTAATGATCTTTGTGAGGAGCTCAATCATAGCAATGTCGGTATTGCTTTGGATGTCTACCATGTCTGGTGGGAGCACGATTTGGCCGAGCAGATCCAGCGATGTTCCGATGGTGGGTGGTTGGACACTTATCATATTTGCGATTTCAAACCCGATCAAAGTCATCTCCTTCTCGATCGTGGTATTATGGGGGAAGGGTGCGCGGATCTTGCCGGGATCGATGGTCTGATGTCGGCCGCTGGATTTGAAGGTCGCCGCGAGGTGGAGATTTTTTCAAGCAAGTGGTGGGAACGGGACCAAGGAGAATTCCTGGATGAGATCCTTTATGCCTACGACAAAATTTATCGATCATTATGACTACTGAAAAGACCGAGAGAATCGGGATTATCATGAATGGCGTCACGGGACGCATGGGAACAAATCAGCACTTGGTGCGATCAATCTTGGCGATCCGGGAACAAGGGGGAGTGATTTTGAGTGACGGGACCCGTCTCATGCCCGACCCTATTCTTACGGGGCGTAATGCGGCGAAGTTGAAGGCCCTCGCCGAGCAGTATGGCGTGGAGAAGTATTCGACAGATCTTGATGCCGTTCTCGCTGATGATTCTTATCAGGTCTTTTTTGATGCTTCGGGAACGCCCTATCGAGTGGCCTTTCTTGAAAAGGCCATCGCAGCTGGGAAGCATATTTATTGTGAGAAGCCGACCGCGGTCGATCCCGTCGAAGCGTATCGGATTGCTGAGGTTGCGGAAGCAGCGGGAGTCAAAAACGGGACGGTGCAGGACAAGTTGTGGCTGCCTGGAATCCAAGCCTTCTTGAAGCTTCGTGACGAGGGGTTCTTTGGCGAGATCCTTTCGGTTCGCGGCGAATTTGGCTACTGGGTCTTTTCCGGTCACAATGAGAATCAGGGGGCCCAGCGTCCGAGTTGGAATTATCGGAAGGAAGATGGAGGGGGCATCATTATCGATATGCACTGCCATTGGCGCTACCTCATCGATCATCTTTTTGGAGAGATTACCGAGGTCTTTACCCATGCCGCGACCCATTTGCCCGAACGAATTGGAGAAGATGGCGAGCCCTATGCCTGCACAGCCGATGACGCGGCCTATGCTCTCTTTAAGACCAAGAACGGAGTGATCTGTCAGTTCAATTCATCGTGGGATGTGCGCGTGCGCCGGGATGATCTTCTCACGATGCAGGTCGATGGCACGAAAGGGAGTGCTATCGTGGGGCTGCGCAAGTGTTGGGCCCAAGGTCTGGAGAATACTCCCCGGCCCGTTTGGAACCCTGATGTCGACAGCCCGATCGACTACTACGCCCACTGGGATGTCGTGGATCCTGGGCCGTGCGATAATGCCTTTAAGGTGCAGTGGGAAATCTTCCTGAAGCATGTCGCACGCGACGAGGAATTCCCCTGGACCCTCCGCGAAGGAGCAAAAGGAGTCGAGCTCGCAGCGAAGTCCTGCGAGAGCCACCGGACCGGTTCCTGGGTAAAAATCTAGGAAATGGTCTTTCGCTCTTGCGCGAAGCCCAACCCATCGGAGATGCTGCCGGCAGCACTCACTAAAATATGGAAACCGTACTGCATCTGCCTGAGACCGAAAAAGCCTCCTCGATTAAACAAGTTGTATCCGCCCTGCATAGCCAAGGGCTCGAACCCCATCATGACAAGAAGGATTGGGGAGATTGGATTAATCTCCCTTCCAATAAGACGGTCATCAGTATTGCCTCTGAACGTGGCATGACCCGTTCGGCCACCGTGGAGTATGCGGAAGGAGAAGATGATCATCTTGAGATTCCCATCATCACTGCTTTCCGCGAGTTAGGGTGGTATGGCACGGACGAGGACGGAGAATATCAACTTTAGGTTAGGAGGAGGTAATACTGGCCGAGATTCTGCCGGAGCGTGAGGCTCTTGGCAACGAGCAGCCCAAGAAGACTTTGCTGCGCCATGGCGCGGTCGAGCCCATTTTTGGAGTCAAGATTGCAGATCTTAAGCCTTTGAGGAACAAGCTTGGAATGAATGACGACTTCGCTCTTGAGGTCTTCGCGACCGGGAATTCGGATGCGGTGTATCTTGTGGGTCTGATAGCCGATGAGAATCAGGTCACAAAATCCGAATCAAATCGTGGGGTGAAGCAAGCCTTGTGGTCCTTGATTTCCGGAATAGCGGGAGCGTCATTTGCTGCTGAATCACGCCATGCTCTCGTTTGGGCTCAAAAATGGCTTGAACCAATGGCTGAAGCGACCGCGGCGGTGGGATCGCAAAGGCTGATTCATTATTCCCCGATCAGTGATGATTTCCCCCATTGATTTAAATATTCACGGAGAGAAAAATGAGGTCAAAACTGCCATGAACGGTTTTGTGCTAGCGTCTGGTAACAATCTTGGCTCCTTGACCGACCAAGCCAAAAAAGCAGCCACAACGATCGGCGAGTTCGAGGCGAAACAGGGAGATACCGCGTGTCAAACTCCAAACGCGCTCGCTTCCGTTGAGAAGGTTAAAAAAATCTGGTAAACGTGGTCGGAAATGAAAGTCTGCCTGTTGTTAGAACTTCCGAAGAACGGTGTCCTGATCGAAGCGGCGTTCTTGCTTTGGGTAATCGAGGGTGTGGTGTGAGCCCCGTGATTCCTTGCGAAGAAGGGCCGAGTCGACAATGAGCGAGGCTGTGGCAACGAGGTTACGAAGCTCGAGAATATCCGGCGTGAGGGTGTGGCCCCAGTAAAATTCTTTTACTTCGCGGTGGAGGTTTCTCAGTCGATAGGATGCGCGCCGGAGACGGTTGTCGGTGCGGACGATGGAGACGTAGTCCTGCATGGTGCGTCGAAGCTCGTCCCAGGCGTGGTAGATGTTAACGAGTTCATCGGGAGGAGCGGCGTTGCCACTTTCCCAAGGGGGGATCTCGGGCGCGGCCGGCACTTCTTTGCCGGGAGGGTAGAGGCGCATGACCTCGCTGAGGGCGCGACGCGCGAGGACGTTCCCCTCGAGCAAGCTA
>Ga0222650_1001574_pt1 | contig 10812 bp, 11 predicted proteins | sample AntAcemetagen367_FD_179820 | JGI IMG/M metagenome (GOLD analysis project Ga0222650, IMG submission 179820) | Saline water microbial communities from Ace Lake, Antarctica - #367 | ecosystem: Environmental > Aquatic > Non-marine Saline and Alkaline > Saline | place: Antarctica: Ace Lake...
CAGTCGAGTATGACCAAAGCGGAAGCGCTTCGGCTACGCGAGTAGACTGTAGCCGAACGCCTTCGCGTTTGGTCGCGATGCAGTCGTGTATGACCAAAGCGGAAGCGCTTCGGCTACGCGAGTAGATTGTAGCCGAACGCCTTCGCGTTTGGTCGCCGGTGCAGCAGTGTATGACCGAAGCGGAAGCGCTTCGGCTACGCGAGTAGACCGTACCGAACGCCTTCGCGTTTGGTCGCCGGTGCGCTGTAGCTAAGCTGCTAACGTTGCTCCTGCCCGCTCTCGATGTCGATGATCTTGAAGTTCTCGACGTGGTAGATCGGGTCGGCACGGAAGGAGAGTCGTGCGCCGTAGCTTTGCTCAAGCTCCAGCAGTAGATCCTCATCCTCGTTGCGCAGGCGGTCCAGATTCGTGGGGTGCAGCAGCACGCGGAGGTTGATCTCCTTCTCCAGACCATCGCGCAGTCGGATGTGGCGGATCACGCTGATAAGGCGCCGCTGAATCTCCACACTCATGGTGCGGGATGACTTCACTGCGCCACGGCCGTTGCAATAGGGGCAATCAGTATACACACCGCTGGAGTGGCTTTCGGAGTGGCGTTGGCGCGTCATCTGCATGATGCCGAGCGTCGAAATCTGCAGGATATGGTTCTTGGCTTTATCGCCGGCCATTTCCCGCTTCATGCGGGTGTAGACGGCGCTTCGATCCTTCTTCGCCTTCATGTCGATGAAGTCCATTATGACGAGGCCACCGATATTGCGCAGCCGCACTTGGCGGGCGATCTCGGAGGCGGCTTCGAGATTGACCTGTAGAATGAAGTCCTTGCCGTCCTTGCTCTTATTTTTGTGGGAGCCGGTATTCACATCGATAGAGATGAGCGCCTCTGTCTCTTCAATCACGATCTCGCCGCCGCCGGGAAGCGGCACGCAGCGCATGAAGGTCTGGGCGATTTGGCGCTCGATGTTGAAGCGTTCGAAGACTGGGATGTCTTCGGCAAAGCGATGGATTTTCGATTTCGATCGCGGGGAGATGCGGGTCACATCGTCGATGATATTATCGAAGTCCTCTTTTTTGTCGACCATCACGCGGTCGATATCCTCGGTCAGGAAGTCGCGCACGGTGCGGCCGACGATATCCGGCTCCACGTAGAGGCAGGTCGGCTTCTTGCTCGTTTCGATACGCTGCTGGATGACCTCCCAGCGCTTGAGCAGGATGTGCAGGTCGCGAATGAAGTAGCGGGCCTTTTTGCCTTCGCCGGCGGTGCGGACGATGATGCCCATGCCCTCAGGGAGGGTCAGGTCGCGGAGGATGCTTTTGAGGCGGCTGCGTTCTTTTTTGTCGTCGATCTTGCGAGAGATGCCCAGGGTGCCGGTGTGGGGCATGAGCACGAGGAAGCGTCCGGGAAGGGCGATGTTCGTTGTCGTGCGTGGGCCCTTGGTGCCGATTTGCCCCTTTGTGATCTGGAGGACGATCTCGCTGCCGACTGGGTAGAGTTTCGGAATGTCTTTTACGGTGATCTTCTCAGCCTCGCGCTTACGCTGCTTCTCAGATTTATTGTCGCGCACGACTTCGATCGAGTTGTCTTTCGCCGCCGGTAGGATGTCCCAGTAGTGGAGAAAGGCATTCTTTTCCTCGCCGATATCGACGAAGGCAGCCTTCAGGCCGGGCTCCAGGTTCTGAATGCGCCCTTTAAAGATGGCCCCCACTTCGCGGGCTTCACCGGTGCGTTCGACTTCGAACTTTTCGAGTACGCCGTCCTGAAGTAGGGCGACACGCTTCTCGAGTGGTTCCGCGTTGATGATTAACTCAGTGTAGGCCTTTTTCTCGCGCCTGATTGCCTTTGCAATCCGCGTGATGAGCGGTTGCTTTTTTTCACGTTGAGTCGCCTCGTCCTTCAGTTTTCGGGTATCGATGCGCTCGGCTTTTTCCTCAGTTGGTGCCGATGTCAGTTCTTCGGTGAACTGGTCGTCGCTCTCGTTGTTAGTGTTATCTGTGGTGTTATTGGATTTGTTGGTATCTTGCATTGGTCTGGGTTCCCGTAGGGTGAGCGGGGGTCCCAAGCTCTAGCTGCATCTACTAGTGGATCTGTGTGTGTGTCGTGTATCGAAATCATGAAAAATCCTTCCGATGCCGATAGACACTTTGCACGAGTCCTTGAAGTATGAAGCAGCTCAGAACAAAGGAGCCTCCGTAACTTAAAAACGGAAGCGGTAGTCCGGTAATCGGGGTGATGCCGATAGTCATGCCAATGTTGATGAAGAAGTGGACGAGGAATAGTATACTGACGCCGATGGCCAGTTGCATTCCAAATCTGTCTCTTGCGAGTCCGGCAATACGTATGCCGTTGGCGACCATCAGGCAAAATAGCCCGACGACGAACGCGCTTCCAAGAAAGCCTGTTTCCTCCGCGATTACGGAGAAAATGAAATCATTGTGTGCCACCGCTTGGGGAAGATAGCCGAGCTGTGCTTGGGTGCCGTTAAACAGCCCCTTGCCCGACAATCCGCCTGTTGCGGCAGAAATTTTTGCTTGGTTGGCATTCCAGCTTGCGCCGGTGCCACTCGGATCAACCACGTCGGGTGCGACGAAGGTCAATATCCGGTTTCGTTGATAATTGTGAATTGGTAGCAGTGAGCGGTATTCTTGGGTGATGGTTTCACCAGCAAGTTCCTCCGCCCGCTGTTGTTCAAGATGTTGACTGTAGCCATAGATGTCTGCGCCCACGACCGCCAGCGCTACTGCAAAAATTGCAAAAGCACTTAGGAAGAACTTCTCCGATAAGCGGGAAACGTATAGTAGAGCAAACACGATTGGTGGAAAGACGAGTGACGAACCTAGGTCTGGCTGTAGGAAAATCAACAACATTGGTAGCAAAAAGACAGCGGCCACTTTCGCTAGCGTCCAGAGCGAGTCCCTGACGGTGCCGATCTCTGATCTGGCCAGAATACTGGCGCCCATGATAAGGGTGCCGATTTTTGCGCCCTCGGTCGGCTGCACAATGGTAATGCCGACGTCGATCCAGCGACGGGCCCCCATCATTTCAACGCTTATCGGGCTCAGCTCATTCGTGAGTAGTAGCCCCCCGATACCCGCGAAATAGATAAAATGGGCGTATTCGAGAAATATCTTGTAGTTGATCGAAGCGATTACGCTGTAGATACTTAGACCCATCACGATCCAGAATATCTGCTTTTTCCAGTCGTTGCCTGAAGTGTGGGAGTATTGCGCCGAGTAAATGAAGAGCACGCCGACCCCACATAGCAGCAGAATGGTGAGCGGATTGATCAAGTCGTAGCGCGCCTCTCCGCCACCTGGATACATCAGGCGCTGGTATTGTTTATTAAAGATGCGGCGGTAAACGGACAAGAGGTGGGAAGGTTTAAGGTGGGAAGGTCGGTAGGTGGGAAGGTGGGAAAGTGGGAAGGTTAAGGTGGGACGGTGGGAAAGTGGGGAGGTTAACCTTTACACCTTCACACTTTCATACCTTTTACCCGTGAATTGAGTGCAAGTGCAATCAATTCACGTCTCCCAGATAGTTTGTGCGGGGATCAAATCCCTCTTCGGTGAAGAAAGGCTTGATTGCTTCAGGCAGGAAGCGGCGCTCCTTAATTTCAGTCAGTGGAATCCATTCCACGCCGATCTGCTTCTTGTCATGCTCGGTGCCGGGGCCGATGCCGTCCGGGTCGGGCAGGTGACAGCGAAAGACGTTCTCCACTTGGTGAAAAGCGTGGTGTGTTTTGCGAAATTCGTGGTTTTTGCCAATATACTCTCTGACGTAGAGCAACTCGCCAACTTCAACTGCTGTGCCGATTTCCTCAAGGCATTCGCGCTCCAGCCCCTGTCGAAGCGTCTCCCCATGCTGCTGTCCACCACCGGGCAGTATATAAAACACGCCCGTCTTGTCACGCATCTTGATGGTGAGAAGTTTGTTCTGGTGGATGATGAGCGCTCGGGCAGCTGTTCGGATAAATCGCATAGGGGTGCCTATAGCAAATATCACATTTATTCGGGAGCAAGTCTCAAGCGGCCCTTCGCCATTTTCTTCCGGCGTTTCTTAATCGCGCTTTACTATCGACCGATCCGTAGCAGGCGCTATCTACATGTGCGCCTTCATGAAAGAAATCGATATCGGCAAATTCCGTGGTCAATTTTCCAACTCACCAGCACGTTTTGCCTGGGTTCAGGCCAATTTATGTCATGTCGACGCAGTTCGTGAGCTGCTTTCAGCGGTGGACGACGGCCCCTACAGCTTGCCGCAGTGGGTGGATGCATTTATTGCCATGGAACAATGGCTCGATACTCAGGGCAAGCGCGCCTCATGGGAGGCTCAACTGGGCTACGTGCATTGTGCCTGTGACGCTGTGGGCGCAGGGGCAAACTTAACACCGCTATCCGGTATTCTCAGCGATATGCTGGACGATTACGGTTTCGAGCAGGCCGCTGAGAAATAGGACGGATAAACGGAGCGCGGACATTTCTGTCCGCCCCTAAAGAAACCCCCAAGAGGCCCATGCCCGGGACGGAACTCCAACATTTCCAGATCAGCCGTGCCCGGCATGCGCGATTCGTCTTATCAATCGCTTTGCAAGCCGGAATCAGTGCTGAGCGATCTCATCGAGCACTTGCTGTTTCGAATTTTGCAAGCTAGCCGCTTTAACTTGTTCGGCGAGTTCGACGGCTTGCTGGGTTCGTCCGAGCTTCCCCATAACCCTGGCGCGGTGCAGATCGAGGATCTCCGACTGTAGTTCATTCTTGTTGGAGTTGCGTAGTTGATTCCAGTGCATGAGTGCCGACTTCCAATCAGGACTGCTCAGATCGTAGTAGGCTTCGCCGAGCCGCATTTGCAGATCAAAGGAGCCCGGTTCCAAACTGGCCGCTTTTTTGAATGCTTTGAGCATTTCACGCTCCAGCGCGTCGCGTGTAAAGATGCTCTCTTCGATGAAATCCTTGCGAAATGTATTGAGCAACTGCCCCAGGGCAAAGTGATAGGCCGCCGTCTCCGGTTCCAGTTCGATCGCTCGCAAATAAAAGGGGAGCGCTGCCTTGCCTTTCCCCTTTTCGGCGAGATGGGTGCCGATTTGTTGTTTGACGACGGCAATATTCGGGCTGGCTTCATCCGCCTTCAGGAAAGCGTTCATTGCTTCGTCAAAGCGCTGCACCCGTCGTAATAGTTTTCCGTAGAGTATCAGCGCATTCACATCTTCCGGATGGTCGAGAAGATAGGCACTGTAAGCGCCGATTAAATCGGAGACATGCCGTTCCAAATCGTCGGCACTGTAGAACTCAGGATCCTCCGCGATTTTTTTGTATATCATTTCCTCCTTTACCGCGATATCCGCCAGGCGCTTGTCCGCCAGTCGAGACTGCGCCATCGTTGATGATGCCGCCAGAAGGCAGAGCAGTAGCTGAGATATAATAATTCGAGGTAGGGGCATAATTTGATGGGTGGTAGTCCAAATAACATGAGGACTAAAAAAGCCACGAAAAGCACGAAATCATTAGATGGCCCACAATAGACGATTTGTTCCCTTCAAAATTGAAGGCATACGCTATGTTTCGGCTTGGCTTACATAGTTCTATGTCAATTTTAATGTCATGCCAAGTTCTACGGTCGAAGATTACATCAAGCAGATCTACCTCTTAACAGAAAAGATGGCGCGGATAGAAGTCCCGATGGGGCAAGTTTCGGAAGCGCTCGGGGTGGTCCCCGGCACCGCGACCACCATGGTCAAGGCGCTCTCCGATGCCGGGCTTGTGATCTACGCCCCCCGCATTGGCGTCCAGCTAACGGACCCCGGCCGTAAACTCGCCCTCCATGTCCTGCGCAGGCACCGGTTAATTGAGCAGTTTCTCGTCGAAGTGCTGGGCTTTGATTGGTCCGAGGTTCACGATGAAGCCGAGCAACTGGAGCACGTCGTCTCCGATCTCCTGCTGGAGCGCATTGATCAATACCTGGGTCACCCCACCGAAGACCCCCATGGCGACCCGATTCCGTCTGCCGCGGGCGAGCTCGCTGAAGGGAGCGTGGACTCGCTGGCCGATTGCGAATTAAAGAGGACTTTTCAAGTTGAACGTATCCGCGATCAGGATGCGGAATTTCTTAATTACATCGCAAAAGCCGGACTCAATCCAGGCGTTAAACTCGAGGTCGTGGCGCGCAGTCACAGCGCTGAGTCGGTGGACATTACAATCCAGCCCGAGGGAAAAAGTCTCACCCTAGGCTACGGCGCCGCAGCGAAGGTGATGGTGCGCTAGTATTCTGTTTTTATAAGTGTTATCACCTTTACCAATCTGCTACTTTTCTACTTCCTTCTGCGACTCCTCCAGATTTTCCGACGTCACATAATAATAAAGTCCGAGCCAGAGGGCCTGTGAGTAGCGGTAGCTTAAAATCGGGATCGTCATTACTCCTAGGAAGCATAAGACGACAGTTGCTTTGCCGGGCAACCAACCAATCAACCAAAGCAGCATCAGTGGCAAAAAATAGAGAACCGCGATCAATGCGTAGTTGATCGCCATGGCAGCGCTAAAGAAGCCATCTCCACGATCATACTTCATTTGGCAGTGCGGGCAAATTTCGTGGCGCACAAACAGGGTCTTCAAAATTGCACCCACGCCACAGCGGGGGCATTTGTTCGAAATGCCTCGTTTGAAATATTTTATGCGTGGGTTAAATTCCATAGCTTCTCGTTTCTCAGCCTATAACAAGGTGCTAACATCGTTTCTTTCAAGAAAGTTCACTGCGCGTCGTTCCGACCAGTATTCGCCGGCGTCGTTAAATTCGACGAAGCCCAAGTGTCCGCCGTGCTTCGGAGTCTCTAAGTGGAAATACTTGTTCTCCTTTGCCGCTTCGATAGGGAAGCATTCTGGAGTCAAGAAAGGGTCGTCGAGAGCGCTGATCAGCAGAGTGGGGGTTGCGATATGTTTTAGGCTATTCAGGCAACTGCTTTGGGCCCAGTAGTCCTCTGCTCCCTGAAATCCGTGAATCGGCCCAGTGTAGGTATCATCAAACTCAGCGAAGGTTCGCATACTATCCAAGCCGTCGGTTGAAATCTGATCGGGGAAGCGTTCCGCTTTCTCGCGAACCTTAGTTCGCAGGGTTCCCATGAAGCGCTTCATGTAGATTCGGTTTTGCCAATGTTCTAACTTCTTCGCGCTGCTCGCTAAGTCACAGGGCACACTCAGTGCGACCGCACCTTTAATTCTTGAATCGATTTGCGCACCGCGATCCCCCAGATATTTCAGCATAAGATTGCCTCCCAGGCTGAATCCGACAAGCACAATGGATTCGTAGTCAGTCTCGGAGAAGACATGATCAAGGACGATTTGCAGCTCCTCCGTTGCGCCACTGTGGTAGCTTCGAAGCTTCTGGTTAGGCTCCCCGTTACAGCCGCGAAAGTTCCACGCCAGCACATCCCACCCGGCCCGTTGCAAGGCCTGCGCCATGCCCTGGCAGTAGTGGCCACGCGCATGGCCTTCTAGACCATGCGTGATGACTACCAGCCGATTTCCGTCCTGTTCCGTGCTCCAATCCAAGTCCAGGAAATCACCATCCGGCGTATCGATACGCTCACGCCTCGCCGTGACGAGCGCAACCTTCCGATACACCGTGGGATAGATCGTCTGCAAGTGCGCACTACGAAAGAGTAGTGGCGGGCGGTATTCGAAACTGTCCCCTTAAGAAATATATAAATCGGGCACAGTGATTAAACAATCAGTCTTGAACTTGATGCGTATGAGCGCCTCTTACGTGCTTACTCACGTTTTATAGGTCTATTTCAAGGAGAGCACGTTTGACCCGATTGTAAATTGTAGCACAGCAGAGTAGGCTGAGCGCAAGGAGGACGAGATTAGTCCAATCCAGAATTGCTGGGAAAAAGGCAGCGAAAAACATGAGCGCTCCGATTGCGAAGGCACGGTCGCTTTTCCCCATCGGCCCGTCGTAGCGCCGAGAAGCTCCCATGCCCACGGCGGTGAGGCCAACGACTTCGGTGGTGATGGCTAAGGTTGTAAAGATCGCAACGAGCATCACGGATGACGAGGCTAGCATGCCGAGCGCGAGGTAGAGGGCCGCATCGGATAGCACATCGCACAGCTCATTCAAGAAGGCTCCGAGGTTGCTCTTTTGCTGAAACTCACGTGCCAGCATGCCATCGGCTGCGTTGAGCGCCATTCGAACGAAGAGTAATGCGGGGTAGGCGAAATAGGCGATACGGCTCTCGGGTGTGAGTGCAAGCCAAGCGCCGACGGCGAGCGATAGCAGGAAGGCGAAAATGGTGACTTGGTTCGCCGTCACGCCTGCACGGGCAATTTTCCGAACGAGCGGTCGGAGTAGATTTTGAAACCCGGATTTGAGTTGGTAAACGCTAGGCATAATCAGGCGGCATAGTAGAAGATGACTATACGGTAGAACACAGGTGCAGCGAGGCAAAGCGAGTCGATACGGTCCATCACACCACCGTGGCCGGGAATGAGAGTGCCAAAATCTTTAATGCCTCGGTCCCGCTTAATGGCAGACATGACCAATCCCCCCAGGAAACCCATGATGCAGAGAACTAGCGAGATAATTCCGGCTGCTAAGGGCGAGAAGGGCGTAGCCCACCAGAGTAGCGTGCCAATCAAGGACGTCGTTGCGATACCCCCAATCAAGCCTTCTACGGTTTTGTTTGGGCTTAGCTTTTCGGAAATCGGGGTTTTTCCTATCGATTTGCCCCACACATATTGAAGCACGTCAGACAATTGCACGATTAGGATCATGAAGAGCAGCAGCTTCATATTTTCACCTTCGTAGTCTGGAATCTCGATGAGGAGAAGTGCCGGTCCGTGACTTACAAAGTATACACATAGCATCAACCCCCACTGCGTGCGTGCGGCTCGCCCGAGAAAGTCGGTCGTGTCCTCTGCCAGTGCGGCACGTATCGGAATAAACATGAAAGCATAAACGGGGATGAATATCCACGACATGACTTCTAGCTCCAGTGCGAGGGCGAGATACTGGGCAGGTAAAATGAAGAAGAAGGACCAGCAGAGCGCGCGATGGTCGCCGCCCCGAGTCGGTGTGATAGTGAGGAATTCCCGGAGCGCTTGAAAGGAAATGGCCGCGAAGATGATAACCGTGCCGATTTTTCCTAATAGCAACGCTGCTCCGACCACGATTATCATAGCCCACCAAGCATAGATGCGTGCCATTAGATTCTCATAGAAGGTGCTGTGGCCTGTGGGGTTTAGCTTGGAGCGCAGCCCGCGGGAAATGCCGTGTGCAATCGCCAGTATTAGGACGATGCCGCCCATCAGTATGAGCAATTCAATATCGGTTGTCATCATGCGTTCTTTGACTCATTGGTGCTAAGGTTTGCCAGTGCGTTCCGCGCCCGCTCTAAAAAATCGTCCCTTGTTTCGTGTTCCTTTAAGTAAATCGGCTCTCCAAAGTAGAGCATCGCCACTAGTGGCAACGGGAATCGCTCACCTTTAGGCAAAATTCGAAATAGGTTCTCGAGATAGATCGGGACGAAAGGGAGTTCCTTATTTGCGGAAGCCAAATGGTGAATGCCGGATTTGAATTCGCCGATTTCACCAGACAAACTTCGGGTGCCTTCTGGGAAAATAATTAGCGATGCGCCTTCAGCTAAGGCCTGCTCCATCTTCGGGAGAGGATTGTTTTCTCGGTTCACCGCTTTACGGGCGATGAGAATCGCGTTAAATATTTTTATGGAGAGGAAAGAACGCAGACTCCCTTTTGACCAGTAGTCCTCTGCAGCCAGGGGACGGAGTTTGCGACGGATCTTTTTCGGGAGTGCCGCCCAGATAACAGGAAAGTCTAAGTTGCTCGTATGATTCGAATAAAAGACGACGGGTTGCTCAAAGCGATGTTCAGGGAACCTCCTGACGATGCATCCACACAGGACGCGTATGCCGTATGCGATACAGGTGGATAGACGAGAGTAGCTCACAGGGAATAATCAGTTTAGCCTACTTTCTTCGCAACAGAAACAGAGAATATGCCAAAAGAGTCCGGCACGGTTTTCGATTTCTTTAGCCCGGCCTGAAGCACAAGTTCATCCATCTCTGCTTGCGTGCGTCGGCGCATGATCCAGGGCTTCCCGTCACGGTTATCGCAGGTTCTTGCAATCGTTTCAATCTGCGGGTGCCAGGGCTGGCTTGTATAGATTAAACTTCCGCCTTCTTTGAGCGCGCCGACTAGACCTGAAAGTGAGTTTTGGATGAGTTCGTTTTCCGGAAAAAGTTCATAGAGCCCGGAGACGATGACGATGTCTGGCTTGGGTGACTGCCGGAGGAGGGCTTCTTTATCAAAAGCATCGCCGACTATGTATTCGACGCAATCGATACCTAGCTTCTCGGCTAGTTTGGTCCCCGCTTCGATGTTGCGAGGCGTGTTGTCCTGCAAGCGAGCTGTAATCGCAATCTCGGGGTTCACCTTGATGGCATCCAGCACATAGCGACCGCAGCCAGTGGCAATGTCGAGTATATGGATTGTTTGGCCGTTTTGCGTCCGTTCTTGGATCTCCTGGCTTAGGCAGGCTTGTAAGTTAACCCCCCGCTCACGAATGCCGCGCCAGCCTATCGCATTAAGATAGCCCCGGTCGATGATGCGCCCGAGAATAGCGCTTCCTCTAGCTTCATTTTCATAGACATAATCCAGAGAAGTGCCGGAGTCGAAGCCTGTCTTACAGCCGATATTTACCCCATCGCTCAGCTTGCCGACAGTCCTGAGGAAGCCGCGTTGAATGCCGAAATAGGCTTTCTTCCAGAGCGGTTGTGAGCAGCGAAGCTCATCGTATTCCCTTTGCGTGTAGC
>Ga0222650_1001582_pt1 | contig 10752 bp, 9 predicted proteins | sample AntAcemetagen367_FD_179820 | JGI IMG/M metagenome (GOLD analysis project Ga0222650, IMG submission 179820) | Saline water microbial communities from Ace Lake, Antarctica - #367 | ecosystem: Environmental > Aquatic > Non-marine Saline and Alkaline > Saline | place: Antarctica: Ace Lake | collected...
CCCGGCGATCGACTTGAAAAGTCTCATCCACTGTGAAATCCCAAGGCTGGTCAATACGCTCAAGGGCCCATTCTGTGCGCGCTTCAGCTGTCCGCTTAAAGGTTTGGTAGATTTCAAAGGCCGCGTAGAGATTCCCTTTTTCCAAGAAGCCTTCCATCGACTTGGCAAATCGGAAATTAAATTCCTCGATCTGGGGCTGAGTGAAATACATCCGGCTGTAATCGAAGGACTCAATGTAGGCCTCGACCATCTCTTTTCCGTCCAGCCGCTCGATACTGGCGCGCAAATAGTGGCGCGCCTTGATCGTGTTAACCACCCAGCGCGTCTGCGAGGCCATCTCATCGGTCGGCTTCAGCTTCTCGGCAATATTCCCCGCATTCAGCGAGAGCACAAAAAGGACAACTGCGGTTAAAAGCAGAAAGAGCCGGGCGGGGCGGTTGATATATTGGATCATATTATTTAAGAATTTCTTTTGCACTATCGAGAGTCTGCTTTTCGCTGTCGCTAAGCGAGCCGAAACCCGAGGCATTGATCTTATCGAGAATGCGGTCGACTTCCTCCTGCAGCTCGCTGCGACTCGTGCTGCGGTTGACCTTATACGTCACCTCACGGGTGACAGTTGAATTTTTCCGGCGTTTGAACCATTCGGGCATTTCCACCGTGGGTCGGGATGTTGAACTGGAAAACACATTTCCCGATCGAGCATGCACGAATCTGAAGTACAGTAGTCCCCCGATGATACCTCCCAGGTGGGCGGAGTGGGCCATCCGAAACTCGGTATTTCCGGGCAGTTCGTGGAGAAGTAGCCCTCCAATCGAAATACCGACCGCAATACGCAGCAGCCATTTAGGTTTAATCGTAATGGGCAGAATAAAAAAGAGGAGTAGAGTGATGGGTTGCTCGGGCCTCATCAGGCAAAACAAAGTCATGATCCCGAAAACGGCTGCAGATGCCCCCACCACCGGCACGAAGTCATTGTAGTGCAGCCCCAGATAAACGAGCCCACCTAATAACATACTACCGAAATAAATCAGGAGAAAGCGCTCCCGGCCAATCATGGGCTCAAGGATTCGACCGAGACAGTAGAGGCCCAGCATGTTCCCGAAAATGTGTAGGAAGCCGTCCGTGCTATGCAGGAAACCATAACTGATAACGGTCCAGACCTTCAGCTGGCGAAAATTGTCACCGCTCAAAGCAAACCACTCAGAAAGAATTGGATTTCCGTAGCCGCCAGGCCCCGGGAAAAATACATTCAGCACCTGCTGCAACACAAACACCGCAATAGTTACAACCAAAAGAGTCGTAACGATGCTGGATTGAGGCGCATCCGGATCTGCTCCGGGCGTGTCGCGCATATATGGACGGTCGTAGAGTGACATTTCGTAAATAAGCAACAGGTGATCTACACCTGAAAACCAAAAGACTCCGAATATGCTCCGCAGTTCCCTCGGGGCAAGTGTCGAGTGCGGTTTGCGGACTGCGCATGGCGGTATTTTTATTTGGACCTCGGTGGGTTGTGTGCCCTGTTGGAGTCCCGGATTTATCCGGTCTTCGGTCCCAGGTGGAGCGCCAGTGAGACCGCCTAAAGGCGGGACTCCAACGAATCAGTCCAAATAAAAATACCGTGGACTGCGCATGGCTACTTTCAAATATGGCTGTATGGTTGGAGTTCCGCATCATGACCGGCGTAACCTTTGGCGAAGACGGTTTCTGCGGCCCGACCTCTGCTGCGACACCGCCTAAAGGCGGGACTCCAACGAGGTGCTTTCTCCCGGCCCCGTATCCCGTATCCCGCACCCCGCATCCCTTATCCTGCCCCCCGTATCCCGAATCTCATCACCGCTTGCGCTTGACTCGAAGGCAAAAAATTGAATTTTGCGTGACATGGCAGAAAAAGACGAAAAGTGGCCCGAAAACGTAAAAGGTAAATTCTACGTCGATGAACAGTGCATCGACTGCGACCTTTGCCGTGAAACCGCGCCTGATTTTTTTACGCGTAATGAAGACGGCGGTTACTCTTTCGTGCATAAGCAGCCCGATTCACCGGAAGGTGAAGAGCTCTGCATGGAAGCCCTCGAAGGCTGCCCCGTCGAAGCTATCGGCGAAGACGGCGAAGATTAGGGGCGAGAGGCTTCTCTTTCAGGAGTCGTAGCCGAACGCCTTCGCGTTTGGTAGGACCGCCACACGCGAAACCACCGTGTCCAAAGCCGAAGGGCTTCGGCTACGTGGATGACTGCGAGGAAATAAGATTACTCCGTAAGAGCGGAGCGCCCAGCCGCGACGGCTAAACCGAGCAAGGTGAGATTTTCGACAAACTTACTCTTGGTCGACCAGTCGCGGGTCAAATTAGCGATACTGCCACCGGTTGAGAGCACCACGGGGTCCACTTCGCCCTTCGATTGAAGTTCTTCCTGCACACGCTTAAGTAGCGCATCAATCATGCCGGAAAATCCGATGGCGACCCCGAGCTGCATGGCTTCGACAGTGGACTTACCAATCGCACCCTCGACAGTAATCAGCTCGTCCTCGGAAAGCTCGGGGAGTAGGGCGGTTTGCTCATGGAGATAGGAGCGCATAATCGCCAAGCCCGGAGCGATGATGCCACCTTCGTAACCCTTGCTCGATACGATATCAAAGGTGACCGCAGTCCCCATATCGATGACCACGGCGGGTATGCCATAGTATTCCTGTGCCGCGATCGCATTGGCGATGCGGTCCTGCCCGATCTCTTCGGGCTTCGGATAGACGAGATCGAGGCCCTTGCAGCTCTCGTGCGTCAGTTGAAAGACCGGGCGCTTCGTCGCGGCCAAACTGGCCTTCAGATTTTCATTCACCACTGGCACGACCGAGCAAAAGGAAATGCCGGCAGACTCTGCGCAGAGTGGGGACAGCAACTCGTAGAACGCACGGGAAGGCCCGTCGCGTAAATCCGCAGTCGGGAAATGCCCGATCCCGCTGACGTCACAACCGTCCACCAGACCATAGTGCGTGCTGGTGTTTCCGACATCGATGCAGAGCGTTTTCATGGTGGTGTGTGGAAAATGAGGTGAACCTTTAATCCGGCTTCGTAGAGCTAAGCCGGGACAAGTGGACGTTAATGAACGTTTATTGGAAAGAAGCCAATTTAAGAATTACCATTGTTCCGAACTTGCGTTAGTAGGGTTGAGCTAGGTGGTGGCTGGTGGTGGCTGGTGGTGGCTGGTGGTGTGCTCGCTTGTCGAGCGCCGTTGCGGTTTAGAAGTGTGCTGCGCTTTCGAACTGGCACGGGCGTCCGGCAAGCGGACACGCCACGTAGCGTTTGTGAACAAGCGATCCACTAAAAATCGCGAGGAACCTGATCACTTCTTTAAGGTTACATCGCCAGCACGAATAGCTTGTTGGCTGCCGTCGGGCATTTGAAGGAGCAGGGCGCCGCTTTCATCGATTCCGGCGGCGATGCCCGTAATTTCCCGACCACTTAAAATGGCTGTCACCTGTTTGCCGGCCAAAGCATCGAGTGGCTTCCATGCCTCGGACAAACTCTGAGCCGTCATTGTATTTTGAATACAGACCGCATAGGCCTCCTCGATGGAGTGAATCACTGCGGCTGCGACCTCATTTAAGTCCACCGGCACACCCTGAATCGCATGCAGGCTCGTCGCGAGTGAACGGATCGCAGTGGGGAACTCGTTCGGGTTGCTATTTACGTTGAGCCCCAAGCCAAAGATAATACTACGGATACTATCGGCATCCATCTTCGCTTCGGTCAGCATGCCGGCAAATTTACGGCCCTCGCAGTGGAGGTCATTCGGCCATTTCACCTTCAATGCCCCTTTTGGCACATAAGCTTGAAGCCGACGGCAGATGCATATGCCGGCCCAGAGGGTAAAGTGCTGTAACTGCTGCGGGGGAATGTTCGGCTCAAAGAGAACGGAGAGGTAGAGGTTCTCCGCTGATTGGCTGTGCCAGACGCGGCCCAGGCGGCCACGGCCATTGGTTTGGCAATTCGAGACGACGGCAAAAGGGCTCTCCTCGCCCGAAGCGATGCGGCGCTCGGCCTCGCTATTTGTGCTATCGATCGCTGGGAAGTAGAGCAAGCCCACCTCGCTGCCGACCCCATCAAGGGCGCAGCGGAGTAGAGCAGGGTGCAGCACATCCGGCCGCTTCGTGATGCGGTAGCCGCGGTTCCGCACCGCTTCCATCTCGAAGCCTTCATTGCGAAGTTTGTCGAGCTTGCCATGCACGGCAGGGCGGGAGACTCCGAGTTGCTCCGCGAGCAGGCTGCCGGAGACAAAAGCCTCATCCGCTTCGAGTAGAGCCTTCAAAATCGACACGCTATCCGCATCTACCGGCCGGGGCGTAAATGTTGAATCCCCCTGACTCATTTCCAATCGAGGCCGATGTCCTTCCAGCGGCTTTGATGCACAGGAGCGCCCGTCGAAATAAAGTCGAGTCCAAGCTGTCCGAGCGCGGGGAGCACCTCACGTAAAATCCCGCCGCTGGCTTCCGTGCATGCGGCACCACCGATCAACTCGACTGCTGCTTTTAGTTTATCCGCAGAAAAGTTATCCAGCAGGATGATGTCTGCGCCGGCTTCCAGCACGGGCGGGATTTGATCAATTCGATCGACCTCCACTTCCACGGGTAATTCACCGCAGGCCTGACGGGCCAGTTCGACGGCTTCAGCGAGACGCGCGCCACCGGTGGCACCCGCCACTTCGAGGTGGTTATCTTTTAGCATCACGCGGTCGAAAAGCCCGATCCGGTGATTCATCCCGCCACCGCAGGCGAAGGCGTATTTCTGAAGCACTCGGTAGCCGGGCAGAGTCTTTCGCGTGTCAAGGAGCACCGTCGGGCTCTCACCAAGCGCATCCACATAGGTCCGCGTCTCGGTCGCGACCCCGGAGAGGTGCTGGAGGAAATTTAAGATGACTCGCTCGGCTTGCAGCATCGCGGCACAATCGCCGGTCAAAGTGCCGATCACGTCGCCCGCCTGTAGAAAGTCTCCATCGGCCCGGGCGGCGGAGAACTCACAACCTTCGCCGTAGGAAGCCAACGTTAAGCCAACCAGACCGAGCCCGCAAAGCACCATCGGCTCGCGCGCCACCAGGTTGGCACATCCGCTCACACCATCAGGCATCAGCGCAGTCGTCACGTCGCCAAGTCGTTCTGGTCGGGCGGCTAGGCCGGCACCGGCCAAGTCCTCGATCTTCGCGAGGCCGACGAGTTGACGCAGATAATCGTGATCCAGGTCCTCCCAAGTGAGACGGCGCGACAGATCTTCGCGCGTGTATCGTAATTCAGGCATATGGGTGCTTAGTTGTAAGATTCAAATCGGCTCACTTCGCCCGTCCTGCGGTCGAAGGTGAGGCGCTTTAACAGTTTTGTATTATTCGGATTCACCCCGACACCAGTGCCCAGGCCGACACCGCTGCCGCGTGTGCCGATGCCCCCACCCAATGAGAAGCCCAGCGAGGGGCTCAAGTCACGATACTCCCAAACAACGGCCTTACCGGCGGGCGTCTCAATGGTAGTCTCCCGGCTCGGATCGCCAAGCGACATGCGCACCTGATCGGGATCAAAGCCAAGTGCAACCTGACCAGTCCGAATCATCTTTCGCTCTGCCGGCGTGTAAGTATTAAAAAGCGCTTCGTTTCGGGTGATGCGCTGATTCGTCGAGCTGGCACAGCCAGCAACAAAGAGCGCGATTATTAATAGACTTAGAATTTTCTGTGTTTTCATTGATCGGTCCTTTGGCAAAGGTTGTGGTATCTCATTGTTATGGCGCAAATCCCGTTCCTCTCCAGCTAAATCATGATACGCTGGATGGCAAAGATAATGAAGCGAAGAAGCTGCAGGAATAGATCGCCCTTTTGGTAACCGAATCTTGTCGACCCATAAAATATCCAACTAAGTTCTGTGGCATGGTTAAACCCCTTAGCTTCGCCTTAATCTCATCATCCTACCTGTTATTACAAAGCATCGCTTTCGCTAATACGCTAAATGTCGTCGAGCTGGAACCGTTCTTTGTAGAAAACAACAGCCCGCAATTATCAATTGAAAGCCCGTCGATGCTGGGCGACGAATGGCGCAACCGAGGCTCGGTTGGCTTGGCCGAGGCGTTGGAAAGTGCGCAGCCGGGCGTTTCTCTGGTGCGAAAGGCCGGCATGTCGAACGATGTGGTCGTTCGCGGACTGGGTGGCGACGACATCAGCGTCACCCTCGATGGCAGGAAAATATTCTGCGCCTGTTCCAACCGGATGGATCCCCCGCTATCGCATGCCACGGCGGAGAATGCAGAGCGGGTTGAAATCGCCGCAGGCCCATTCAGTTTAAAGCGCTCAGGCTCGCTGGCCGGTCATATTAATATCGTCAGCGCACCGATCGAACCGGGCTGGCATGGCTACGGTAGCGCCGGCTTCGCCAGTTTTAACCAGCAACATCATTCATTCTGGAGCAGCTACGCCGAAGGCGCATGGGCAATTCGCCTGTATGGAGGCTACTTGGAAGGCGATCCCTACGAAACCGGCGCAGGACAAAAGATTACCGAACTACCGGCAGGGCTAGCGGCCTACCTCCCTGCCTTTGTCGACGGGCCAGCCTACGAGGCATGGCACGCAGGATCCGAGTTTGAATGGACTTTTGAGGAAGGGCAGGTGCTGCGGTTAAATGCGGTGCTCCGGGAAGACAGCGATTTGCTTTTCCCAGGGCTTAAAATGGATGCGGACAAAACCGAGTCCATCCAAGTTGGGATGCGTTTAACACAAGACGATGCGTCCGGCATCCTGGAAACTTGGGTCGCCGACATCTACTACAATGAGACCGACCACCTGATGACCGACAGTAAGCGCATGAGTAGTCGAGTCGGGTTGGGGATGGCACCACGGCCAGCCTTTGTTCTGGGTCGGGGTTACTTTATGTTAACCGATGCCACAGCGCGGAACTGGGGTGCGACCTTCGACGCAGAAGCCGATACCGACAGCTGGGGCTACTGGAGCTTCGGAGGAGAGTTCGGCCAGCGGGAGTGGGACAGTGCCAACACGCTTCTGAATATCGAGAATGCCATGCTGCCCGATGTGCTCGCCAGCACGGCGGGCTTTTACGCAGAGAGCCGCTTCGAGCTTAATTCGGACTGGAGCCTCGAAACCGGCCTCCGTGTGGATTGGTTCAACGTCGATCCGCGCGGCGACACGAGCCTCCTGGAAACACGCTTGGGCGATGCGGATCGCTACACTGCTGTCGAACCCGGTGCAACTATTTCAATCCGACACCGCCTAAGCGAGCACACTGCACTTTTCGCCGGTATCGGCACCATTGCCCGGGCTCCGAGTCCTCAGGAGCTCTACATTCAGGTCGATAAGCCGATGATGAGTCCGGATTGGCTGGGCAACCCGGATCTGGATGCGCCCCGCTCAACTGAAGTGACGGCCGGAGTCGAATGGACCGTGGATGATTGGCAGCTTCGCGTCCGCGGCTTCCATAGTTGGCTGACCGACTACATCTACCCGGTGGCTCTGGGCACGGTTCCGGTGGACACTCAATCTTATGCCAATATCGACGCACGCCTCTATGGTTTGGAATCGACCGCGGGCTACCGATTCAACTATAAATGGAGCCTCGCGCTCGGCCTCGCCTGGCAGGAAGGCCAGAAGGCATCGCGCTTGAGCGCCACAGATAATCGCGCGCTCGCCGAGATCCCTCCGCTGCGCGCCCAAGCCGCACTTCAATACCAAACTGAATACACTCTCTTGAAATTTGAGCTGCAAGCCTCGGATAATCAGGACCGGGTCGACCCCGATTTGAATGAACAGGACTTGGGCTCATGGGCGACCGCGTCGCTTTATGCGCAGCGCAAACTAGGCAAGCATTGGACGCTCTCTTGCGCCGTAAACAACGTCTTCGACGAAGACTATGCCATGCACAATGCACAAGTGCGTAATCCATTTAGCGCGTTCACGGTAGTGAATGAACCGGGCCGAACTCTCAAAGCCAGCCTGAGCTACGCCTTCTAGCATTTCTTCAAATAAGTTTTTTCATGCCTAAAACTTTCGCAACTTGTAGCCGGACGCCTTCGCGTTCGGTCGTATCGCATTCTCGAGCACGTTCGACCAAAGCGGAAGCGCTTCGGCTACGTGAAAAACTGGTTCTTCGCTATTTTTAATCGGTAGGGCACTCAGTACTCTGATTTTTCATTGATCCACTAAAAATAGCGAAGAACCTAAAAACTTATTTGAAGCCCAACTAGTCTCCTGAGTTCCAAATTCCCGACATCTTACGGAATGCCGCTAAAAGTAATATCCGCTTTCTATCTATGTAGCGGAGCGGTGATAACCGTTCCGATTCGCACCGGACTGGTCGGCATCACTATCGTGCTGCCGCTACGATTTGCAGTTACACTTTGATGCACACTTCCCGCCTTTTTTCCCCTTACCGTTTCCATTGCCTTTACCTTTGCCGTGTCCGCCACCTTCACCGGAGAACGCGGCTAAGTGACTTTCGGAACCGGCCCGCAGACGCTTATAGATTGCGACCAGTTCCTGATCTGTTGTAATTTCCAGCGCTGCGTCCAGGTCACGGATGTCGAGCTCTTCGACCGCGACTCCTGCCTGTAAAGCCGCTGAAGCACTGACTTTGCCCTTTGCCAGCAGTGTATCGTAGAGCTTCTGGACATCCGGATTGATAAAATTGCCTGTCAGCTCGAAGGTTTCCAAATCAGGATACTGCCTATAAGCATATTGGCGCAGGGCCTTGAAGTGACGTGCTTCGGCTCGTGGAATATTTTGGAACTGCCGCAGCCCTGGATGAATTTCTCCAAGTGCCGCGTAAAGCTGATACGCCAAACGTTCCTCATCCAACTGTTTCTCCAGCGCCTGTTTCGTCGTTTGCGAAGTTTGGGTGCTACTGTCGGCAGCAGTTAAAAATTGTAGCGCGCTGATAAAAAGCACACTGAGAAGAATACTGTATTTTACTTTCATAGACCGCTGTATCGCGGCGGCCTCAATGAAAGTTGCAGCTCCCTGTCGCTATAAGCAGGAGGCAGGTTCCTTTTCAGTATGACTTATCACTGGCACTATTTCGGCAGGTCGATTTCCGGGGCATCCGTCAAGTGAGCATCGGTTTTCAGATTCTTCAGTTTTACCTTTAACTCAAAGAGGTCCGTCCGCCGATCGAGGCGTGGGGTCACCGAGCCGGCGGTTCGGGAACGATGGAGATCTTCGGTATCGATGTCGGTCACAAGTAGCGTCTCCACATTGGAATCGGCGATGGCCTGGATCCCGTCGCGGGCAAACTCAAAATCCGAAGGGGTGAAGACTGCGGCCTGTCCATAGTGGATATCCATGGCGGGCACGCTGGGTAAGTTTCCGATGATCCCCGCAGTCGCGACGAAGATCTGGTTCTCTATGGCCCGGGCTTGTGCACAGTAGCGCACGCGTAACTGGCCGTGCCGATCGTCGGTGCAGTAGGGCACGAAGAGAATCTCTACGCCCTGATCCGCGAGATATTGCGTGGCTTCGGGGAACTCCACATCGTAGCAGATTTGCACGGCGATGCGCGCTTTTGGTGTCGGGAGCACCACCAGCTCGTGACCACCGGAAATGCCCCAGTAACGTTGCTCTGCCGGGGTGATGTGCAACTTGGGCTGGCTGACATAGCGACCATCGGGATCGAAGATCATGCTCTCGTTGCGTAGCTCATCACCATGCTCGATCGGGTGGCTGCCGCCAATAATGTAGAGATTGTATTTACTGGAAAGACCCGAAAGCAGTTCGATCAGGGGCTGGGTAAACTCTTTCGCCAACCGGCGTATCCCTTCGAGCGCGGGCAGAGGCTCGAACACTGAAAGTAGTTGCACACTGAAAAACTCCGGGAACAACACGAAGTCGGACTTGTAATCAGCTGCCGTCTCGACGAAGTATTCCACTTGATTCGCAAAATCCTCGAAGGTTTTGATCTTCCTCACCTGGTATTGCACGCAGGCAATCCGCACCTTCGAACTCTTTTCGTTTTCGGTGTAGTCCGGGTTCAGCCACTCGATGAGCGAGGCGTTGTTGAGACTCATCGGATCTGTGATGTAGTGACGAAGGATCCCGCGCACAGTGAAGCCTTCACGCAACTGGAAGGTCAGGACCGGATCGTTGAGCTCTGCGGCCTTCACCTTTTCGACGTAAGACTCGGGGCTGAGCGTATCAGCATGCTCTGCGTAGTTACTGAGGCGTCCACCTGCCAGTATTCGGCGAAGGTTCAGACTGCGACAGAGCCGGCGCCTCGCCTCATAAAGTGCCGCACCCACGCCACTACCCTGAGAATCGGGGTCAACGTAAACATCGGCCCCGTAAAGCGTATCGCCGCTGGCATCATGATTATGAAAATAGCCACCGTCAGTGATACCCCCGTAAGTGTGGGCCCGGTAAGGATCGCGGCCGCTATTCACAATCAGTGAAGCAATGGCACCGACGATACGTCCGTTGATCTCGGCGACGAGCTGCCCCTGAGGAAATAAGGCCTGATGGTTCAATAATTGGCGTTCACTCCAGACCACATTCTCCTCCGCCATGAGCGGGAAGGCCTGAAGGTTCATCTCGATCAAGCGCGGGATATCCTCCTCTGTCGCCTGACGAATGTGAACAGAGCCGAGTTTTGTTTCGTAATAAAATGCTAACATACCAGCCACTGTGACGACACACCAGAGCGTGTCAAAGCTGGCTTACGCCTGATCGGCTTCCCAAGTTTTCCGGCGTTCGTGGGAGAAGCCGGGAATGCGGCCCTCATCGA
>Ga0222650_1001585_pt1 | contig 10743 bp, 6 predicted proteins | sample AntAcemetagen367_FD_179820 | JGI IMG/M metagenome (GOLD analysis project Ga0222650, IMG submission 179820) | Saline water microbial communities from Ace Lake, Antarctica - #367 | ecosystem: Environmental > Aquatic > Non-marine Saline and Alkaline > Saline | place: Antarctica: Ace Lake | collected...
CTATTTTCTAAGCTGCCTGTTGAATGGCATTTGGTAACTGACTCCCCAACAAGACCATAGCCGTTACGAAGAGAGACTTGTGCATTACCGAATACATTTATTGTGGCTCTTGTACCGTTATCCCGTTGGCGAATAAGAACATTTATGTTTGCATAAGTACCATCAAACTTGGCTGTGTAAAGGCCGATATTTCCGGTAGGCTCGCCACAGTTGACAATGTCTTGATTTGCGCCAAGACCGTACTCAGATGTCAATAGCCCTGATTCTTTGTCTATCTTATCTATCGGGATGTTATTTATTGCAAACCACTCGATAGCATCCTCCCAAACGGTATCAAATGATTCATTGTAAACAACCGAGTTCGTTACTTGGGCCTGCTGAACATTCTTAGATCCAACTGAAGAGCATGCTGCAGTCATTAGGGCTAGTGCTAAAGTGGTAAGTATCTTCATGGTTTTCCTTGGATTGGCTAAAAGCCAGGTATGTGGACTACGTCTAATGAGACTTCGTGATCATTTCCGGGTTCTCATTACCCGGCTTTTAAGACCCCATTTGAATATTATGCATCTGAGATTTCACTACCGCAAATTTTGTCGTGCAGACTGACTAAATCTGTGCCCGCTGCACATAAATCTCGCTTTCTCCTTAACAATCGCTGGTTATCCTTCGAAGTCACTCCCCGCGCCACCAAAGCAGCAATTGCAGACGCAAGGCGGCGTCGTGCGCAGGCGCAGCCACTTCGCTTCAAATCTAGGGCACTCTCATAGTTCGTAGGCTCGCACTCTCATATTTACCTGTTTTCTGTAGGTGACTCTCATAGTTACACCGTGACATCTTTTCTATTTCTTTCAATAGGTTACGATCTATTCGTCAACTTATGGGAGACCCAAATGACAAACACTCACTCTCAAATTATCCGCCTATCTAATCTTCCCAAGTACCTGGGGATTAGCCAAACCACCATCTGGCGCGCGATGAAGCGCGGCGATTTCCCCCAGCCAATTATTCTCGGCCCCAGAGCAAGGGGTTACCGCATATCTACGCTGGATGCTTGGCTCGACCAACAGCAAAGCGCGGAAGGAGGTATTAAATGAGAACTAGCCGTATGTATCCACTTAACGAATCGATCGTCAAGATGCTGGCCGCTGGTGGCACCAGTCGCGCGTCCAGAGCCTCAATTGACGAGTGTCTGCCCTCGAAAGCAGTCAATATGATCTTGTCCGGCGGGACTACTGCGCATTTTTTAGACCCTCGGCAAATAAAACTCGCAGCCGCCGAACAGGGCTATGACGCTACCGAGCTGAAGCCCCTTGCTACAACGCCCCCACTCACCCAGCTCTTGAAGCTCGAGCTGGAATTGGTTTGGATTGCGTCGGACTCGTCAAGCTCCTATTTATCAAGAAGTGAGGCAGTGGAGCTAGGGTGCATGCACAGAATAGAGTACAACAAAGCTTTCAAGCGTATGGTGCCAGAGCATCAGAGGCAACACGCTACACAGATCTTAGCTGTAGCAAAATACGTGCAATGTCCGAGCACAATTTCGGAAATTGCGGCTAGGCCTGAGATCAGTGTCATTGCAGACGCGGCGTTGCTTAGTGAAGCAATTGTCCCAAAGGAAATCGACCAAGAGAAGATCGACCAGTTGCTTAACGCGCTCCGCAAGGGCCCGAAAACCACACCGCAATTACTTGAGTTAGGTATTGAGTTTCCAGCCAGCGTCGTCGGCTGCATAAACCCTTTGGAATATGAAATAGAAACGACGCTGTTAGTTAATCCGCGGGTCCCGATTGCGAGGGCCCAACCATCGGACTGCATAATTAGTTACCGGATCTTACACACGGGAGCGCAATAATGACCGACGCCACTGTATTTCTTGATCGTATCGCCGGTAGCCCTAGCGAGAGCCATACATTTCAAATAATTTCCGTCAACAAGGGTCAGCCCCGAATCCTGCATGGCACACTTCTTGAGCTGCAGTCCCAGCTCGACGAACTGAATCGCGCCAACAACGGAATATTCGTCTGCGTAAACCAGACTAACGGACGCGGGCGTACCGCTGCGGATATTGTCCGAGTGCGAGCCTTATTCTTAGACCTTGACGGCGCACCCATCGAACCTGTGCTTGCAGCTCGTCTCGAGCCCCACATCGTCGTCGAGAGCAGCCCGGGGAAATGGCATGTCTACTACCTAGTCGACGACTGCGCCCTTGAGGAATTCTCCAGGCTGCAGCGATGTCTGGCCGAGAAATTCGGCGGCGACCCCGTAGTCAACGACCTTCCGCGGGTAATGCGCGTCCCGGGGTTTTACCACCTAAAGCAAAACAAGGAGACAGGCCAGCTCACAGATCCCTTTCTGACCAGGATTGAGAGTGGGTCTGACAACCCTCCGTACACAGTAGCTGATGTGCTGGAGGGACTGGACATCTCTACAGAGCAGCTGCCCTTCCCCGACGCTGCTCGCGTCCAACACTTTAGTCCAGATCAAACATTCCAAGACGGACAGCGAACCGACGCCCTGACTCGCTATGCGGGGCAGCTAATTGCCCAGGGGCTGCCCGATGGTGAGGCGCTATCCACTCTTTTGGACTGGAACCAGGCTAGGTGCAGCCCCCCGCTGCCGGAATCAAAGATCGTATCCACCTTCAAGTCGATAAAGCAAACAGACGCCCGCAACAAAGCCGCTAGCGGGGCTATCCCTCCCCAAATCGCTGCCCTCAACCAGGAATACGCGGTGGTGTTGATGGGTGGCAAGGCTATGGTGCTGCGGGAATTGCCCGATTCGCTTGAGTTCATGGGGCCCAGCGACTTCAAGAACTTCGTGGCAAACCAACAGCTTGACGGTCGACCCATAGGTCCAGCATGGATTAACCACCGGCAGCGACGGACCTACGATCAGGTGGTATTCGATCCATCTGGCAGGGCAGCCAATGACAGTGTTTACAACCTATGGCGTGGGCTGGCCGTCGAGCCTCGGGAGGGGGATTGTTGCAAGCTCCTCGAGCACATCCGTGACAACATCTGCTCCGGTGATCTAGCCTGCTACGAGTACTTGCTGAACTGGATGGCGCATCTGGTGCAGTGCCCCGGAGAACTGCCGGGTGTCGCCATCGTGCTCAAAGGTAGGCAAGGTACAGGCAAGGGAGTGTTTGCCTCAAATCTTGGCAAGCTATTCGGCCGCCACTATCGCCACGTGACAAGCCGCGAGCACCTGCTAGGGAAGTTCAACGGGCACCTCCAGGATGCCGTTCTCGTCTTCGCCGACGAGGCGGTCTGGGGCGGCAACAAGGAGCAAGAGGGCGTCCTAAAAACGCTAATCACCGAACCCAGACGTCAATACGAGCAGAAATATCAGGGGGTTGTAGAGCTCGATAACTACACCCGTGTCATCATGGCCACCAACAACGACTGGGCAGTGCCGGCGGGGCTGGAGGAACGGCGGTTCTTCGTACTGCAAGTCAGCGACGCGAAAATGCAAAACCTCGAATACTTCGGACAGATCAAACACCAAATGCATAACGGGGGCAGAGAGGCACTACTGCATATGTTGCTCAACCGTGATTTGTCGGGAGTGCAGATTCGGAAGTTTCCGCGGACCGCTGCGTTGGCGGAGCAGCAAGAGCTATCCCTAGACTCTGTAGGCCGCTGGTGGCTCGACGCCCTTGAGGAGGGAGGCATTGGCTGTTGTCGCAGCGACGGAAGCCTTCAGTCGATCACCGCCTTCAATCCCGAAGGCCTAAGAACATGGCCGAAATTTGCGTCCAAAGGTCTGCTTTATGAGCACTACCAGAAGCACGCCAGGGGTGTGGGAGCGAGGCACCTCTGTTCTCAGTCCATATTTGGCAAGAAGCTCAGGGACTGGGTCAAGCTTCAGGAAACTCGACCGGTGATAGGCGGAAGCAGGGTGACCGGTTACATCATACCCAAGTTATCAGAGGCACGTTTGCAGTTCGATGCATCCCTAGGCCACAGCCGGAGTTGGGGGGAGGATGATCCGGGCGAGTGATGCGGGCGCATCCACACGGAGGTAGCAAGCCCGATGGACCAACTAGTCCATCGGGCTTTTTTTACTCTGGGACATAGCGCCTCGGATGCTGCCGTCAGGGCTGGCGGGGGAAAATGGCGGCAAAAAAACTTTCTTGTGCGCGCACGCCGTGCAGGTCCATCTGACAACCACCCATATATTAAAAGAGAAAACCCCATGACAGCCATGACATCATTGACCGGACCAGCAGTAGTGCCCCGCACGCGGGCGGGGGGAACCTCGGATCCAGACTTCAGCCGCGACTTCCCTGTCCACCCAAGGTTGACGCCGGCGCGGAACTCCATAAAACCACATCAAAGTCGCGGCGAGTAGCCGCAGCCCCTGCTCAGGCCGATTTCACCCGCATCAAGATATCCAGCAGCCTGCGTAGTCGGTTATCGCTATAGAAATGACCTAGTCTGTGCTGTCTACCCATGCGACAAATTTATTCGAAAAAAGCCAACAGGCACCACTGTTCCCGTCCATCTCGACGTTAGATACAGACCCGTCGTCATTTACCACTGCAGTGAGCTCGCATGAAAGAGGTCGCAGGGGAGTAGTGCTTATGCTTCCGTCCATCCGGATCATAGACGCCCCCCCGGAAACGGTGCTATTTTTCCAGACCACAACCCTTTCATCGACTATGGAGCGTTGTTCGTGTGGCAGACCAAACACTGTCTTCATTTCCTGATAGCTCTTCAAAGAAGTTTGCGCTTCTTGAAAAAAACGCTCCGAGTTAGCGTTGCCTACTGTCGCTTCGCTATCCCACCCAACTGTAGAACACCCCGCAGACGCCACGACAAAAAATCCGCAGACTACTTTATTAATTTTCATGCATTCCTCACCTTAAGTTAGAGGACGTAGACGATAATCGAAAGACAGTGATTTGATCAAGCTGCTATTCGTTACGAACCCCCCAATCTGCTCGGCAGCCTGTCACGTCAGTTTGGAAACTACGAATTTAATGAGGGCGCATTACACCTTGACGAGGACCAGCGGCGGCGCCTTGATCAACAACCGTAGGCGCTCCGTCAGGCAGCACTGGCACGTCCCACAATATCCATCAGTCTCGCGTAGTCAGTTACCACGTCGTACCTCACCTTGTCCTCGGTAATGCGCTGGCTGACCTCGTGGAAGAACTTCCGGGCGCACTCGATCTTGGTCTTCTCAATCTCGCGCAGCGCCATAGTGGACATGCTGCCCTTGGTCTCAGCGACGAAGTAAATGTGCTTGACGCTACCTGCGCGGAAGGAGATAGCCCAGTCAGGGTTATAGTCCCCGACCGGAGTAGGGATCAGGAAGCCGCGCGGTAGTTTTGCGTACACCACCACCTCACTGCTGGCGTCCAGGTCGTGAACGAAGCGACGCTCTACATCGGAGTCGGTAATGGCGTAGTCATAGACGTGGTTCTTCAGTTTTTCGGTGGCACGGGAGAAGTCCTGCCCAGTCTGGTTGGCAGTAAAGATATCCACGTCGTAGCACTCATCGACCTCATCATAGGCTAGGCGCTCAATCACCATGGCCGCTTTTTGCTCAGTGATCAGCCGCGCCGTCTCGGCGATAAAGTGCTCTGGATTCTGACGAAACTGCTCGAACACCGCAGGCTGAATGCCCTGCAAGATGCTGGCGGCCGTCCGTCGGGTCAACTGTGTATTTTCTGCGACCTTTCCCAGTAGATCGTATCGAACCAAGGAATGGATGGAATCACCCTGCTTTGTTTCCGTATCTTCAATCTTGAAGCCGTCGCCCATACGCAGTTGCTCGTCGGTGAGCCCATCCTGCTGCATGCCCCTCACCACCGTATACTGGAGCGGCGTAACGCGTAGCTCTTTGTCCAGCGTGGCAATACACTTCTGTACCAGTTCATGGGAATCAAACTCGACCCGGTACACGGCCTTGCGGTTAATACGCTGCCACAGGGCCTGAAACTCCTTCTTCTCGAAGTTGGCGTTGAGGTGGTTGGTTTTCGGCTTGCGACCGTCATCGATCTGAGGCAGCTGGGCATCGCTAAACACGGAGTCTATAAGGACGAATATCTGTTCAGCATAGGGCTTCAGATCGTCGGGCAGAGAAGCCAGTGTGCCTTGTTCCCTCGCATCATGGTAAGCCTGAGCTATCTGGTCAGCCTCATCGGTGTAGTCGTTTTTTAAAAGGTAACGATAGATCTGCTTGGCCATGGCGGCGGTAACTTTCATAGAACCCTGCTCGGCCGTGAACTGCTGACCGGTGAAGTAGGCCTCTGTTGCCTGCCTTGGGCGCGCGCTCAGGGTTTCGATGATCTCGCGCTGCAAACCGGCGACGAAGTCCTTGTAGGACTCGCTGGCGACTACCGTAAGCACGTTAATGTCGTGCACCACCGCTGGATGGTCCATGCGGTCACCATTCTGATTAACTGACAGTCGCAGGCCGCGCCCAACCTCTTGGCGTCGGGAAATGGCGTTGTCACTATGCTTGAGCATGCACATTACGAAAACGTTCGGGTTATCCCATCCCTCGCGAAGCGCGGAGTGAGAGAATATGAACCGCGTCGGTTCCGCAAAGGATAGCAAACGCTCCTTGTGTTTCAGGATCAAATCGTAGGCGTCGACGTCATCAGAATCGACTGACCGAGCACCGACAGCCGGATCTTTTAGGCGGTTCGTCTTCTTGTCGATAGAGAAATAGCCGTTGTGGGTCTTGGCCGGCTCTATCCCCGCGAGATACTTCCTGTAGGCCTCGTTGTCTATCGCGAGCTCCGAGAGGTACTCGGCTTTCAGCAGGTCATACTCCTCCTCGAAAACTCGCGCGTACTCGCCATTTGTGTCGGCCTGCTCGTAGTCGCGGTATTTCACAACCTCGTCGATGAAGAATAGCGACAGCACTTTGATGCCCTGTGCAAACAGTTGCTTCTCCTTGTCCAAATGCGCTTTTACAGTCTCGCGGATCTGGATGCGGCGGATGTCGCGTTCAGATACGTCCCCGGTGGCTTCACCGGCCTGCAGCACAACGCCATTCGCGAACTCGACTGTGTCATTGACGGCGTCGATCTGGCTGACCGTAAAGCCGTCGCGGTACTGGTCCAGCTCACCTGACGCCGGGTAAAGGTCGTCGCGGAACCGCAAGCGGCGCAACTGGCGCTTGATCTCGCCGGATTTGAGCTTCACTTCCAGCTCGATTCGGGCGACTGGAGCCTGCTTTGAAATGTCGATCCCCTCTAGATAAAGATAGGAATTCGTTCCGGCCAGGCCGCGTGTTTGAATACCACGTACGGCGATCTTCTTCACAAGCTTCTGGTTGTAAGCATCCAAGGCGTCCAAGCGATGAATCCGATTGTGCTGGGTCTTGTGTGTTGCGGAGTAGCGCAGAATCATCAACGGCTTGAACTTCGGAAGCGCCTCCATTGTCGCATTGCCCTGCATCTTTTGCGGCTCGTCTAAGATTAGGACTGGCCGGTTGCTCGCGATAACATCGATGGGGCGGCGAGACTGGAAGTCGTCGAGCTCGTCGTAGATGCGACGGTTATCTGCACCACGGGCGGCAAAGGCCTGAATGTTGATGACCATCACGTTGATGCCAGCGTCCGACGAGAAGCTTTCCAGCTCATGCAAACGCTTGGAGTTGTAGATGAAGAACCGCGCTTTCTTGCCGTAGCTTTCCGTGAAATGCTCAGCCGTGATCTGCAACGATTTGTAGACTCCTTCGCGGATCGCAATGCTGGGCACCATTATGATGAACTTCGACCAACCGAAGCGCTTGTTCATCTCGAAGATGGTCTTGATGTAGCAATAGGTCTTGCCGGTCCCGGTTTCCATCTCGACGTCGAGGTGATAGCGGCTCGCCGCCAGCGCGTCGCGAGTGTAGGTCGCTGGCGCCGGTGTTCGCTCGCCACGCGCGTTGACGACGGTAAAGTCGTTCAAGCTTTGGCTGAACGGTAGGTTTTGGCGGCGCTGCACATCCTGGACGTTTGCCAACACCTGCGCCTCGCTTAGCGCGATATCGGCGTTCTTGAAGCCTTCCTCGAACGCGCTGGTCTGTGTCTTGCGGCCCGGGTCGATCCGATAGTTGATACCACTGACCATTGGCTGACCAGCGAAACAGTCCAGGATGGAATCGACGGCATTGGTTTGATAGGGCTGGACTTTGAACTTGAGCTTCATTGCGCCTGACATGGTATTCCCCCTCAGATCGATTTGACGTCGGTGGTGGGAGATAGCTGACGGAAGATCTGTTCGACGTTGATCTTCACCGCATCCGAGACGAAGCCGTTGTCGCGGAACACGACGCGCAGCGGTTCATGCCCTGCCAGATCCTTCACCAGATCCTCGGTGATCCCCGTATCGAAACAGGCGACCAGCGCGTTGTCGTCGACGAAAAAAACGGTCTTGCCCTGCACGATCTCGCGACGGATGGGCAGTGTCAGGTCGACACCCCAGTCCACCAAAACCTGGAAGAGCAGGTCTTCGGCCGTGCGGTCCGGTTTTACGTTGTCGACAGCGGTGAGCAGGTCAGCTTGTTTGACTTCGTCAGGACGATAATAGACATCCTCCATGTTTGAAGTGTCGATCTTCAGGACACGGAAGCCGACATCTTGGTTCCAATCTTGGTGGCAGTCGCCTTCGAGGGTTTTTGTGCCAGCGCGGCGAATGCGTTCTTTGCAAATTTCAGCTACTGTTGCACGCCGACCCAAGTGCTTCATAAAGTTTATAGCATTCTGGGTTACCTTCTTTGCGCCTCCTGTTGCTAGCTTGAGCGATTCTTTCAGATCTTCTGGGATTTGCACCAAAATGGATTTGCAGCTAATTCCGTTCCGGCGGTTCAATTCAAAAACTGCGTGTGCAGTTGAGCCTGATCCTGCAAAGAAATCGAGGACAATGTCTCGATCCTTGACTTGCATTGCCTTGAATAGGTCAGCGAGGAGAAGTTCGTCTTTCGGGTTCGTGAAAATCTTCTCGCCGAAAATATCTTTCAATCGGTTTGACGCGGCGCGTCCGTCAACATATCTCATGCTGGTGAGACTTTGAAACTCTGTATCTTTCAAGTAAGTTTTATTCTTAGGAACAGTTGTGTGGTCGGGACCGAAATGAACCCTGTTATCACAAATTCTTGCCTTCATTTCAGCCTCTGGATAACGCCATCCAGAAGCGGGCGGCTTACAAGTCAGTTCTGTCTCTGGATGAGGAACGTCGTAAACATATTGTCCGAAATTTGGACCCGAGATATCAGAGGCGAAGTAAACGCCTCTCTTATCCATCCAGCTATAATGCTTGCTATCACTGATCGGATTGGAGAGAGGGAAAGACCTATACCAATCAAGTGCCGCTTGATGAATGGCATCCCAATCATCATCATGATCCTTTCTAAAACCTTCAAACGCTTTGTATATTTCTTCCAACCCCTGTTTCCGCTCCGTCCAATCGCCGGGATTAGTGTTTTTGTCCCTTACATAGATGACAAGATACTCGTGCTGGATGGAGACATAGGCTTGATCGTTCTTACTGCTGTTCTTCCAGATAATCTCGCCGCAAAAATTTCCAGCACCAAAAATCTCGTCGCAAATCTTCTTGAGATTTGCGTGTTCCTTTTCGTCAATTGAGATCATCACGATTCCATCTCGACGCAAGAGATTGCGGGCAATAACGAGGCGGCTATAAAGCATACTCAGCCATTCAGAATGAAATCGGCCGGCAGCCTCTCTATTGGCGACAAGGCGATTTCCTTCGTCATCTTCTTGCATTGACTTTTTAAGGAATTCCTTCGAACCCTGTGTGAAGTTATCTTGGTAAACAAAGTCTTTCCCCGTATTGTAGGGAGGGTCGATATAGATTAGCTTTATTTCTCCAAGATAAGCTTCTTGAAGAAGTTTCAGCGCTTCAAGATTATCTCCTTCAACAAATAAGTTTTGCGTTGCGTCGAAATCGACGCTTTCGTCTATCGCGGGGCGCAACGCTTTAGCTATTGGGCCATTCGCAACAACCAAAGCCTCCTGTTTCCCCGGCCAATCCAACCGATACCGTTCTTGACCGCCCTCAACGATATGATCACTCAGCTCCTGCCGAAGCTGATCGAAGTCCACTGCCAAACGCGGCGCACCGCTCTCACCGACGGCTTCGGTCACACAGCTCGGAAACAGATCGCGGATTTTGGCGATGTTGTCTTGGCTCAGGTCGGGGCTGTGCAGTTTCATTTTTTCCATGCTCGACGTCCTTTTATTCACTCGGCAAGGCTGTCAGGGGCCACCGCCCCGGTCAGCAGTTCTAGTTCCAATTTAGCCGCGCGCAGCTCTCCATTAATCACCACGCGCTTGTTGAATTGCTTCTCACGCGCAAGGCGCGCGTTGATACGTTCTAAGTCTCGCGTCTTAGCGCGAATGGCCTCCATCCGGTCGACGCGGGCCTGAATGTCTTGGGTTTCCTGTCCGAAGGCCGACTGAACCTGTTGTGGCATCAAACCGAACAGAAGCGCGTCATAAAGCCCGCCGAGATTAAGCGCGACCGGCAGGGGCGACCTGAGGGCGGTTTCGGCCATCCAGTCAGTGGCAAAATATTCGCTGGTCACCCACTTCGCGCTGTCGGCCTCACTCGGCCGCTTGTAGGCCGCCGTAGCCATACGTTTGCCGTCATGACTCAGCTCGAAAATCAGGGGAAAAGAAATGACCTTATCGATGGCACGCAGAACGGCCTCGTCCAACTTGCCAGTCTTGAGCAAGATGTCGAAAACCTGAATCTCGGCCACTGATTTGGTGGC
>Ga0222650_1001586_pt1 | contig 10737 bp, 11 predicted proteins | sample AntAcemetagen367_FD_179820 | JGI IMG/M metagenome (GOLD analysis project Ga0222650, IMG submission 179820) | Saline water microbial communities from Ace Lake, Antarctica - #367 | ecosystem: Environmental > Aquatic > Non-marine Saline and Alkaline > Saline | place: Antarctica: Ace Lake...
ACTCAAAAAGCACTTCTTAAGATTGGAAAAGAATAAATAGTGAGCAAATCTTCGAAAATTCACCCGCGTCACTTGGCCCGGGAAAATGCTGTTCAATTTTTATACCAGTGCGAGTCTGAAAAAATCTTTCACTTTCCTGAGGCACAATTCAGAGAGTTTTGTGATCATCATAACTTAGAGGCTGAAATCTCTCAGGTTATGAAAACCCTTGCGAAGGGCACTATGGAAAATTTGACGGAAATTGATGGCAAAATATCTGCAGCATCCAAAAACTGGTCCATTGACCGCATGGCTGCAACAGACCGCATAGTCCTGCGCTTGGCAACCTATGAGCTTCTTGAAGCAGTGGTACCAAATGATGTAGTCTTGAATGAAGCAATCGATATTGCCAAGAAATTCGGTTCAAATAATTCCGGCCGGTTTGTAAATGGAATTTTGGATACAATAGCAAAAGGCTAAGCCATTGAATGATAACATAATTCCCGATACTAAAAATCAATCAACTATGGGAGATTCTCCTATTGAACCGGACTTGGGTATTCCGAGTGGCCGTCCTATCACAGTGCGCATCGTTACTGATGAAAATGAAGCTGATTGTAATTTTTGGGTTGGGCTTTTTAAAAATGGCCCCCTAAAACCCTCGACAATAATGGACCTACCATCAATTCCTGAAATGTTCGTTGAAGCGGCGGCGCGCGGCGTAACCGATACAAGCCCTTTGATGCTAACGGATTCTTATTCCGTACCTCCAAAATATCTTTACCTTTTACCAACGCCTCGCAATGATTTTCGTGAAAAAGTGATCTGGATAAGCGAGCTTGTTAAAACCATCAAATCGCTAGCCCCCAAAAGCTGCGGATTTTATCTTGCGCCAGGACTTTTGGACCAGGACAACTGTGACGAACTCATTCAACAAATTCTAAGAGAATTGATTTTTAATTCCGAAATTAATGATTTTTACTTATTGATTGGTGAACACGGACTAAATGCCGTTCTAAATTCGGCAATTAAACTTAAACAGGAATTTGATCACGACAAGATAAACCTCTTCATCTTTCATTGAAGGGTAACACAATGAATATTCCAGCAGATAGCCTCAAAACTCGCAGAGCGTGGCCGTTTTTAAAATGGTTTCGCCGCAATTTTTCTTGGATCATTCATCCCATTACGATTTTTGTAACCTTACAAATTGTTTGGTTAGCAACACTTTTGATTTGGGTCATCTGGTTTGTCGCTGAAGGCGAAAGCATTTCTCAACTTGCAAAGCAATTTGGGGGTCAGTACTTCGACGAGAAACTCGTGCTTTTGATTATGATTATTGGCTGTGTCCTTCTTGGTGTTCTTCTGGTTGGTACGATCATTCTATTTGTCTTTGGCCAAAAGCAGACCTCCTTAGCGCGCCGTCAACGAAGCTTTGTTTCGAGCGTAACCCACGAACTAAAGTCACCACTATCAAGTTTGCAGCTCACGTTTGAGACCTTAATGGCTCACAAAGTTGATGAAGACACCCGGCAGCGAATGATGGACATGGTTTTAACCGATATTGCCCGCCTCAAAAGGTTGGTGGACCAAATTTTGGTCGCAGGTCGCTTAGACAAAGGCATTGTAAGCTACCAAGACGATATTGAGCATGTGAATTTGAATTTAGTACTAAGAGATGTTTGTTCCAAACTTTCGTACATGGATGCACAATTTGAAGACAGATTAAAAATTAAATGTGATGAAAACATACTGATCCCTTCTTCACGAGATGCATTGATGTTAATTTTATCAAATTTAGTCGAGAATGCTGTGAAGTACTCAGACTTAGGCAGTCCTATCAAAATAGTGGCCGCTCAAGAATCAAACGCTCTAATTATCTCAATTAGTGACGAAGGCATTGGCTTAGATAAAAAGGAACAACGCAGAATTTTTCGCATGTTTCACAGAGCGGAAACTTCTACTAAAAAAGCAATACCTGGCACTGGACTGGGATTATTCATAGTAAAATCCGCCGCAAAAGCACTTGGCGGTAAAGTTTGGGCAGAGAGCTCCGGAAGAGACCGCGGCACTACCTTTTTCGTTTCCTTACCATTATTGGAGGTGGTCTTTGACTGACATACCTAAGAAAAAAATACTACTTGTCGAGGACGAACCCAACCTAGCTTTCAACCTGCAGTTTAATCTTCAGGCTGAAGGATACGAGGTAGTTCCGGCGGTAAACGGCCTCATAGCTGTTGAAAAATTTAAGCAAGACTCTGCCTTTGACCTCATTATCCTCGATGTTATGCTGCCCGAATTAGATGGGTTTGGTGTGGCAAAAGAAGTACGCAAGATAGACGACCAAATTCACATACTCATGTTAACGGCCATGGGGCGAGAAGAAGATCGCCTAAAAGGTTTTAATATTGGCGTTGACGACTACATCACCAAACCATTTCATCTTAAAGAACTGCTGCTTCGCGTCAAAAGGATGGTAAAGCGCGCTGAACATTTTGTGCCTTCTGATGTGGAGTCCACGAGTTCAAAGCATGTATTTGGGCCCTTTACTCTGCGCTCGGATTTGCTGCAGCTGGAGACACCCAGGGGAACTACTGCAATTACTGCGATGGAATCCGATATTCTTAAAGAATTTATTAACTCACCCAACCAAGTGCTATCCCGCCAAACTTTGCTCGATAGAGTCTGGGGAATGAAGGGTGATGTTGAAACACGAACCGTGGACAACTTCATCGTGCGTCTTCGCAAGCACCTAGAAGTAGATCCCGGAAATCCTGTGTACCTTGTGAGTGTAAGAGGCCGAGGATATAGATTGACTATGCCCAAATAAGGATAGGTTATGTTTGTTGATTTTGAAAAATGGCACGGATGTAAGAACGACTTTTTAATAGTTTGGTTACACCCCAATGATCAAGAGATCGTTTTAAATAGCTTAAAACGCCAAGCCTCAAAGATCTGCGACAGACACTCCGGTGTGGGGGGAGATGGTATTTTGGTCTTGCACTACTCTACTTCTACTCCTTTGATGCCGCATAAACTAACTATTATTAACAGCGACGGAACTATTGCACTGAACTGTGGGAATGGACTGCGCTGCGCGGCGATGAGTATTTTGCGTAACAACAGGCTTAAGGGTGAATCTGACTTTCTACCTGAATTGATTGATTTAGATGTAGAGGGCTCACATATGATCTGTCGTTTTTTAGAGTCTGATCCCGGCCATCAATTGGTTTCCATAGAAATGCCGAATATAGAGTCCGGAGACAAACTAAGTTGGGCCAAGGAAACGAAAGAAAAAATTGACCTGTTATCTTCATCCTATAATTTTACAATTGATTCGGTTAATTGCTACCAGATTGGCAATCCCCATGTTGTTATAGAAACTCCCGATTGCTCTGAAGCCTTAATGTTAAAAGTGGGCAAAGAACTCCAATCAGGCCTTCCCATCGACGGCATCAATGTCCACATTACACAAACAAAAGACATCAATCCCAAAGACAATACAAAGGCCAGGTCTGAACTCGGCCAAAGCATCGGCGAACTCCTCGATGTTTGGGTTTGGGAACGCGGCGTTGGTCCCACACAAGCATGTGGAAGCGGAGCTTGTTCAGTAGGAATCCATACTCTTTCTCTAGGATTTGTAGACCGCAAAGACTGGATCGCAATCGATATGCCCGGCGGCCGCCTCTACACTCAGCAAAAAAATATCGCTGATCCCGTTACACTCGCTGGTCCAGCGGAATTCGTATACGGCGGCAAAGTAGAAATTTAATTTATTTTCCATTCTGAATATCTGTGAAGCGAATTACCCAGGACCACTCAACGTCCACTGGCAACATTCCTGAAACAGGGGGGGAGAACCTAACTCTTTATTTACTTTGCTAGAGTTCCGCTGTTGCAATCCAATTTGCAAGTCCCCTTATCTCGGAACCGTCTGGGTAAGTTTTTTCTCTTTTTATATCAGCGACAAGTTGGATTTTGGATACGTTTTTAAGTTCCGGTTTAAAAACCTTAAACGAATGACTCAAGTTTTCATCTGAAGACTTAACTTCAATGACCGTCTTGAGTTGACCATCATCGGATATCGCAAAATCAATCTCTACTCCGTCTTTTTTTCGCAAAAAACTCAGGTCAAGCGATTGGCCAAGGCAATCGTTTTGAAAATGAATCTCTTTAATCAACGAGCACGCCACAATATTTTCTAGCCGAGCGCCCTTGTCCTTGACCCGGGCGACATCGTAAAAATAGTATTTTGGCTGCTTCACTGTCGAACGAGCTATATTTTGAGAGTAAGGAACGAGCTTGAACAATACGTACATGTTTTCAAGGATTTGCAGCCAACGTTTAACAGTTTTATCAGAAACCTGGAGATCTACGGCTAATGAAGAATACGATACTGGACTCCCCACTCGGTCTCTCATTAATTCGATCAGAATCTCAATCGATTTAATGTCCTTGACCGAGTTATCATCAACCAAATCTTGTCTTAAAATAATATCGAGATGAGTTTTTTTCCATAAATTATAAAATTGTTTTGTTCCCTCTAGGTACGGTTCCGGGAATCCGCTGAATTCGTCGATTTTGTCCAGAATATCCCGAGGATTTTCATTGGGATTTAGTCGTGAAAGTTCTCTTATATCGAGTGGATGGAGTCTGTATTGAAAATATCGCCCTGCCAGCGAGTCCCCGACTTTGCGGTAGGAATCTAATTTTGCGCTGCCAGTGGCTATTATTTTGGGATTCAACCCTTCGACATCATAGATGCCCTTTAACCAGCCTTTCCATTTTTTCATTTTATGGATTTCATCCAAAATTAAAACATTTTTTTTACGGTCCCAACCTTTAGATAAAATGATTCTAACGTGTTCGGAATTGTCAAAATTTAAATAATCAAATGATTCATCAATCATTTTCGAGACGGTGGTTTTGCCTGATTGCCGAGGACCGGTAATTAAAATGATTTTTTTATTCGCATATTTTTGAATATGGACCGTTATATTTCGAATCATCTTTATGTCCTTGATTCTAAACAGTTAGAGACTATGGCTATAATACTACGTAGTCCGGAAAAGTCAAGTCTAATGCGGAATGGTCTCCGCTTTAGACTTACTTTTCATTGCCAGAGGGGGCCTTTTTCTAGCATTACCCTCTTCCGAAGAAGAATATGGATAGGCAGCAGGAGAAAGTAGGGGGGGTGAGGTCATATAGTAAGTGCCATCGGGAAACTGGAGCGAAATTATCGCTGATCCAGTCACTCGCGAGACCATCACCGACCGCATCGGATCACAAGCAACTATCATCAAAATAAAAGGGGAATCTCACCGAATCTCAAGCCGTGTTTGACAAACATTGAGCCACTGTGAAATTACAAACCGGCGTCCTTTCGGTCCGCTGATGGCACTGGCTCAAACTTAGTGAAGTCAGGTGGCTCATTCTTGTGAAAACTAGAGGTATTGTTCTGAGTTTTTTAGTTGCTTGAGTTATAGGCTAAAAAGATTCATAAAAGCAGGTTAGTGTAAAACGTTGGGAGACTTACTATGTCCAGGATGATTCGCAAAATGATCATATACGCTTGAAGTGTGATGAAGGCGTGGCGACCCTCAATGCACTTGAAGTGCGCTGGAAGAAAGAGCCAGCAAGCATTCTAAGTGGAAATAGAGCATTTAATTTTGAACTTTTCAGGAATGCTTTTCTTTACTTGGTAGGTATTTACAAAAGCCCGTTGTTTATGAACAAGGCACTGTTTTACGTAGATTTCTTGAATTTTCGCAATCACAAAAAGAGCCTCACTGGTATGCGTTATGTGCGTTTAGAATATGGCCCGTGCCCTGATCAATATCAGGCGTTGGTCGCAAAGCTGATAGAAGATGGGAACGTCAAAAAAAGGGGGCATAATCTTCAGAAGCTAAAAGAAGCTAACCTTGACCTATTCGATGACGATGAAAAGGCGACTTTGTCGGCCATTTTAGATATTGGTAAATCAGAGTCGGCTAAGTATTTATATGATTTGAGCCACGATGAAAATGCTTTCACCAAAACGGCACCGTTCATCGAAGTAATCAGTTACAAATATGCCAAAGACCTGTTGATTAAAGAATAGGACAATGCTGAAGCTGAATCAAAAGAAATAGCGTCGAAACCTGCGCTGCAATGCTCGGTTTTTCCTTGCCGGACAGCAGATCTGAACATTCCGTGGTAATTCGTAATACAAATATGCTGAATAGTTACAACATATTTATAGTTACTTTTTTCCTAATTTTGCCGCTAAAAAACCTAACCCGGCACCGCTGAGCAGGCCAACAACGTGTTGCGTATTAGCTACGTTAGGCATAAAGAAGCATAGTACTAACCAAACCATCATCAAAAACATCGTCTGATCAGGTAATTCATACCGAGCGTTGTACTTGTATTTGCTGAAGACCCAGATATATCCCAGTAGGGCATACACAACCCCTGACAATCCTACAAAATTAGCTCCCGAGACTAAGTACTGTGAAGTATTTACCAAGGCGCCTACTGCCAGTATAAATAGCAGGAACTTTACCGATCCAATGTTTTTTTCAATTTGTCTACCTAGTTGGTGAAACCAAAGTAGGTTAAAAAGTACGTGAAAAAAACCACCATGCATGAAAATAGGGGTGATAATTCGCCAAACTTGCCCATTAGAAATTTCGGGGAAACTCTTGCCAACAAATTGCGAATAATAAAGCCATTTAGTTACATTTGCATAGGATTCAGACAAACTTGCGACGTACAAAATACCGCAAAGAAACATAACAGCAGATGATACGGGAAAAGATTTGTGCTCAGATGCTTGAAATATCTCCGATCTTACATCAACGTATTTAGCTCCTTTAGCAACCGGGGCTTTTACTTCTTTTATTTTCTTCGCCTTCACATCGAATTTATTATTGAAGGGGTCACCAAGAAATTCGGATTTCAATTCACTTGCTTGTGAAATTTGGTCTTCATTATATAGCCAAAACCCCCATTCAGATTCTTCACCTTCGGGGATGTCTTCTTCTGGTCTTAACTCACATTCGATTTTAATTGAGTTAAGATAATTTGCGAATCTTTGCGCATTTTTTTCATCTGATGTTTTAAAAAGTTTCCGCAAATTTATAGCTCCGTTAGACAATTTTCAATCTTCTATAGCCTGAGTTTAAAATGTACCAACAACCGGCCCCTTTACTCAACACTGTATTTATTCCTAAGCTTTGGACTATATTGTGGAATAAACGGGGAAAGTTGTTGCAAAAATGTGCAATATTGCTACAAATCATAGGTATTCTAAAAGATTAATGATATTCACGAAGCTACCGATTAAAGAAGTATGAATTCACAAGACTTAATTGTTAAAGCCTATGCAGCTCTCGCTTCTTTAAAGGAGCTAGAGCGAGAAGATATCGCGGTACATGCACTGCCGATTCTAAATTTCGTGCGCCAATATCACCGGCACCAAGTAAAAGGCCTCCAACATATTCCTAAAACTGGTCCAGCCCTCATAGTGTGTAATCATAGCTTAGCTACTTATGACATTACCTGCCTAATGGCGGCTATTTATGAATACAATGGAAGATACCCAAGATCATTGATTGATCGTACTTTCTTTAAAATACCGGGATTTGGCGAACTCATGGAGTTTATGGGATCTGTTGAAGGCACCCAAGAAAATGCTCATGACATACTGAACAATGGCGAGCTATTAACTGTCGCTCCCGGAGGTATGCGCGAAGCACTCAAGCCTTCGGTACAGCGCTATCAAATAAAATGGGCTAAACGCAAAGGCTTTGTGAAGCTCGCAATTGAAACACAAACTCCTGTAATTCTTGCTGCTTGCCCTAAAGCGGACGATCTGTTTGATATCTACCCCTCAAAACTTACTAGCTGGGTATACCGTCACTACAAGCTACCATTTGTATTTGCCAAAGGCCTGGGACCGACACCTTTGCCGAAACCAATAAAGCTAACGCATTTTCTTAGTAAACCAATGATTCCACCCAAATGCCCCAAAGACCCGGAACAATTAAAAACCGTTGTTAATAAATTTCATTCCAAAATTGTCGCCGAAATGGTGAAGCAAATAAATCTAGGCGTGCACTACCACGAAAAAGCCTAATTCAACCTCTGGTAGTCATTCAGAATATCCGTATTGTGGATCACCTGGAACGCTCAGAAGGGCTAGCATCCAAGGAAAAGCCGGGCATTGCAGCGCAGTGTACTTTACGTAACTATTCTACGCGCAGGCTTTGACACCGTCCGGGTAGTGCTTATGAGCGTTCCCTTCAATAATACTTCTAGGTCACAAACTTTCTAATAACTCTCGTCCTAGCTTCTTATTAGCTGTGGCTACGAACGCAGGATTTATTAAATCATCTCGTATATAATCCATGACTTTTCCGTCCAAAGTATAAACCTCACCGCCAGCTGCAGTTAAAATAGCCTGCCCTGCAGCCGTATCCCAAAGACTGGTCGGTTTAGTTCTGAGATAAATATCGGCTTTGCCAGATGCAAGGTGACAAAATTTAAGGGCTGATCCCTCATGATGCTGCTCACAGTCCGGCCAGATCTTATCTAACAGTTCTACTTCACCACCTTTGTGGTTTTTAGACATGTAAACATTAATAACATCGCCAGGCTTTCTAGCCTTTATCTTTACTCTATTACCATCTGCTTGTGAGAATGCTCCCAGTCCTTCGATCGAAAAATACGATGTAGCTCTTACTGGGTCATAGATAAATCCTGCAACTGGTTTGCCTTTTTGGATCAAGGCAATACAAACACAGAATTCGCCGGTGCGATTTACAAACCCCTTAGTTCCATCCAGAGGGTCAACAAGCCAAAAATATTCTTCCGTATCCATAATCAAAGATGAAGCATGATGATTTGCTTCAACTTCTTCTGAAATAATCGATATTTCTGGAGTTAATTCTTTCAATCTCTCTACGATGATATCGTTTGAAATTTCATCTGCGATAGTTACGGGGGAATCGTCCGATTTATATTCTACTTCGTAAGTATTATTATTATAGATCTTAAGAATTTCGATACCAGCTAACTCAGCAGTAGCAATTATTTCTTCAGGATCAAAAAGTGCATGTGTTAATTTTTCCATGATTTTTTCTACTTTCGCGACTTAGCAATCAATTCAACTTGAGTATTCACTAGGGACATCAGCAAACTCGTCAGCACTGCTAATTGTTTTTCCGAAATATATTCAAAACTTACTGCTGCCAAATCCCCTGCTATTTCTACCCTACGCACCTTTGCAGAAATCTTAAGAAAATCGCCGTATTCAGCACGATCTGCTGCCCCCAAAGGAAGGTGGAGTTTAATTTGCTCTAAATCTCTAAAGATATGATCTTTTTCCGCTGTCTTTAATACAGCACCATGGAGACTAAAGTCTATCAATCTACCTTTCATATCTTTATTTTGAGTAAGACTAAAATAGCTAATGGGCAGATCTACTTTATAGCGCCGGGATTTTCGTCTGTTCTGTTTACTAAGGCCCGAATTAACTTTGCTTAGTATTTGAGGGATGCTTCCTCTAGTATAGTCAACGTAATCGTCACCTTCATGGAATACTGACAAAAATTGGTTATACTTCTCTACTAAAACTTCTGGCCTAGCTGTCAAAAACAGCACAGGAACATTCGCCTTCCTATCCTTCATTTTTAACATTTTTACGATTTGCATCGCGTCAGATAGTTCGCAAAACTCATCATCAATTATTAATAATTTAATTTTCTTAGAAAACTGTTTTGTCAGGTCTTCGATAGTTCTAGGGTATGCCAACATATGTGATTCATATTTAGACTTCAAAAAACTTTGTATTTTTGAAGCGGTCTCTGGATTGAATGATCTGCTATAAGCCATACAGATATAGTTTTTTTGTTTTTTTCTCGGCGAATTTAAATAATCATCTAAACCGGCCGGTTTATTTTTTTCGTCGGTACCTTTTGTCGGTTCAGCCATTACTTATCTCCCATTCGCCAAGAAACAATATGTTTGAAAAAGGAAAATGGCTCGACCTTTACGCCACTTAATTTTACGTCATGAGCCGCATGATGCATCAATGTCCAAAGAAAAGTATAGGGTGCATCATCAGCTAGAATGGCGTGTAATTTGTGATAGATAGCTCTGCGTTTGTCAAAATCATTGGTTACACTTGCCTCTGTTATCAAAGAATCTACTTCATCATTTCTGTACATAACAAAATTATTGCCCCAAGGCTTGGCAGACGAACTATGAAATAGGCTAGAAATATCGCTTGAATCATCAAAGCTCCAAGAGGCTATCGTTACATCATAATCATGCTCAAGCAGAACTTTCTTCTTCCAAACAAGCCAATCCATAAATTGGAGGTCTACTTGAATACCTGCATCTGCAAGAAAAGATTGGAAGGCAAGGACAATGCGTTTGATCATTTCGCTTTCTCCTGCCAAGGGGACCGCGAATACTAATTTTATTGGCTTACCATTGCTATCTTCTAGAATTCCGTCATTGTTCTTGTCTACTAATCCCGCTTCTTTAAACAGAGCTTTAGACCTCTTTAAATCGAACACAACAGGCTTAACATCTAGGTTGTAAGCCCACGATGTTGGGGGAAAAGGACCACTAATTAGCCTCCCCTTTCCTTGAAAAAATGCTTCCAACATTTCTTTGCGGTTAAGTGCTGCAGAAATAGCTTGTCTCACTCTTTTGTTCTTAAGTATTCCGCGGGATGTATTCATTGCAAAAAAAGAGAATGACAAAGCA
>Ga0222650_1001587_pt1 | contig 10732 bp, 10 predicted proteins | sample AntAcemetagen367_FD_179820 | JGI IMG/M metagenome (GOLD analysis project Ga0222650, IMG submission 179820) | Saline water microbial communities from Ace Lake, Antarctica - #367 | ecosystem: Environmental > Aquatic > Non-marine Saline and Alkaline > Saline | place: Antarctica: Ace Lake...
CGATTCGTGGTGGCGTTTGAGTTGGGTCAGAAAGCGTTTCACCGTCACGGCCAGCAGCTTGAGCCGACCGAACTTCGCCATGTCGCTAAAGATGTGCGTGCTGTCGAGACGTTGCTTTTTGATCGCCTGCCCCATCTCACGAATGATCTCAGACGTAACTTTTTCATAGATGTCCTGGGCGGCTTCGTTTTCCCGCAACAATTGCCGGGAGCTGTCCACCGTGCGCTCACAGATGCTTTGGTTGTCGCGCGGAAGGTTCAGCGCGAACTGCACCGAGGCGTCAAAACACTATGCATTCGCGGTCTGCTCCACGCTCCAATTGCGATACTCCGCCAGCAGTGCGGGCGGCGGCGCGAACGTCGGATGATTTGGCCGGTTTGAAAATCGGATGGTAAAAAGTCGTTTTTCCGGCGTTGGTGGGGAGCGGCATTTTTAAGATTCGATACGGTCTTTCATGCGAAAGCTGGAGCCTTCGATGAGAACGGTTTCGGCGTGGTGGAGGAGGCGGTCGAGGACGGCAGAGGTGATGGTGGAGTCACCGTTGAAGATGGAGGGCCACTGCTTGAAGGCCTTATTGGTGGTGAGGATGATGGAACCGCGTTCGTAGCGGGCACTAATGACTTGGAACAGAAGATCGGCTCCGCGCTGGTCGATGGGCAGGTAGCCGACTTCGTCGAGGATGAGAACGGAAGGAGCGGTGTATTTGCGCAGTTCGGATTTGAGGGCTCCCTTGGTTTGGGCGGCGTGAAGAGTGTTGATGACATCGATGGCGTTGGCGAAGAGCACGCTCAGGCCCGCCTGGCAGGCGGCATAACCCAACGCGGTGGCGAGATGGGTTTTGCCCAGTCCGACGAGGCCGAGGATGAGGACGTTGGCTTGATCGTGGACGAACTGGAGACGGAAGAGATCCTGGATTTGGAGGCGATTGATTTTTTTGGGCCAGTCCCAGCGGAACGAGTCGAGAGTTTTGATGACGGGGAACTTGGCGGCTTTGATGCGACGGGCGGCGGCCCGGTCGCTTCTCGCGGCGGCTTCCCCCTCGATGAGCTGGGCAAGGTAATCGAGGTGGGTGAGGGAGTTTTTTGCGGCGGTGGCGGCAAAGGGCTGGCAGTGCTCTTGCAGGAACGGCAGGCGCAAAGTGGCGAGCCGGGAGTCGAGGTGGTCGAGGTTGGTTTTCATAGATTGTCGTAAAGGCTGAGGTCGGCGGGGGCGAGTTCGAGATCGAGAAGATCGGAGCGCCGGGTGAGGTGAAGCGGTCCGGGCTGGGGCGTGAAGCGTTCGCGCTGCTGGAGGATGTTCTCGATGTATTGGCTGGCGAACGCCTCGCTGACGATGGCATCGTCGATGGCGCGGGCGACTTTGTCGGAGCCGTAGATGTCGGCCAGGGCGACGATCTTGTTGATCTGAGAACGGGAGTTGAGGCTGCGCTCTTTGAGTTGCTGGTGGTAGTATTCGGCCTGCGGGCTGAGAGAGTAAAAGGTCTGCAACCACTTGGCCTCACGCGCACGACGGCGTTGGTCCAGGAGTTCGCGCACATGATCGGGATTTTCAAAATCGCGGTGCCGCTCGTAGCTGCGGGAGTGGGAGGCGACCAGGTTATGGGCGTGGTAGAGGCAGAGCCGATCAGAGAACGCTTTGAGGGTGAGGCGCTGTGAGGCGTGGGCGGCCGGCACGGAGTAGCGGTTGGTGTCCAGGACGACGCGACAGCGGTTGGTGACGCGCACCAGGCGGGTGACGGAAGTGTCCGCACCCTCGGACGGCAATAAACGCAGAGCCGGCTTTTCGATTTGGAAGAGTTCCACCGGGGCCTTGCGGGTTTCGGCGTGGATGCGCACGTTAGCGATGGATTCCAGCCACCGCCGGGCGGCGGCATTCATCGCGCTGAGGCTGGAGGGGATTTCCAGTCCGGCGAGGAAGTTTTTCTTCACGTAGCCCACGCCATTTTCCACCCGGCCTTTTTCGTTAGCCTTGCGCACATTGCAGGCGCGAGGCTCGAAGCCGTAGTGGGCGGCAAAGTCCAGGTAGCGCGGATGGAAGCGCGCCGCCTCTCCCAGAGGATGGCTGAGCACGCCGGTTTTGAGGTTGTCGATGAGGATCGCCCCCGGCGTGCCGCCAAAATACTCCAGCCCATTCTTGTGGCAGCCGAGGAAGTGCTCCAGGCATTCCCCGCAGGTGAACTCGACGTAGGCCAGGCGCGAGTGACAGAGCACCATGACGAAAAACGAAAGTCGGCGGCGGGTTGCCCCGATCTGGATCACACCCGCGCTGCCCCAGTCCACCTGGGCGGCTTCTCCGGGCTCGAAGGCCAGGGTGAGGAACGCGGGATGGCGCACCGGACGCACTGCCCGCACATACTCCTTGAGGATGCTGAACCCGCCCTCGTATCCCTCCTCCCGCAGCCGGGTCAGGAGCTGCGTGCCACTGTAAGGATGGCGTTCCAGCAGGCGCATGATCATCGGCTTGAACGCATCGAGCTTACTCGCCCGTTTCGCTCCCACCCGGGGAACGAACTTTTCCGCCCGCGCGTATTTGGCCACTGTTTCCGGATCGATCCCCAACTCGGAAGCAATCTGACTAAAGGTGAGTCCCAACTCCCTGTGACCGTGCCGGATCTTGCTGTAGGTTCCGTAATCGATCATGGGGCCTCCATCATCGAACGCAGGACCTCTCCGATGCTACGCTCCTCGCCGCCACGCGGCTCGGGCGGCCCGGCCTCCACCTTTTCCGGATCCAGGCTCAAAACTTGATAAAACGGACTGCTGAAGGCAATGAGCCCGGCACCCTTCAATTCCCGGCGGGCCGCCCGTAGTTCCCCGGACTCAAAACCCAACATCCCCGCCGCCGTCGAGTCCGAGTAGTAGCTGACCCCCTGCGCATCGGCCACCGTGCACAAAAACAGATACAGGGCCAGCGCCTGCGGACTTCGCCCTTTGATGTGTCGATCTCGGACCAGCCTTTGGTCGATCCAGCTAAATTGGTGCGGCATATGCCGCAGTCGCTGTGGGCACAGAATGGGTTTGTTTTTCATCGCTCGGATTCTGCGAACCCCCACGCACCATGCGCAGGATGTCCTCCCCCCGAGTCAAAAATGAACGCGCACTCGCCGCGAGGTCGTCTTGTAACGCAGAATCGATCATTATCGAGATAAGCCCAACCAGCAGAGCAGGTTGCGGCCGACAGATATCTTGTAACGCATCTAGAACTGTGACTTCTACAACCTCCTCGCCTACAGTCTCTTGCTCATGGAGGGTCTCTTGTAACGCATCTTTTTTCTCAGATCTCTTTTTGCGCCAATAGCCCGGATGTTCCCTCCGCCACTGCTTCACCCGCTCCACACTTTCGGGACCCCGAAAGTAGTTTTTATTCTCCGGCTTCTCCGCCCATCGTTTCTGGCTGGCCGTTTTCGACGCCTGCCGACATCCCGACTTTCCGCAATAGTTTTGTCGCCTGCGATTACAGGGATCGTAAATGTGTTGTTCCCTGCAATGCAGGCACTTGAAGGTCGTCTTTGATTTCATCGGCAGGCTCAAATTGAGCCGCCGAATCTGTGCGCCACCCCCGCTTCAACGAAGAAAATCCACTCCCCCTGCACCCCCGAACAAGACGGAGAAGAAAATCCAGGAAGAAGCGTTTTGTTGGTAAGTTTTGAAGAAAATCCAGGAAGAAGAATATCCGATTTTCAAACCGCCCATTTTATCCGACTTTCAACTCGCCGCTCACAACTGGGAACCGACGACCGGCGGAACACCGCAGGGAGCGGTGATCAGTCCATTACTGGCCAATATCTACCTCGATCCGCTCGACCATAAAATGGCGGCGGGAGGAAAAGAAATGATCCGGTATGCCGACGACTTCGTGATCCTATGCGAGAGCCGAGAAGAAGCGGAAGCCACTTTGGAAGAAGTGAGACAATGGACGGGAAAAGCTGGACTGACCCGACATCCCGAGAAAACGCGGATCGTGGACGCAAGAGAAGGAGGAGGATTTGAGTTCCTTGGATGGCACTTCGAGCGAGGTCTGAGATGGCCGAGGGAAAAGAGTCAGAAGAAGTTCAAAGAATCCATCCGAGCCAAAACCGCACGAAATAACGGCAAGAGTATGGAAGCGATTATCGTGGAAATAAATCGAACCGTGAGAGGCTGGGGCAATTATTTCCAAGGGGGAGTGGCATACGTGCCTAAGAAGCTACAAGGTTGGATGCGGATGAGGCTGAGAAGCATCCTGCGAAGAAGGAACAAAAGGAAAGGCCGAGGGCGTGGAAGAGACCACTACCGCTATCAGAACGCTTGGTTCGCTGAGCGAGGGTTGATCAACCTGAAAGACATAACCCATCGTTTAGCCGAAAGTCCCGCGACATGAAGGGAAACCTTGATGCGGGAAATCTCCAACTGGAGAGCCGGATGCGGGAAATCTGCCAGTCCGGTTCGGAGGGAGGGGCGGGGAGTAGTATCCTCGTCCCTACCCCTATAACATTGACTCATCGCAATTCCTCGCAATTCCTCGGGATCAGGAGGCCTGAAGGTGGGGAACGCGTCTCGTCGATTTCGCTGAAGAGAAGTCGCCGTGTCGGTCAAATTTGGCCCTCAGACTCGAATGGCGCGAACTTAAGCCCCCAAAAGGCCTTTGTCTCTGAGCCCGAGGCAAGTTCGTGGAGAGACCGCTGCCCTGGGTTTGGGTTCCCATCAACCGATTTGGGCAACATTCCAGAGAGGACTTCAAGTAGGCGCCATTCTGCGCCGACTCCATTTTCCCAATCCTCCAAGTTCGAAAAACAGGCGCGATGGATACTGTGAGGAAATTCCCCAAAGAAACATGGTCGGACCGTTTCGCGGCCTTGGCTGGGCCGAGCTTTTTCGCTATTTCTTTTTGGGAGCGAGTTTGGCGGCCTGCTTGGCGTTTGTGGCCTGCTGTTTTTTCTGATCGGCTCCGGCGGATTTAGACTGTTTCTGCGCGGACTTTTTCTGATTGGCTTTCGGTGAACGGTCGCCCATAGGATTTGAAATGCTAAGTATTTCCCGCCGGACGAGGAATTCGCCCCTTGGGGTCCTCCTTATCCGCCACGCGCAGTGACTTGTAAACAGCTAAGATGGGTTTCTTTGGTTTCACGATCAGAGCGCGACAAGCCTCCCAAGGCTTGGAAGGCCTCGCCGTGAAGATGCGTCTTTGCGCTTTTTGGCTTCGTCCGACGATGCGTTTCGCGCGGGGTGGTCTCGTCTCCAGCTTGGGAAGCTGGCGTTCTCCCCATTGAACGGCACCCGCCGGAAATTTTCTTCCGGGATTCTTAGTCCCAAGAGGTGACAGAGCGGCGTTTTTTCTGGGCGTCGTTTTTGCCTTCTGGCTCGCTCCAGACGGCGACTTTTTTTCTCAGATTGGAGACGCTCGAGTTGTAGGGACTGCTCGCGCCTGCTGCGGCAATGGTGTTGTCGTAGTCGCCGTCAACGGCAATTTTATAGGGTGTGACTGTGCCTTCGAGGATCGACCAAGGATCAAGAAAAGCTCCGCTCGCATTGGTTCCGCTCTTGCCTCGCTTGGCTTGATTGGATTCGAGAAAGACAATCTCGCGTGGATTGGCGGTATTTCCGGAAACTCCGGTGAGGATCGCCATTAAAGCAGGACCCACGTCCACTGCGGAGGAATTGGTGATCGGCAGTTTCCCGTATTCCGTCTCGTAGGCAATCACGGCGGTGGCGATTTGGGTCACGTCGTTTTTCGATTGAGCTTTGCGGGCGGCGTCGATGGCGGAGCCAACCGCCGGGAAGAGGAGCGCCATGAGGATGCCGATGATGGCGATGACGATGAGGAGTTCGATCAGGGTGAAGCCGCGGGAGGTTTTCATGGGTCAGTGGAGAAAGTTCTCCCCGAAAGGTCGTTCCGCCTGATGCTCGGAGCAAGCATTTTCTTGCCTCTTGGGAGGCATTCGGACAGGAAGGTGAGGTGTTCAAGGGTAAAAAATCGTCCGATCCGCGCCGTTCCAATTCTTCCGGCCCACGCCGGAACCAATCGACGGAGGCCGGAGGGAATGCGGGGTCTCCTCCCCGTGACCGCAAATCGCAACCTCCGCAGCCCTCGCGCGGTGGCGGGGGAAAAGGGGATCTGTCTTCGCGGATTCTGAAGACTGTTTCTGCCCGATCGCTCAGCCAGGCCGAGATTGCCGAGGCGCTGGATTTGCCGGCCAAGGCGCAGAATGAGCTCACCGAGACGCTCAAACGGATGGAGCGGGAAGGCCAAGTGGTCCGGATCCGAAAAAACCAATATGTCCGTGCGAAGGATGCCGATCTCTTCACCGGCACGATCCAATTTCATGCCAGTGGCACCGCTCACGTCTTGAACGAGACGGCGGGAGAACCGGATCTCTTTATCAGCGGCGAAAATACTTCGACCGCCCTGCATGGGGATCGCGTGGTGGCGAGGATCAATCCTCCTCGCCGGGGGGACCGGGGCCCTGGCGATCGCAAGGAAGGCGAGGTCATTCGGATCCTTGAGCGCATTAACGACACCATTGTCGGCACCCTGCAGAGATCGAATCATTTGTTCTACGTGGTGGCCGATGATCCGCGCTTCGTTCACAACCTTTGTGTGCCGCCTCCCGGCCCGGAGCTGAAAGCTGAGATCGGGGACAAGGTGGTCGCGCAATTGGATGTTTGGACCTCTCGCCATGTGGCGCCCGAGGGACATCTCACCGAGGTGCTCGGTCCGGCGGGCGCGCCGGGGGTGGATATTCTCTCCATCATCAAAAAACATCGTTTGCCTTTGGAATTGCCCGAGGTGGTCGTGCGGGAAGCCGAGGCGATTTCGCCGGTCATTGATCCGGCGGAAATTGCCCGCCGTGAGGACCTGCGGGATCGGATGATTGTCACCATCGACCCGGATGACGCTAAAGATTTTGACGATGCGATCGAAGTCCAGCGGACGGCGAACGGCTGGGAGGTGGGAGTCCACATTGCGGACGTCTCGTATTATGTGCGTCCCGGGAGCGCTCTGGACAAAGAGGCCCAGGTCCGGGGAAATAGTGTCTATCTGGCTGACCGCGTCATTCCGATGTTGCCGGAGGCGCTTAGCAATGGCATTTGCAGTTTGCGCCCCGATGAGGATCGATTGACGTTTTCCGTCTTCGCTGAAATCGGGAAAAACGGCAAAATCCTCTCAGCGCGATTTGCTCGCACCGTCATTCGGAGTGCCGCCCGCCTGACCTACAAGCAGGCCTTTGCTCATTTGCAAAAACCGCCGCATGATCCTCTCACCGAGCGACTCCATGTGGCCTGGGAATTGTCCTCCTTCCTCCGGAAGCGGCGATTTGAAAATGGCTCGCTCGATCTGGATTTTCCAGAGGTGAAGGTCTGGCTCGACGACCAGGGCGTGCCGATTCGGCTCGAGAAGGTCGAGAATGATATTTCGCATCAGCTTATCGAGGAACTCATGTTGCTCGCCAATGAATTGGTCGGCCGGGAATTTAAGGACCGCCGTCAACCCGCGATCCATCGGGTCCACGAAAAACCGGACGCCGACAAGTTGGCGGAGTTTCGCGAGGTGGCTGCGGCTAATGGCCTGCCCTGTGGGGATTTGTCGAATCGGTCGGAGGTGCAGCGCCTCCTGGCGGCCGCCAAGGGCCAACCGCAGGAATATGCCATCAAGCTGGCCCTGCTCAAAAGCCTCAAGCGGGCTCGTTACGCGCCGGAATCTCTGGGCCACTACGGGCTCAATAAATTGAACTACACGCATTTTACCAGTCCGATTCGCCGCTACGCGGATCTGGTCGTCCATCGTTCGCTGGACCGCCTGATTAGCAGAACCGGGAAGGGGCCGGAGTCCACGGCGTTGGATTCCATTTGCGAACACATCTCGACCACCGAGCGGACTGCCACGGAGGCCGAACGGGATTCGGTCAAACTCAAGAAGCTGGAATATTTCAATATCCAGGTCTCCAAGCGATCCGGGCAGACTTTCCCCGCGCGGATTGTCGATGTGCGCAATTTCGGGCTTTTTGTCGAGTTGCCGGACTTTCTTCTCAGCGGGTTGGTTCATGTGTCCTCACTCGAGGGGGATTTCTACATCTTGGATGCGGCCCGTGGTCGTCTCACCGGTCGTCGCACCCGCAAGGTTTATCAGATCGGGGCTCCTCTTGAGGTGGCGGTCGAGAAGGTGGATTTTTTCAAACAACAAGTGGATTTCCGCCCGGCGGATTCCCCGCCCGCCGCCGCACCGAAGGGACGGAACGACAGTAAGGAAAAGCCCAAGGAAAAGCGGAAGCCGGAGAGCGGAAAGGTCCCCGCGCCGGGCGGAAAACATAGAGCGAAAAATTAGGGCTGTCTGGACGTGTCGAGTGACCTTTGATCGAGCGCTTGCGAACAGCGAGCGAAATTGAGCCGCCGCGATCCCGGAGCGCCCGGCAGGATGCCCGCCTCCGCACGCCGCAGGCTGGAAGCATCCGCTCCTCGACAATTCCGACTCACCCGTCTCAATCCGGCCTGAACGATCGCCGCCGGAGTCGCAAGGCGTGTCGGGGCCGGAGCAAAAGGGGACAGTCCGCCATCGGCGATTGGCCCGGAGGCCGACGGAGGGCCAATCGCCGATGGCGGATCGGCCGACCAGAGGGGGTTCCGAGATTAGCTTTTAATTGATCTCGATGATTCGTCCGAGTGGTCGATTCTGCGCTCTTGAAAAGCTACAAATCATCCACCGGCTTCCCTGGGAGTTCGTCCTCCAAACACTCGATAAATTCAACGCGGGACTCCTGGATGCCACGACTGCTGCCACCCAGCTTGGCGTCGGCAGATCTCAGCTGTATCGCATGAGGACTGATTGGCTGGCGGGTCGCAAAACCTACCGCCCGAAGGCAAGCGGAGGTGATCGCCATGGTCTCTGGCCAACCCAAGTCCACGCTTTCCTCAAAGGCTTTCTGCCCGTGCAAAATCCTCCCAACTACCAACTTGTCTGCGACGAACTCGAACGGCTTTGCCAGTTCACCCGCGCCCGTTCGACCGTTGAGGTCTACGTCAAAACCCACTTCGCACACCTCGTCCCAAAGCCACAGAGAAAGAACCGTGTCTATCGACGCTTTCGCCGTGCCAGGATTGGCGAACTCTGGCAGCACGACAGTTCCATTCACCAGTGGTGGCCAGGGCCTCGCAAGCAAACCCTCCTGCTCACGGTCGACGACCATTCTGGTCTCAATGTGGCCGGGCGTTTCGTGACCTCCGACACGACTTGGAACCACTTCCTCCACTTCCGTGAAGCCTTCGAGACCCACGGCATCCCTGAGATCGTCTACACCGACGGATTGCGCCTCTTCGGGCCAAGTTCCAGTGATGACCGCGCTGATCCCCAAAGCCAATTCCAACGCGCCTTCTGCGCCCTTGGCATCACTCACTTGGTCGCACCTACTCCCCAAGCCAAGGGCAAGATCGAGCGTCGATTTGGCACCTTCCAAAAACGTCTCGTCACCCTCTTGGCTCACGCCAACGTCAAGACGTGGACGCACGCGGACGAAATCCTCCAACTCGAAATCCGCCGCCAGAATAGCAAGAGGAGCCGCTCCACGGGAAAAATTCCCGCCCAAGTCTCCGCCGACGCCGTCCTTGCAGCCAACACATCAATGCGTCCTTGCCCGCCTTTCGCACTCTTGGATCTTCACCTTTCCCTGCGCACCTCGCGACGGGTCAATAACGACCACACTATCGACTTCGAGGGCCACAATTTCGAAATCTCAAGCACCAAACGGAAGTTCGTCACCATCGTGCATCATCCAAACGCTAAATTCTGGGTTCTCGAGCATCCTCCTAAAGACGTTTGGCCTTCTGTTCTTGGGGCTTTCAGCCTCTAAATACCTGTCCCCTTTTGCTCCATCGCCGACATGGGGACGGAAATCCATTGACAAAGGCCCCCTCAAGGGATGAAATTCAGGCAGTAAAAAAACTTATGAAACCGAAGAAATCCTCCGCATTCACCCTTATTGAGCTTCTGGTCGTTATTTCGATCATCGGCATTCTCGCTGCCCTCGCCTTGCCTGCTATCACCGGTGCACTTGCGCGTGGCCAAATGACTCAGACTTTGAGCAACGCGAAACAGTTGCACTTGGCCACCATGCAAATGTCGCTTGATGCGACGACGACTGGCGATACCAATATCGGCTGGCCGGGAGATCTCGGTGGTAGTTGGGGAGCATGGGCTACCAACCTTGTTTCAGGCGGCTATCTCTCCACTAACGATTTTAAGAAATTGATCAGTGCACCGGGCGTAGTTCCGACTTCCGACAATCCAGGGAGTCCAGGCAAGAGCGGAATTTTGCTCTATAACATTGCGGAAAACAGCGAAGGATCGACGGTCTTCATCTCTTCGGCGAATTTTACGAACACCGTTGCCGGTGGTGATCCCCCGACTAAAGCTGCCAAGCCTTATGGCGATAAGGGTTTTGTGGTCTTCCGTAAGGGCGGAGACGGAGCCATCCTTTTGCCTCGTCAAACCGGCCCGACCTACACCAATATTATCGGAGCTTTCACCAATGTGGTGAGTGGCCAGCCAGCTCAGTAGGATAAATTTTCAGAAATTTGAGAAAGCCCCGCTTCGGCGGGGCTTTTTTGTGTCTCCGGGGAGCACACCCGGCCCGGGTGTATCCTTCCGGCGGCTCGTCGGAAGGTGGCCAGCGGTCTGATTGTGGCGAGCCGCCACAACCCCCACCCGGGCCGGGTAGGCTCCCAGGAACTTAAAAACCGAGCGGGAACCCCCAGACGACGAG